>ENA-ORSA01000726-ORSA01000726.1-human-gut-metagenome-genome-assembly--contig:-NODE-726-length-33196-cov-4.434567_pt1 | contig 33196 bp, 25 predicted proteins | sample MGYA00242179_ERZ509142 | MGnify/ENA primary metagenome ERZ509142 (study PRJEB26280, sample SAMEA2338659) | human gut metagenome | biome: human gut; feature: human-associated habitat; material: faeces... | reverse complement strand
GCCGATCATGAAGGTTGAGGTAACCATGCCGGAAGAGTATATGGGTGATATCATCGGTGATATCAACTCTCGTCGTGGTCGTATCGAGGGTATGGAAGACATCGGCGGCGGCAAGCTGGTTAAGGCTTATGTTCCGCTGGCAGAGATGTTCGGTTATTCTACCGACCTTCGTTCCAGAACTCAGGGACGTGGTAACTACTCCATGTTCTTTGAGAAATATGAGCCGGTTCCGAAGAGCGTTCAGGAGAAAGTTCTTGCTGGAAAAGCTGAGAAATAATTAAAAATGTAACTATATTGCCTTTTCCGGGCAGATAACTGCCCGGAAAAGCAATATTAGGCTTGAAAAAACGGCTCTAATCGAATATAATTAGAGTCAGCCTAACATAAATTGAGATACCCGTATTGGGTGTAAATTAAGGAGGACGTCTTAAAATGGCAAAAGCAAAGTTTGAAAGAACTAAACCGCATTGTAACATTGGTACTATCGGACACGTAGACCATGGTAAAACAACCCTGACAGCAGCTATCACAAAAGTTCTGGCTGCAAGAGTAGCTGGTAACACAGCTGAGAACTTCGAGGATATCGATAAAGCTCCGGAAGAGAGAGAGCGTGGTATTACTATCTCTACTGCACACGTTGAGTATCAGACAGAGAAGAGACATTACGCACACGTTGACTGCCCAGGACATGCTGACTACGTTAAGAACATGATCACTGGTGCTGCTCAGATGGATGGCGCTATTCTGGTTGTAGCTGCTACCGATGGTGTTATGGCTCAGACAAGAGAGCACATCCTGCTTTCCCGTCAGGTAGGCGTACCGTACATCGTAGTATTCATGAACAAGTGCGATATGGTAGACGATCCGGAGCTGCTTGAGCTGGTTGAGATGGAGATCAGAGACCTGCTGAACGAGTACGAGTTCCCGGGCGATGACACACCGATCATCCAGGGTTCCGCTCTGAAGGCTCTTGAGGATCCGAACGGTCCGTGGGGTGACAAGATCATGGAGCTTATGGACGCTGTAGATTCCTACATTCCGGATCCGGTACGTGCTACTGATAAGCCGTTCCTGATGCCAATCGAGGACGTATTCACCATCACAGGTCGTGGTACTGTTGCTACCGGCCGTGTTGAGCGTGGTACTCTGAAACTGAACGATGAGGTTGAGATCGTTGGTATTCACGAGGAGACTCGTAAGACTGTTGTAACTGGTATCGAGATGTTCCGTAAGCTGCTTGATCAGGCTGAGGCTGGTGATAACATCGGTGCTCTGCTTCGTGGTGTTCAGAGAACTGACATCCAGCGTGGTCAGTGTCTGGTTAAACCGGGCTCTGTAAAATGCCATAAGAAATTTACTGCTCAGGTTTACGTTCTGACAAAAGACGAGGGTGGTCGTCATACTCCGTTCTTCAACAACTATCGTCCGCAGTTCTACTTCAGAACCACTGACGTAACAGGCGTTTGTGAGTTACCGGCTGGTACCGAGATGTGTATGCCGGGCGACAACGTAGAGATGACTGTAGAGCTGATTCATCCGGTAGCTATGGAGCAGGGTCTTCGTTTCGCTATCCGTGAGGGCGGCCGTACAGTAGGATCTGGTAGAGTTGCTACTATCATTGAGTAATCAATGAATTAAACAAAGGTGCTTCTTGTATGCGCAGCAGGCAAGAAGATGTACCGTATATATATAATATAAAGTCGCTTCCAGGAAGCGCATTGTGTCCAGACGTAAGAGATACCCCGGAACCGTAAGGTTTCCGGGGTTTTTCTGTTGTTTCATAGGAAATTGTGTCCTATGAAACAACAAACGCTCCGCGAGGATGCGTACTCGCGCGAAGCAGAAACATGTCGCAGGTGACCGCGCGAGACGCCCGAATGTGTCAAGGCACATTCTTTTTCATAGAATTTCAGCCTTTTACGCATTGTCGGTTGCCAGAAGTCCGGCGGCACGCAGGTTGGCAAGAAGTTCATTGAAGCGTTCAACGATATCTTCAGCACTTGTTGCATCTGCGACGGGAGCAGCGGCGGTGACGATGGCGGCGGGACCGGTAGGACCCGTTGCGCCGGTAGCTCCTGTAGCGCCGACAGCTCCTGCAGCGCCGGTAGGACCTGTTGCGCCAGTCGGACCCGCAGGGCCGGTAGGACCTGTTGCGCCAGTTGGGCCCGCAGCCCCGTCAGCGCCAGCCGGCCCAGCCGGACCAACAGCCCCGGTAGCGCCGATCGGCCCAATCGGACCCGCAGCGCCGGTAGCCCCCGTTGCGCCGGTCGGACCAGTCGGCCCAGCCGGACCCGTAGCGCCGTCCAGTCCATCGAGTCCGGCAGCACCAGTGGGACCGACAGGTCCGATCGGTCCGGGGCAGCCGCGTGGTCCTATGGGACCGGGACGACAGCAGTTGTAGGGTTCAAAAGAACCGGGACAGCCGCGATCGCGTCCGCAGCGCCCATAGCCGTTATTTTCATAGTCACTATCATCAAAATAGTAGGGAAAATTACATGAATGACGAAACATAAAAAACTCCTTTCCAGATTTAGGACATCCATCCTGATGTAGTATATGTGTGCGATGAAAGAGATGTGCATTAGTAGAAAAGGGCTGGGAAATCGAGGGCTGGGAACTGTGGAATATTATAAGTGTGGAAGACGGTAAGAATGAATGTAGGAAGTGTGGATGCCGCTGGATGGAACGACTCCCAGTCCGTCGCTCAGACCACCGCAGAGGTCGGAGAGAATGTCACAAGATAGCTAATCAGTTTGTTTTATGGTTTGAGGATATGGTTTGAAAATATTCTTCATTTGCCAAAACCACCGGAGAATTCGGGCGGATTTTTTTTGTTTCTTTATGATAATACAGTGCCTTATCATAGTTTCCCATCCGATCATAGCAGACGCAGAGCTGGATTAAAGGAATGAAATCATAGTAATCGGCTTCGATAAAGGAATTTGGATGATATTCTGGTCGGTCTTTGAGGGCAAGCTGGTACCAGAAAACGGCCTGGGAAATTTCACCGAGGGAAAGTTTCAACCGTCCGATCTCACAGCAAGTTTTAGCACGTGGGCGGTCGTAGAGGAAACTCTGGAACAGAGAAAGCTGGCTGGCAGCCGTATTTCTGAGCATTTCATGGCAGCGCGCCAGAAGCAGACAGGCATCTGTCTTATTTTCATACCATCCGGTCGGTTCGTTCAGAAAATGTTCCAGAACCGGGCGGGCTTTTTCATATTGTTTGTGGTCGATGAGTTCGCGGGCGTAGTAGTATTGATGGCGTGGATCGAGCAGTTCGCCGTCCGCAAGCATTGTTTCATAGATTTTCAGGTTACGGTCAGAATGGGTAAGAGCAGAAGCAGGCTTTCGGTGTTCGATCTGAATAGGAGAATAGAGAATCCGGCCGCGCGGCGCGATGGCTTCGTGGACGCGTCCTTTCCAGCGAAAATGCCGGTCCGTTCGCAAAATCCGTTCGCGATTGTAGGTAAATGCAGATGTACCGTCCGGCTGAAATCCGGCGACGTATTTCATCATGACGACATCGGGCTGCGGGGATTTGTTTAAAGTTTCTTTCAACTTTAAAATCGCTGTGATCGATTCGGCGGGAACGATATCGTCGGCGTCGAGCCACATCCAGTATTCGGTTGAGACCTTTTCACAGATGAAATTGCGCGCGGCGGCGAAATCATCGTTCCACGGGTAGTGATAAATATGTTTGGTGTATTGCCGGGCGATTTCTACAGTTCGATCGGTGGAACCGGTGTCGGCGACGAGGATTTCATCCGCAAATTGTATGGCAGATGCTAAAACACGCGTCAAAACGGCTTCTTCATTTTTGACGATCATACATAGGCTGAGGCGGATCATGGGATCTCCAAAATCAATATCAAATTGATATTAATATATGAAAGAAGTTTTTAGATGTGTACAGACAATATATATATAATTATATAAGGATAAACAGGAGAAAAGCCCCCTTTTATTGTTTTTTGGGTACTTTTCTCCTGAAATGATGGCTGCAATTCACTCTGCGCTATTTAACAGCACTTGAAAAAATTATTATAGAGCTTGAAAAAAAGCATTGGTCAATTTCTGTATATTCAGATACGGGTTCTCATAATCAAAACTACGCATCCGTCCCTTGGCAGCCAGAACACCGAGCTGGATCGGCGCAGCGATATCCGAATTGAGTCGATCATCGAGCATACCGCTGATGAAACCGCCGGCAAAGGAATCACCGGCGCCGGTATCGTTGTTTAACTGGTACTGGTAGAGCTTTTTGTGGCGGACTGTGCGGATCTGACATACGCCGTCCTTAAAATGGATCAGCTCATGGCGGTCATCGTGCTTGACAATGAGGGTGCGGGTGGGATCCGGGTTGATCGCAGAAAAATACTCACAGAGGTTCGCGTAGAGCGGACGGGCGCTGCGGGCATTGAAGCCGAGGTTTTTCTTTTCGGATTTATTTAAGAAAACATAATCGGCATATGCGATCAGCGGCTGTAAGCGCTCACGGCGCAGCGATGTATACTCAAAACCAGGATCCATGCTGACTTTCATGGCAGGATTTAAATGTTTTGCCTGGATGACCGATTGCATGATTGCCTCGAATTGGTCGAAATCAGACAGGGATGACAGATGGATCCAGCGGGCCTGCGCGAGGTACTCCGCCAGTGTGGTTCCCGTCCGGGCTTCCTGTTCCTGGATGCGGTCTAAGAGCGTGTTGTTGGCACACGGCGCAATCTTGATGCAGTTGCGCGTGTGATTATAAAGGCGGACAATCGATTTGGCAATCGCTTTGGAATATGGATCGTCGAAGCGTTCGCGCGTGGTAAACAGCCAGTCGCGGTTATCCAGGTGCGCCAGCTCAGCGTCAATGTCATTTGTCTTGCCGAAGCGCAGATCGAATGGACTGGGCGTACCGCACACGCCGACATAAGCGACCTGCAGGTTAGGGAGAATATGCTTTGCAACTTTCAGGGTGATGAAAGCGGAACCGCCGATCTGGGTCGTGTACTCCTTGCCTTTTATTGCCAGCTCCTGAATATCGTTTTCCACATCGGAAATCGGGTTGCTTAAGTTCTCGTCGCCTCCACCGGCGGATGTCTCCACCAGATCAAGTCCGGTGCAGTGAAACATATAGTCATAATTGATAGCGCCAATGCAAATAACATCTAAACTTGCCATGAGATTCTACCTCTTTTGTCCGTGTATTTTTTAGTATTTAAAATGAAGAGCGGTGCGGGATTTTTGCTTTTTCAGCAGGATCTCGCACCAGCACCATTTACAGAATATAACACGGTTTTTCGTTTGTCAAATAAAATGTAAAATTAGTGTAAAAAAGACGCGGAAAAGTGCCGAAAAGCCTTTATTTATAAGAAAAAACCACATTTTTTTATTAGAGAAAATAAAGAAAAAAGATGGGGAGAAAGAGTGGAAAATGAGAATGGAAAAATAGGGGGTAACTGTACACGGGTAGGCACTTTTGGAACCGAAAGTGCCGTAAGAAAACGTGGTGGCAGCAGGAATTTGCCGTATTAAAATGCGAAGCCACGGCAAATTCCGTTACTGGGCACGATGCGTGAACAGTAACAATAGGGGAGATGGAGAAAAAGGGAATGGAAAAGTGCGGATGGACAGCGGGTGAAATGTTCAGTATAATTTGATGGAATAGAGATAGAATGGACAGGAAACGAAGGGAGGAGAGTGCGATAAAAGATCGAATCAAGGAAAAGCAGAATGAGAAATCAGAGGGGATGGAAAGAGCGGTTTTAACCCGCCTCCATCTCAGTGCCTCCGCCCTTAAATATTTAGCACTCCTGGCGATGACGGCAGACCACATTGCGGTGATCTGCAGACCGGTTCCGGGATTCCGGACATTTGGGGATCTGGCGTTTCCATTGTTCGCCTTTTTATTAGTAGAAGGTTTTTTTCACACGCGGGATCGCAGATGTTATGGACGGAGGCTGCTTTTGGCGGCGGCTGTGTCGGAGATTCCGTATGATCTGGCATTTTCCGGACGTTGGATGGATGCACAGCACCAGAATGTCTGCCTGACCTTTTTTCTGGCGCTGGTTGCGATGGAGCTGTTAGAGCGGTATGGAAACGGTATCTGGGAGAAGCTGGTGCTGACGGCAGTGTTCTGTACGCTGACAGAAGCGGCGGGAGCAGACGGCGGCGCATGGGGGATGGGACTGGTGCTGGCATTTTATTTTTGTGTAATAGGAAATTCAGGCACTAACGTGCCAAGGTACATTCTTTTTCATGAGAAAACGGCGGGGGTGTTTATGAAGATGATTGCCGCCGTCCTCATCGGCGCGTTCGCGTGGCAGGAACCCCTCTGGGTACTGGCGCTCACGGCTGTCTGCCTCCTGTTATATGACGGTTACAGAGGTCGGAGCAGATTCCGTTCGTTCTTTTATATCTATTATCCGGCGCATCTTCTGGTGCTGTATTTTTTGTCATAGAAAACCTTGTCCTATGACAAAAAAGCTCCGTGGGATGACTTTTAATTATGGGAATTTTTGACAATTTTCGGGCGTAAAACACGCCCTTTTTTTTATTTCCAGATCGGGCAAAAAAACTTGACAATAAAGTTAGCATGTGCTAACCTTATGTATGAGTTAGGAATAACTAATGAAAATTAGTCTCATCTAATGAAAATTAGCTATGTCTAATAATTGTTAGCAGAAACTAATGAGAATTAGCGTATGCGAATCAATTAGATTAGTAGCAGATGAAAAGAGCCGTTTCCGCTAAGTGAGACATCATGACGGGCAGAATGCGGAAAAACAGAGGAAGGAGAATCGTATGCAGGGAGCAATGCCAATTTCGATGGCAACCGTTGGAACCGCCTATACGATCAAAAAGATCAGCGGAAACACAGAGGTTCGTTCTCATTTAAAATCCATGGGATTTAACGAGGGAACCGAAGTAAAATTGATAACCCAGCTGGACGGAGATGTGATTATTCACGTAAAGGAGTCCAGAGTGGCTATAAATAAGGATCAGGCAAGACACATTCTGGTCTAAGGCAAGGGAATGGGGATATTCCGGAGCAGGTTATATGGTACAAAAGCAGACGGAATCCCGAGTGAAAAATTGGAATGGTTAGGAGGAACAGAGAATGACGCTTAAAGATGCACAGGTTGGATCTACCGTCAAAGTTGTCAAGATTCATGGCGAAGGCGCATACAAACGCCGCATCATGGATATGGGCATCACGAAGGGAAGCGAGATTTTTATTCGAAAAGTAGCTCCGCTGGGCGACCCGGTAGAGGTTACGATTCGTGGATATGAGCTTTCACTTCGTAAAGCCGATGCTGAGTGCGTAGATGTTCAGACAGTTTAATAAGTTTGATTAAAAAAGCAGGAGGATGAAAAATGGCAATTCATATTGCTTTGGCGGGTAACCCGAACTGCGGTAAAACAACCATGTTTAACGCACTGACGGGTGCTAACCAGTACGTAGGTAACTGGCCGGGTGTTACAGTTGAGAAGAAAACCGGTAAATTAAAAGATGCTTCGGGAGAAGAAGTAAATGTAACGGACCTTCCAGGAGTTTATTCCCTTTCTCCGTATACACTGGAGGAAGTTGTAACCCGTGATTTTATCTTAAAAGAGAATCCGGATGTCATCGTAGACTTAGTCGATGCAACCAACATTGAGCGTAACCTGTATCTGACCACACAGCTGATCGAGACAGGTATTCCGGTTGTTATCGCTTTAAATATGTGCGATCTTCTGAAGAAGAACGGCATCAACATTGATGTAAAGGCACTGTCCAAGAAACTTGGCTGCCCGATCATCGAGACTTCCGCGCTGAAGAAAACCGGTCTGAAGGAAGTCATTGCAGAGGCAATCAAAGTTGCAAAGAGCCATGCAGCAGGCACTGTAAGTGCTATTTTCGAGAGCAGCGTAGAGGATAAAGTAAGCGCAATCGAGGCAGAGCTTCCTTCTAGCATTCCGGATGCAGAGAAGAGATGGTATGCAATCAAAGTTCTCGAGAATGACAGCAAGGTTGCAGATCAGCTTGGTCTTAGTGCAGACAACCGTTTCTCCCGTTACACCAAGGAACTGGAGAAAGAGTTTGATGATGACGCTGAGTCCGTTATCACTGACCAGAGATATGTATACATCCAGAAGGTTATCGGGGAGACCGTAAAGAAACCGGCTCAGAAGATGAGTCTGTCGGATAAGATCGATAGCATCGTAACCAACCGTTTACTTGGTATTCCGATCTTTGTTCTTGTTATGTGGGCGGTTTACTATGTATCCGTTACTACCGTTGGTACATTCGTAACAGACTGGACCAATGATACCTTTGTTGGCGCAATTCAGGGCTGGGCTGGCGATGCGCTGGCAGCAGCAGGCGCTTCCGACCTGATTGTAAGCCTTGTAGTTGATGGTATCATCGGCGGTGTTGGCGCCGTTCTTGGTTTCGTTCCGCAGATGGCTATCCTGTTCCTGTTCCTTTCCATTCTGGAAGATTGTGGCTACATGGTACGTATCGCATTCGTTATGGACCGTGTATTCCGTCACTTCGGACTGTCCGGTAAGAGCTTCATCCCGCTGCTGATTTCCTCTGGCTGCGGCGTTCCTGGTATCATGGCGTCCAAGACCATCGAGCAGGACAACGATAGACGTCTTACCATCATGACGGCAACTTTCGTTCCGTGTGGTGCGAAGCTGCCGGTTATCGCTCTGATGGGCGGTGTTATGGCTGGTTATATGAGCGGCGATATGGATCTGGCTACCATGATGGCGCCGATCATGTACTTTGTAGGTATCGCTGCGGTTCTTGTATCCGCTATCATGTTAAAGAAGACCAAACCGTTCTCCGGCAAACCAGCTCCGTTCGTTATGGAGCTTCCGGCGTACCACATTCCGTCCGCTAAGACCGTTCTCCTTCATGTTTGGGAGCGTCTGAAGGGATTCATCATCAAGGCTGGTACAATCCTGTTCCTGGCTTGCGTTGTTATGTGGTTCCTGTCCTCCTTCGGATTTGTAGACGGTGGATTTGGTCTGGTAGAAGAATCTGCAGATTCTATCCTGGCTATGCTGGGTGGTGCTATCGCAATCCTGTTCCGTCCACTTGGTTTCGGCGAGTGGCAGCCGGTTGCAGCTTCCATCTCTGGTTTCACAGCAAAAGAGGCTATCGTTTCCACCATGGGTGTTCTGGCGAATGTATCCGAGGATCTGTCTGAGGAGACCGATGTCGTAGCAGCAGCTATCCAGACATGGTTCCCGACAACCATCGCAGCCTTTACATTCCTGCTGTTCAACCTGCTTGACTCTCCGTGTCTGGCAGCTATCGCAACGATGGCACAGCAGCTCCAGTCCAGAAAATGGTTCTGGTTCGCTATCCTGTATCAGAATCTCTTCTCTTACGCTGTATCCCTGATTGTATATCAGTTAGGTGGTCTGGTACTTGGCGCAGTTGCATTCAACGTATGGACTATCGTGGCAGCAGTCCTTCTGGTATTCATGCTCTTCATGCTGTTCCGTCCGGATCCATACAAGGATCAGAAGAGCTACACAAGAAGTTCTGTAGAGGCAGCTTCATAAGTTAGTTTCTAAATGAAAAATAAAACAGGTTCTGCCGTCCGGCCGGTGGTTTTGCGTTTCCGCTGACCGGGCATCGGCAGGTGCCTGGAATCATAAGTGATAAAATTAATCCTTTATAAGGCTGCCTCGGATAGCAGAATGAAAGTCTGCTGTTTGGAGGCAGCTTTATTCGATTTCAAAAAAGAAAAGGAGAAAGCATAGATGGGGGATTCATCCGGATCCATGTTTTATGGTGTGATTGGTTTTCTGGTAGTTTATTTTGTAGGATATTTTATCTGCCGTGTGTATGATAAAATAAAAAAGATACTCCGAAGCCATTCATCGAAAAGTCAGAGAAGAGAGGACGATAACGTATGAGACCGATTGATATTGGAATTTTAATTGTAGTAGCGATTTTGCTTTTGCTGGCATTACGTTCGGCGATCCGTCATTATACGGGAAAAGGCGGCGGATGCTGCGGATGCTCCGGTGGAAGCTGCGGTTCCTGCGGCAGCGATGGGAATGCTGGTGCGCGCGGCGAAGATCTTTCCAAGAAAGCGGTTACAGCGGGTACCCCGTCCAAGATCATGCGGATCGAGGGTATGCACTGTGCAAACTGCAAGAAATCCGTTGAAAAAGCCCTGACCGCCCAGAACGGCGTCATCCGTGCAGATGCGGACGTAGACAGAGGCATTGCCCGCGTGTTCTATGAGAATGGCGTGGACGATGCGAAGCTGCAGGAAGCGGTTGAAAAAGAGGGATTTGTGGTTAAGAATATTGAGACGGTTGTCTAAGAGAAAAGTGTGATCCTGTTCTGGTGTTACTGGGCACGTTTTCTTACGGCACTTTCGGTTCCAAAAGTGCCTACCCGTGTACAGTAACGTTCTGGTTTCAGATGTGCTGGATAGGTTTATTTTGTATCGCAAAATAAAAAGACTTGTGGTATACTTGGAAAAAATGATAAAACTTATACAGAGAGGCAGAACGTATGATCAAGATTATAAAAGAAGCACAGGTTCGAAGCGAGGAAGATAACCGGAATCTGCGGGAGATCGTGGCGGGGATTATTGGTGAGGTCCGGGGGCGCGGGGACGCGGCACTGAGGGAGTACAATGAGAAGTTTGACGGATGTACCCGTGAATCGCTGCGGGTCAGCCGGGAGGAGATTGATGCGGCTTATAAGGAGCTGGGCGAGCAGGAGCTGGCGGATCTGAAAGCGGCGCATCACAATATCGAGGCATTTGCGAACGCGCAGAGACAGACCGTGAAACCGCTTGACAATTTCAGCCCGGAGCCGGGAGTCTTTTTAGGACACCGCATCATTCCGGTGGAGTCCTGCTGCTGTTATGTGCCGGGCGGCAATTATCCGCTGTATTCGACGGCGCTGATGTTAGCGACTCCGGCGAAGGCAGCGGGTGTAAAACGTATCACCGCCTGCTCTCCGGTAGTGCGGGGAACGGGTCATATCAATGCCAAGACGCTGGTAGCGATGGATCTGGCTGGCGTGGATGAGATCTACGCACTGGGCGGTGCACAGGCGATCGCAGCATTTTCCTATGGAACTGAGAGCATCAAGCCGGTGGATATTATTGTAGGGCCGGGTAACCGCTTCGTAACCGAGGCGAAACGTCAGTGCTACGGGCAGGTCGGCATCGACTTTGTAGCCGGGCCGAGCGAGGTCCTGGTAATCGCGGACGGAAAAGCGAGCGCGAAGGTGGTAGCGGCAGATCTGCTGGCACAGTCCGAGCATGATGTCAATGCGAAAGGCATTCTTCTGACAACCGATGAGGCATTTGGAAAGAGCGTGATTGAGGCGGTAGAGGAAGAGCTGAAGATTCTGGATACGGCAAAGATTGCGAGACAGTCCTGGGATACGTTTGGAGAGATTGGCGTGGTAGACAGCCTGGACGAGGCAGTTCAGTATGCGAATGAGTACGCACCGGAGCATCTGGAGATCAACGTGGAAGATCCGGATGCACTGATTTCGAAGCTGGTTAATTACGGTTCCCTGTTTATCGGTCAGAATACGGCGGAGGTATTTGGTGATTATGCTTCCGGAACCAACCACACACTTCCGACTCTTCGGGCGGCACGTTATACCGGTGGCGTCTGGGTTGGTACATTCTTAAAGACCTGTACCCACCAGAGCATGACCCCGGAGGCATCCGCGCGGATCGCACCGCTTGTATCGCGTATGGCGCATGGAGAAGGATTATCCGGACATGCAGCGGCTGCGGATGCAAGAAAATAGGGAAAATAGAAAATAATAGAATAAAACCCCTCAGATGCTGCAGCATCTGGGGGTTTTGTGTTTCAAAGCATACCGCCTGCTATTCTTGTCTTTTATTCCGGATAAACCAGTCTCTCCGGACCAATTCCATCTAAGACTTCGCGCAGAAAGCGGTCAGCCAGCCAGTTTGCCATCGGCAGGTTCATATCGAGGTAGTTGCCGCAATCTTTTGCACAAGCACCCGGAACCTCGTCTTTGTAGTCGCGCATGAAAGTAAAGAGCCCTTTCATCAGCGGCACGATCTCCTCGGATGTCAGGTCGCCTGCGAGAAGCAGGTAAAAGCCGGTGCGGCAGCCCATCGGTCCGAAGTAGAGGACGCGGTCTTTCCACTCCTCGTTATTTCGCAGCCAGGTGGCAGCCAGGTGCTCGATGGTGTGAACCTCCGCCGTATTCATGACTGGCTCATAGTTGGGGCGTGTCATGCGGATATCAAAGGTGGTGATGACCTGATCGCCCACGCGATCCTTGCGGGACACATAGACGCCAGGGAGCAGTTTCAGATGGTCAATGGTGAAGCTTGTAATTTTATCCATGAAAATACCTCCAAGTCAGTTTCATTCATCCCTATTATAAGGAAATAACGCGGATCAGACAAGGGCTTTATTTACCCAGAACCGACAAGATTCTACATGTTAAATGCATAAAAATGCATAAATCATGCATAAACCATCCGAAAATGAATAAAAAACCTCTTGACGCATAGAACCTACCTATGCTATAATCTTTCAGAAAATGAACAAAGGCGTTCATGGGCTCTGCTCATGGACGCCTTTTTTGCAGAATCAGACAATTTATAAAATACGTCTGTAATGATGTGAAAAACGCATCTGAGGAAAAACAGATTTGCTCAAATGTGAGGCTATTGAGAATGAAAAAGTAAACTGCCTGCATGAAGCTATTCACAGGCGGGGTACGAGAGAGAAAGGAATGGTGACCAGATGGAGAAACCGGTATATCTTCTGTTGGAAAACGGCGACTATTTTGAGGGAAAAAGCTTTGGCGCTCCTTTACGTGAAGTGACCGGAGAAGTCGTATTTACAACCGGTATGACAGGATACCTTGAGACGATCACAGATCCCAGCTATTTTGGACAGATTGTCGTTCAGACATTTCCGTTAATCGGAAACTACGGAGTGATTCCGCAGGACTTCGAGAATGAAGAGGTATATTTATCAGCCTATATCGTAAAAGAGTGGTGTCAGGAACCTTCTAACTTCAGATGCAGTGGGGATCTTGACACCTTTTTTAAAGAAAGAAACATCCCGGGCGTCTATGGAATCGATACAAGAAAGCTGGCAAAAACCATTCGTGAATCCGGTTCGATGAACGGCTGGCTGACCGAGGTGAAGCCGCCGTATGATGCGAAAAAGCTGGAGGAAGTGAAAAACTTCCACATTACAAAGGCGGTTGAAACCGTTACACCAAAGAAATGTGAGATCAAACCGGCGGATGAGAAAGAAGAGTTCCAGATTGTGCTCTGGGATTTCGGCGCAAAGGAAAATATCATCCGCGAGCTGACCAGGCGCGGATGCCGCGTGGCTGACCTTCCGGCTGGTACAACGGCGGAGGAGATTCTTAAGATGAATCCGGACGGAATCATGCTTTCCAACGGTCCGGGCAACCCAGAGGACAACCCGGAAATCATCGAGGAGATCCGAAAGATTACGAAGGCTGGAAAACCGATGTTCGGTATCTGCCTGGGACACCAGCTGCTGGCGATTGCCAAGGGCGCGAAGACTGGAAAGATGAAATTCGGTCACAGAGGTGCGAACCAGCCGGTCAAGGATCTGACGACCGGACGCGTCTACATCAGCAGCCAGAACCACGGCTATGAGGTACTGCGCGATACGCTGCCGGAGGGCGCGGAGGAGACATTTATCAATGTCAACGACGGCACCTGCGAGGGCATCACCTACCACGATATGCCGGCATTTACCGTCCAGTTCCATCCAGAGGCGTGTGCAGGTCCGAAGGATACGGAAGAGCTGTTTGGGCGTTTCATTCAGATGATGAGAGATTATAAGGAAAAGGAGGGCGCGTCATGCCGTTAAATAAATCCCTGAAAAAAGTTATGGTAATCGGTTCCGGGCCTATCGTCATCGGTCAGGCGGCAGAGTTTGACTATGCAGGAACGCAGGCGTGCCGGGCTTTAAAAGAGGAAGGTCTGGAGGTCGTTTTAGTAAACTCCAACCCGGCCACCATCATGACGGACAGCGCCATCGCGGATCACGTATACATCGAGCCGCTGACCCTGGAATTTGTCAAGAGAATCATTGAAAAAGAGAAGCCTGACAGCATCCTGTCCACCCTGGGCGGACAGACCGGACTGACACTGTCCATGGAGCTTGCTAAAGAAGGTTTCTTAAAGAGCCACAATGTAACGCTTCTCGGCGCGTCCCCGGAGACCATCGATAAGGCGGAGGACCGCCAGTGCTTTAAAGACACGATGGAAGCTATCGGTGAGCCGGTCATTCCGTCCAAGGTTGTCACCACCATTGAGGATGCGCTTGATTTTGCCGAGGTTATTTCTTACCCGGTTATCGTGCGTCCGGCCTTTACCCTGGGCGGTACCGGCGGCGGTATTGCGGCAAATAAAGAAGAGCTTTACAACATCGCGGAGGCGGGTATCCGCCTGTCACCGATCAATCAGATTCTGGTTGAGAAATGTATTTCCGGATGGAAGGAGATCGAGTTTGAGGTAATGCGCGATGCCATCGGCAACGAGATTACGGTCTGCTCGATGGAAAACTTTGACCCGGTCGGCGTCCACACCGGCGACTCCATTGTTATCGCACCGGCTGTGACGCTGGCGGATAAGGAATACCAGATGCTTCGTTCCGCAGCGCTGAATATTATCCAGGCGATGGGCATCGAGGGCGGCTGCAACTGCCAGTTTGCGCTGAATCCGGAGAGCTTTGAATATGCCGTTATCGAGGTAAACCCGCGTGTATCCCGTTCTTCCGCCCTTGCTTCGAAAGCAACCGGATATCCGATTGCCCGCGTGGCAACCAAGATTGCGATCGGTTATCATCTGGACGAGATCCCGAACGAGGTAACCGGCGAGACGATGGCATGCTTCGAGCCGGCCCTTGACTATGTAACGGTTAAATTCCCGAAATGGCCATTTGATAAATTCGTTTACGGACGCCGGAAGCTGGGTACCCAGATGAAGGCAACCGGCGAGGTTATGGCGATCGGCCGCAACTTTGAGCAGGCGCTCATGAAAGCAGTCCGCGGCGCGGAGATCTCCCAGAACAGCCTGAACATGAAGAAACTGGCGCCGATGAGTGTGGAAGAGCTGAGAGAAAAAATTCTGGCGCAGGATGACGAGCGTCTGTTTGCAATCTATGAGAGCTTCAAGCGCGGCGTGACCGTTGCCGAGATTCATGAGCTGACCAAGATCGACGAGTGGTTCTTAAATAAACTGATGCACATCCTGTCCCTGGAACGCCGGATGCAGTCTGAGACTCTGAGCGATGCGCTTTATATGGAAGCCAAACAGAACGGATTCCCGGATGCAGTCATCAAGGAGATGACCGGGCTTTCGGAAATCAAGCATGTTCCGGCATGCTACCGCATGGTTGATACCTGCAGCGCTGAGTTTACGGCAAGTACCCCTTACTTCTACAGCACCTTCGGCGAGGAAGATGAGGCAGAAGAATTTATTAAAGAGAATGCAAGCGGAAAACCGGTTGTTATGGTATTTGGTTCCGGTCCGATCCGTATCGGTCAGGGTATCGAGTTCGATTTCGCCTCTGTTCACTGCGTATGGTCGTTAAAGAGAGCCGGTTATGAGGTTGTTATCGTAAATAACAACCCGGAGACCGTTTCCACCGACTTTAACGTAGCAGACCGTCTGTATTTTGAGCCGCTGACACCGGAGGATGTGCTGGATATCATCCGGATCGAGAAGCCGATCGGCGCAGTTGTGGCCTTTGGCGGACAGACAGCGATCCGTCTGACAAAATGCCTTGTAGAGAACAATATTCCGGTTCTCGGCACTCCGGCAGACAGCATCGATATGGCGGAGGATCGCGGACGTTTCGCAGCCCTGCTGAAAAAATTAAATATGAAACAGGCAGCGGGTCAGACCGTTTACACTGAGGATGAGGCAATCCAGGCGGCAAATCATCTGGGCTATCCGGTTCTGATGCGTCCGAGCTATGTATTAGGCGGACAAAACATGATTATCGCGTACAACGACGCCGATATTCATGAGTATATGAAGATTATTCTCTCACACAAGATTGAGAATGCGATCCTGATTGATAAATACCTGATGGGTACCGAGCTGGAGGTCGACGCGATCTGCGACGGAGAAACGGTTCTGATTCCGGGTATCATGGAGCACATCGAGCGTGCGGGCGTCCATTCCGGCGACTCCATCGCGGTATATCCGGCATTTATGCTGACCGAGAGCCAGAAAGACCGTCTGGTGGACTATTCCATCCGTCTGGCGCTGTCCATGAATACGAAAGGCCTGATCAATATCCAGTATGTCCTGCATGAGGATACGATCTATATCATCGAGGTCAACCCGCGTTCGTCCCGTACTGTGCCGTACATCAGCAAGGTAACCGGCGTGCCGATGGTTGATCTGGCAACCCGCATCATGATGGGCGAGAAGCTGGCTGACATGGGCTACGAGACAGGCCTGTATCCGTGCTCTCCGTACTACGCAGTCAAGGTTCCGGTCTTCTCCTTTGAGAAGCTGTCCAACGTAGATACACAGCTCGGACCGGAAATGAAATCGACCGGCGAGGTACTGGGTATCGCCCGGACGATGGAGGAAGCGCTGTTCAAAGGCCTGGTAGCGGCCGGATATACGATGAAGCGCGAGGGCGGCGTCTTAATCAGTGTCCGCGATACCGATAAGAGCGACCTGCGCGAGCTGGTTAAAGAGTATGTGGCGATGGGATTCCACATCTACGCGACCTCCGGTACTGCAAGCCGGTTAAACAGCGTCGGCATTTCTTCAACGTTAGTCAAGAAGCCGAAGGAAGCCAAAGAGGGCGAGAAGACGACCATTTCCCTGCTGGAAGAAGGAAAGATCAGCTATGTAATTTCCACTTCCAAGACGGGACGCCAGCCGGGACGCGACAGTGTCCGCCTGAGAAGAAAGGCAGTCGAGCTTGGTATTCCGTGCCTGACATCGCTTGATACCGCGGCTGTCCTGGCGCTGACACTGGAAAGCCAGTACAACGAGGACAACGTTGAACTGGTGGACATCGCGCACATTGCACATGGTGCAGCGGCTAGAAAAGAGCTGAGCCAGATGGAAAAACCGGAAGAAATCCAGATTCCGGGTTATGTGCTTCAGGAGCATGAGAACGACTAAAAAGAACGATGGTCTGCATGGATTCTGCGTTTTGAGGGTTGCGGAATCCGTGCAGGCTGAAATCTTTTGCGAAGGCAAAATTTGACAGAATCATATATGACGGAAAAAGTGGATTAATATTTTAAAGAAAGGAAGAGGAGGAAAAGCAGATGGCAAAATTTATTTTTGTGACAGGCGGTGTTGTATCAGGATTGGGGAAGGGTATTACAGCAGCGTCTCTGGGACGTCTTTTGAAGGCACGGGGATTTAAGGTAGCAGCGCAGAAGCTGGATCCATATATCAACGTCGATCCGGGAACCATGAGCCCGTATCAGCACGGCGAAGTATTCGTAACAAACGACGGTGCGGAGACGGATCTGGATCTGGGACATTATGAGCGTTTTATAGATGAAGATTTAAACCGTTATTCCAACCTGACGACCGGTAAGGTCTACTGGAATGTGTTAAATAAAGAGCGCCGCGGCGAATATCTGGGCGAGACGGTACAGGTAATTCCACATATCACAAATGAGATAAAATCATTTATCTATTCCGTGCAGGAAAAGACCGATGCGGACATCGTTATCACAGAGATCGGCGGAACAACCGGCGATATTGAGTCACAGCCGTTCCTGGAAGCCATCCGCCAGGTGTCCTGCGAGGCGGGACGCAGCAACTGCCTCTTCATCCATGTAACCCTGATTCCGTATCTGGAATCTTCCGGCGAGCATAAATCCAAACCGACCCAGCATTCAGTCAAACAGCTGCAGTCCTTCGGCATCATGCCGGATATCATCGTGGCGCGCTGTGACCGTCCGGTGGACGATCCGTCCATTTTCCGCAAGATCGCACTGTTCTGCAACGTCAAAGAGGACTGCGTCATCGAGAACCTGACCCTTCCGGTTCTCTACGAGGCACCGATCATGCTGGAGGAAGCAGGACTTGCCAAGATCGTGCTTCGCGAGCTGGGCATCGAGAAAGCGCCGCAGGAGTGCGATCTGACGGAGTGGAAACATATGCTGGACCGCATCAAGAACAGCAGCAAGACGGTCAAGATTTCCCTGGTCGGCAAGTACGTCAAACTGCACGACTCCTATCTGTCGATTGTAGAATCCCTGCACCATGCCGGATGGGAAAATGGCGCGCAGGTGGAGATCAACTGGGTGGATAGTGAGACGATCACCCCGGAGACGGCACCGGAAATCCTGGGCGATTCAACCGGTATCATCGTGCCGGGCGGCTTCGGCATCCGAGGCATCGAGGGCATGATTGCGGCAGCTGATTATGCGAGAAGAAACAATATCCCGTACTTTGGCATCTGCCTTGGTATGCAGATCGCGGCGATCGCATTTGCCAGAGGCGTGTTAGGCTATGAGGATGCGAACTCAACCGAGTTTGCGCCGGACAGCAAGCATCCGGTCATTGCCCTGATGGAAGAGCAGATGGATCTGGCTGACATGGGCGGAACGATGCGTCTGGGTGCATATCCGTGCCGCATCAGTCCGGATACGCTGATGATGAAAGCGTATGGAAAAGGTCTGATCGAGGAGAGACATCGTCATCGTTATGAATTTAACAACAAGTTCCGGGAAGTTTACATGGAGCATGGCGCTGTCTTCTCCGGACAGTCACCGGACGGTACGCTGGTAGAGGCGATGGAGATTCCGGGACATCCGTTCTATCTGGGAGTTCAGTACCATCCGGAGTTCAAGAGCCGCCCGAACCGCGCACATCCGATCTTCCGGGAGTTTGTGAAAGCGGCTCTGGAGGTAAAGGAAAAAAATTCTTAAAATATGGAGAAAATAAAGTATGAAGATCAACGAAAACTATAAAAATCTGGAAGAAAGCTATCTGTTTTCCACCATCGCTAAAAAAGTAGATGAGTACACCAAAGCCCATCCAGAGGCAAAAGTAATCAAAATGGGTATCGGTGACGTAACCCTTCCGATCTGCCAGAAAGCAGCTGACGCATTTGCAAAAGCAGCTATGGAGCAGGGCAAGGCGGCTACGTTCCATGGATATGGTCCGGAGCAGGGATATGATTTTCTGCGCGTAGCAGTTCAGAAGTATTATGCGTCCTTCCAGGTTGAGGTGGCGGCGGAGGATATATTCATCAGCGACGGCGCGAAGAGTGATGTCGGAAATATCCTCGATCTCTTTGATGCGGACAACACGGTCCTGATCCCGGATCCGGTATACCCGGTTTACATGGATACGAACGTGATGGCAGGCAGAAAGATCGTATTTATGGATGCCAATGTGGAAAATGGCTTTCTTCCGATGCCTCCGAAGGGACAGAAAGCGGATATTATTTATCTCTGCTCCCCGAACAACCCGACTGGCGGTGTGTACAACCGTGAGCAGTTAAAAGAGTGGGTTGACTATGCGAACGAGCAGGATGCGATTCTTTTATTTGATGCGGCGTATGAGTCCTTCGTAGCAGATCCGGCGCTTCCGAGAAGTATTTTTGAGATTGAGGGCGCCAAGACCTGCGCGATCGAGTTCTGCTCCCTTTCGAAGCTGGCAAGCTTTACCGGAACCCGCTGTGGCTATACCGTGGTTCCGTCTGAATTAGAGCGCGGTGGTTCTTCCATCCGCAAGATGTGGCTGCGCCGCCAGACAACCAAGTTTAACGGCGTTTCCTACCCGGTACAGCGCGCCGCAGAGGCAGCTCTTTCACCGGAGGGCATGGCACAGTGCCGCGAGCACCTGGACGTATACCGCACCAATGCGAAGATCATGACAGAGACCTTAAAAGAGCTTGGCATCTGGCACATCGGCGGCGAAAATTCACCGTACATCTGGATGCAGTGCCCGAACGGCATGAAATCCTGGGAGTTTTTCGACGATCTGCTTGCCAAGGCAAATGTGGTCGGCACACCGGGCAGCGGATTTGGTAAGAATGGAGAAGGATTCTTCCGTCTGACTGCATTTGGTACGACTGCGAATACAAAAGAGGCAATGGAGCGGATCAAGAAGGTTTACGGAAAATAAATAGCTCTATTTTATAAATGAGGGGGCTGGTGCATCTGGGGCATTGTTATCCTATGCACCGTCCCCTTTTTGCTGCAGCAGGGAGGTGAGGACCATGGTGACCTTAAACGATTATCTGTATTCCGGCGATACGATGTTTAAGATTTTAAAGAATTACAGCCGGGATTTGAAAGCGGAGGCAAAACAGACAAACAATGAGATAGACCTGATACATGCAAATTTTCTGATTCAGATCCGGGAGCTTTTGGAACACAATGATTTCCTGACGACCCAGTCACAGAAGATCCGGGAATTTTATATTCATATGGCAAAGGAATATCCGCTTCTGGCATTTAACTTTAAGGGCAGAATCAAATCGCTGATCCGCTCGGAGGCGAAGTTTAACGGATATATCGTCGAGTATATCTATGATTGTTACACGGAACATAAGACATTTCCGTCGATCTCCGATTTGAAGCAGAGATTGAGCTGTTTCCGCGACCTGATCGCGTACCGGATCGTGATTTCACTGCCGAAGTGTTACCTGAAACCGGGGGAATCGCAGCAGGAGGCAGATATCCGGTACCTCTACCAGATTGCGAATGAACTTCCGGGATTTCTGGAGGAACGCGGGTTTACGGCGGAACCGGCTTACGGGGTGAAGGAGAGTACCTCCCCGTTGATGGATGAGGAGGTAAGGCCGTACTACCGTGATTATGTCTGCGGAAATAGTTCGGATGATTACCAGTCTCTGCATATTACGTTTTACGATAATTGTTCCAGAAGCTATGTGGAGGTACAGCTTCGCACGAAGCACATGGACGATATCGCGGAGATTGGCGTGGCCAATCATTTAAGCTACGAAAAGCGCCAGGAGGGCGAGCGGGCCAGACGGGATGAGATTCCGGAGGGCGCGTGCGTTTATTTTGACGAGGCATACGAGCGCTGCCAGCGCCTGGTGTCGCTCAAGTTGGCTGAGCTCGATGTCAATATGTTTACGGCAATCAACAACGACCTTGTCAATGACGGTTGCGGGTTGTACCGGGGACGGCTGATTCTGCCATATGAGCATTTGTCGAGGCATCAGAATGAGCTGGTGGATTGAGGGGTTCACGGGCAGGCATGAATCCGGTTGCGAATAGTTGACGAAACGGGAAGATTCATATATAGTTGCCTGTAAAGGAAAAATGACCGAAAATGATAGGGAGGAACCAGTTTATGGACCATACATCCTGCCGCCTGCGTCTGGCTACTATCGCCGATGCACCTGCGATATTGGAAATTTATGCACAATATATGGACACGCCGATCACGTTTGAGACGGAGCTGCCGTCCCTGGAGGAATTTGAGGGGCGCATCCGGGCGATCACGGCAGAATATCCGTGGATTGTCTGCGAGGATGAAACGGGCAGAATCATTGGCTATGCATATGGGCATAAGCAGCTTGAGCGCGCGGCGTACCGTTGGAATGCGGAACTTTCTGAATATCTGGACAGTCGGGTGACGTCGAAGGGCATCGGCAAACGGATGCTTCTGGTGCTTCTGGAACTTTTAAAGGCGCAGGGCATCCACACCGTCTACAGTCTGGTGACAAGCCCGAATGTGAAGAGCGATGCGATGCATAACGGATGCGGATTCCGGACGATGGGCGTGTGCAAAAATACCGGTTATAAGAGCGGAAAATGGCACGATGTTACCTGGTATGAGAAAGCGCTGCTGCCATATGAGGACGTACCGGCGGAGATGATTCCGATTGGGGAGATGGAAAAGGAGACGGTAGATAAGATTTTGGCGTCTTTTTGAACAGAGACATAAAACAAATCTGCATAAAATAAACAGGGCGTATGAAAAAGGAATTTTCCATTTTCATACGCCCTCATCCGTTCTCTTTTATTCACCAGCGCCGTAATGCGCTGTCCATTCATTCACTCAGATTAGTTGAAGTATCTCTTTAACAGACCCTCAAATGCCTTGCCATGTCTAGCCTCGTCACGAGCCATCTCATGAACGGTGTCATGGATTGCATCCAGGTTAGCAGCTTTCGCACGTTTTGCAAGGTCAAATTTGCCTTCGGTTGCGCCGTGTTCAGCCTCTACACGCATCTCCAGGTTCTTCTTGGTGGAATCAGTTACAACCTCGCCGAGAAGCTCTGCAAACTTAGCAGCGTGCTCAGCCTCTTCGTGAGCTGCCTTCTCCCAGTACAGACCGATCTCCGGATAGCCCTCTCTGTGAGCTACACGTGCCATCGCCAGGTACATACCAACTTCTCTGCACTCGCCTTCATAGTTAGCTCTTAAATCTTCGAGAATATCCTCGCTGACACCCTGTGCCACACCAACTACGTGCTCAGCCGCCCAGGTCATCTCGCCGGACTGCTCTTTGAACTTGGAAGCCGGAGCGCCGCATACTGGACATTTCTCCGGAGCAGCCTCACCCTCGTATACGTAACCACATACTGTACAGACAAATTTCTTCATAGTCAATTCTCCTTTTCTAAAATAAATTTTTAATTTCGTGTTTTATAGAAACAATAAATAGATAGTAAAGTTGCTTGTAACCATTCTGTTTCATAGGAGCTTTTAAAACGAAATCGTTTATTTGGCTTAAATGAAATCAGTAATGATTACTGATATTAAGATATCATAGATTCCTGCGTTTGTCAATGGAAAAATAGAAATAATTCTTATTTTTTCATTTTTATCGATAACCTGGATATTCTCAGAACCTTTAGTGCTTTTCCCCTTTCAGACACTCATCGCATATCCCATAGAAAAACACGGTATGGTCGTCGATCGTCCCCGGCACAAATTCTTTGGCGGCTGTCTCCAGCTCCTTGGTTGCTTCCATCGGAATATCCATGACCCGTCCGCACTGGCGGCAGACGTAGTGGTAATGTGGGGATGTATCATAATCGAAATGATCCGTGCCGTCGCCGCAGGACAGCTTCCGGATCTCGCCCAGCTCAACTAACAGGTTTAAATTGCGGTAAACGGTTCCAAGGCTGATATTCGGAAACTGTTCCCGGATGCTGGTGTAAAGGGCGTCGGCGGTCGGATGATCCTTCCGGCTCATCAGGCAGGCTTTGATCGATTCGCGCTGACGGCTGTATTTTAAGGTTTTCATAAGCGACACTCCAATCCTTCTAAATAATATTGATAATGATTATTATTTATATTATGCGTCCTGACACGATGAAAGTCAATCTTTTTTCAAAGATTTCCGTGAGAAATTTTAGAGTCAAATTTCAACATCACCGATGCATAAAAGATTCCGTCCTCATACCGGAAATCCACCAGGCCCTGGTAGCGCTCGGCGATCGAACGGATGGAGGCGGTTCCCGTGCCGAGCCCGTCATGTTTGGTCGAGCGGAACCGCCCATTTTCCTCGATCGGCGGATGGCAGCAGGTATTGTCAACGGTGATCACGATGTGACCGGCATCCTCCTGGGCGCAGATGCGGATAAACGGCGCGCTGTCCGTACATTCCCGGCAGGCATCGAGGGCATTTTCCAGAAGATTGCCGAAGATCGAGCAGAGCTCCGGCTCACGCAGCGGGAGAGATGGTGGAAGCTGGATACGGACCGAAAAATCGACCGACGCCTTGCGCGCCTCCTCACCGTAATAGCTGATAACCGTGTTGACCGCATAATTTTCACACCAGGTCCGCGCGGTGTCCGGCGGAAGCGTCATACGGTATTGTTCGATATAGGTCTTCAGATCCTCCGTTTTCCCGCTTTGCAGGTAATGCTCGATGAGATTTAAGTGCTGGCGCAGGTCGTGGCGCGCCTCCCGTACCTCTTCAATGTGGCGGGAAAGCTGCTGATACTGTGTGTACTGCATCGCCAGGAGAGTGTCCTGCTGCGCCGCGCGTTCTTCCAGCTGCGCCTGCTGGCGGACTGCATTGAGCGCTTCCAAAAGGACATAGTAAATGAGAATTGTCATGGCAAAGAGCCAGAGCCGCGTGAGGATAAAACGGAACTTGCGGACGGTATCAATGTTTAAATCAAAGTTATAAGCGCAGATAATCAGGGTACATGAAAATGGAATAAACCAGACTTTCTGCCAGAATGCGGAGCTGTCTACCTGAAAAACGCGTTCCGTAGCATTTTTCATAAATTTGAGTCCGAGCGGGAGCGTCAGAAGCAGAAGAATCGAGATGAGCAGCAGGCTTTCATCACGGAGTGAATAATAGGTAATGCTGGGATCGTAAAACAGACGGCTTTCCAGAAAGAAACAGATGCCGCGGACTGTGATAAAATAATTCAGGATGAAGTCTCCCAGAAACAGAAGTTTCCAGAAATTAGCCTTCACACATAAAAAATAGATTGCCAGGGAAATGAGGGCAAATACCGTGTCGGTGACGCGGGTCGGTTTACCGTGGATGACCAGGTAGGTATACAGGGAGGACTGGAGCAGCTGACCGATAAAAATGAACAGAATCAGGATTTTGACCGGAAATCGCAGTTGCTTTTTAAATGGCAGAATTGATAAAATAAAAAAAGGAATGGCATAGACTGTTTCACAGAGAAATGCCTTGCCAAACACAGACCAGCTCATAGAGTACCTCCCTTCCGCAACGTGTCAAATAAGTAGGTTGCAAATGCTTCTTTCGTCTCTTTTTTCTTCCGGCGACTGCAGAAAAAGCAGCCGCCGTTCTTCAGATGGACAGAACCGTCCTCGTCCACCGAGGTAACCTGTGAAAAATTGATGAGCAGCCCGCGTCCGCTCATGTAAAAACGACCGCCTTTCGGAAGCAGTGCCATCAGTTCGGAAAAGGAAAGGCGTGTAGCCGCGTCGCCGGAACGGGTGTGGATGATCAGCCGGTGGTTTTGCGTCTCCGCATATAGAAAATCATCGAGCAGAATCCGCTGCGTGGATGCCTGTCCCCGTCCGAGCACCGCCTGAATTTCGATGTAGGCGGGTGCGGCGAGAAATGTCCGGATCTCATCAAGACACCAGGCAAGCGCCTTTTCCTCAACCGGTTTTAAGAGATAATCAAGCGGATGGGCACGGTAACCCTGCAGCGAATAATCGCGTTCCGATGTGGTGAAAACGATCGGGAGACGTTGCGCGCTCTTGCGAAGCTCCAGCGCCGTGTCAATGCCATTGCGCCCGTTCCGGTCCAGCATAATATCCATAAAAACCGCATTAAAAAGTCCCGGACGGAACGCTTCCAGAAACGCCTCGCCGCTCTCGTAGCAGTCAAAGTGCACTGTTTCCCCATGCTTCTCCAAGTTTTCCTGTATCAAATGAATCAGATGATTCTGATCTATCTTCAAATCTTCAACAATCGCAAAATGCATCAAAGCTCAACCGCCTCCTTTATTCAAAACCGTGACCATTTAGGTCGAGGTTTGACCGTTTGCGTCGATGTGGTTTTCATTAAATTGCTCATTTGGTATGCTTATAGTATAAAAGTTATGACCCGAAATGTAAATGAAAATCCGTTACTGGGCACGTATGCGTGAACAATAACGGTGTGTGAAAAGTAACAAATCAAAAAAGGCAGGTGGAATATGGTACGGGTAGTGATATATGGAGAAAAACCGACCGACATTGAAGGTCTGGAAAAAATGCTGTGTGAAATTTTGACTGAAAACCGCAGATGGCCGATGATTCACACGTATATCAGTGATCTGGACGCATATCTGCACTTTGTAAAGGGGAATCCCTACCTCATTATGCTGGCGTACGTGCAGGGCAGACAGGGAGTGGAAATCGTAGAAAAAATCCGGGAAAATAACCCGGCGGCATCCTTAATCTGGCTTTCCGGCCGGGACAATGCCCTTGAATCCTGGCGGCTCCATGTGACCGCATTCGGGGTATTTCCGACGAAAAAAGAAGAATTAGAAGAACTTCTGGCGGCGTGCAGCGAAAGCCTGCTGGATCGGAAGAAAAAGTATTTTGTTCAAGTGGGAAACAGACTGAAATAGAAAAATTCGTTCAGAATAGATGGAGGGAAAACAGCATGAAAAAGAAATATAAGCGTGCCCTGGCAGCGGCGCTGGCGGCGGTAATGATATGGAATACATGTGACTGGCACCCGCAGGCGCTGGCAGGCAGTTCGGTGCAGTATATCGAGGAAGTGAAGGAGCTTTCGGATGAAATCCTGCATCAGGAGGTTCCGTATGGAACGAAATATAAGGATCTGGAGCTGCCGGACAAGCTGAAAGTGCGGGTTTTGGCGGAAGAAGCACCGGATGAAGAAGACAGTGCAGAAGATAAAGATGGTGCGGAAAAGATTGCTACGCCGTCGGAGCTTCAAAGCGGAGACGGTGAAGTGGAAACAGAAAAAAGGTCTCAGACGCTTTCTTCATCTGAAACAGATGGTACAGTTCGGAAAGCGTCCCCATCTGAGGTAGATGTTATAGAAAAATCGGAAATAGGGGAGGATGACACTGAGCAGAAAGCATCCCCATCCGATGCGGACGGGACGAAAACCGATAAAAACTGGAAGGAAGTCAAGGTCCGCTGGGTGCTGGATGAGACATTCAGTGAGAAAGATACATACGATGGAAAAACACCGGGTATCTATGTGTTTGATGCGGAATTGAAAAGCAACCGCTATGAACTGGATACCGGCTTTTTGCCGCGCATCGAGGTGACGGTGCTTCCGGAGGAAAAAGGTCCGGCGATCATCGGATTTTCGGAGTTAGATGAGGCGGTTGCGGTGCAGAAGCTACCTCTTGGCGCGAAAGAAAGCGATATCGTCCTGCCGGATACACTGGAGGTTGAGGTGGAAGAGGCAGATGAAACGCTGGCGGAAGACAGCCAGAACGTGCATCTGGTGGAAGCAGTGGATAAGGGCACAGAGAAAGATACAGAGGCGGAAACGGCAGTCTGGCAGATTTCCGGCATAACCTGGAAACTGGACGAAGAGCAGAGTGACCTCCCGGAGTTTCACGGCGGCATTTCCGAAAAAGACTATTTCGAGGAATTTGACGAAAACGGCGAGCCGGTCGAGACTTCGACGAAGACCTGGGCGGGCTATCATGAGGCAAACCAGGACTACAACGGCAGTACCTATGTCTATACACCGGTTTTGCCGGAGGAATATTCACTGGGAGAGGAGACAGAGCTTCCGGAAATCTGCGTTCTCGTAGGAGAGATGCAGCTGATGACTCTGGCAGGCGTGGAATATAACCTGAATAATAAGCATCTGCTCATTAATAGCACTAACAAAGATCAGTTTAATGGAAAAACCATTACCGGCTCCTATTGCCCGAGCACCCGGCCGGAGTTGACTTATACAGACATCAAGGGCGGTATCATAATTGATAATGTTACGGTCGATTTGACGATTAAAGATGTAACGATCAAATCTGATGGGGCCAGAGGATGGAATCTGGCCGGTATTTACCTGAAAGGCCAAGCCCAGCTGAATCTGACCTTAGAAGGAACCAATACACTTGTGGGACTGGATGATGGAGCCGGAATTGAGGTGGAAAAAGGGGCAACACTGGTTATTACGGAGCAGAGTACCGGAAACCTGAAGGCAGTGGGAGGTGCCTATGGGGCCGCCGGTATCGGAGGAAAACCCGGAACAACAGGTTACGAGGGTGCAGATAAGAACTATGGGACAGGAACGATTATAATCAAGGGTGGAAGCATTGTAGCTGAAGGTGGAGCTTATCAGGTTTCCCAATCGACGCGTTATCATGGAGGAGCCGGAATCGGAACCGGTCTGTATGGAATCGGCGGAACCATTGAAATACTGGGCGGAAGGATAACCGCAGCAGGAGGAAGGGAGACAGGAGCCGGAATCGGAGGCGGAGCTGGTGGAGGTGTAGACACCATCGTGATCGGCGGGACGGAAGGCGAAGCTCCCAATATAGCCGTATCTTCTTATAATAATGGCGAATTAGGATATCCGGGAGCTGCCATCGGCACCGGATGGAATGGAGTGGATGGTTTACAATTATCCTGTGGCGATATCCGGATATTAAGTGGATCTGTGGAGGTAACGGGCGGAAATATTGGTTATGGAGTGTTAAAGCCTCTTCCTGGAAATGGCATGAAAGGCGGCAGTATCACTATTTCCGAGGAGGTGCAGCTGAAGCTGCCGCTTGAAAGCAAGATTGAGCCCCGGGGAGACTGTACCTACGGGAAGAAAACATTCCGGATCGCCGCTTATGATAACCAGCTACCAGATGGAACCTATACGGCGGACATATCCCTGTATCGGGAAAATGATACAGAAAAAGCAACTCCGGTTTATGAAACAAGCACTCAGATGACCGTCTCCGGATTCAGGGGAGCGATACCGGATATAACCCAGTGGATAGGCCATTCTGGAAATATGCAGATGGTTGTAGAGCTGAAGCCTTCCGGTGGCGGGGAAGGTAAGACGATGGATGGAAGGGTTGTTCTAAACAAAGGAAAGGATGAAGCCATCTCCGTCACGCTGGGAAAAGCCGCTTACCAGAAGACAATGGATCTGACCATCCATGATGGCCGTTTGAAGAATGATAAGAATTATACACTGACGGTTCGACTGGGGGAAGAAGCAAGCGAAGGCGGCACTGCACCGGATGTAGTAACCTATTCATCTAAAAAAGCTTCCGGTTATCAGATAAAGACAGATAAAGTCAGCTGGTATACGCCTCTGTCCGGAGTGGTTCCGGTATCGGTTCAGGTAAAGGAAGAAGGAGGGGAAGGAGAAAATACGAATAGCTTTACAGTAACAGGATCCCTCTCGATGGAGTCAAAGGAGGAAAAGAATCTTTCCCTTACCATCGGAGAACCCTTGTATCCTGTCCGGTTCCACTTCTACTCATCTAAGGTGCAGGCGGCAGAGAATGTATCCCTGACAGCCGGACGGCTGGCTGGAGCCTTAGAAGCTCCGGTGGAATTAAAGCAGGACAAAGGCCAGTTTGCCTTTGACGGGAAGCTGACAATCGATGCAGCAGCAGGTAATCATGCATATGCTCTGGCATATCTTCCGGCCGGAAATTACCGGTTTGTGATAAATACAGGTATCACAGAATTAGGAAGCTCCGGTGGAAGCTTTACTCTGGACAACGAAACGGTAAAGGCAGAGGCTGCCGGAACGGATATCATCGTATTAAATGCGGCAGAGGCACTGGAGGGAGAGCTGGATCTTTCCCTTGGAAATATATCTTTTTCCGGGGAAGATGGTAAGCTGACAATATTATATTCTAAAACAGATGGTTCCGGCCAGGTGGTTACAGCAAGGTTAATAGACCAGTCCTATGATAAATGCTATCGGATCACTTCATCTGGGAATAATGTAGAGAAGTATCATCTCTCCGTGGATATCCCAGCTTCCAGGGAACTAAAGCTCGTATTAAAGAATCTTACGATTACCCCGGAAAAGGCTATCGCACCGATTCAGATAAACGGAGAGTCCCAGGTGATCACCTATCTGGAAGGGGAAAACAAGATTTCGATTAATAAATCAGAGAAATCTTCATCAAGGTTAACTGTTTCACCTGCCGGCATCAGTGTGGCGAAAGGTGCAAAGCTTACGATTGACAATGAACCGGGACAGCAGGGATCCATAGAGGTGCTCAATAATACATATGCAGACAGGAGTGGTGCAGCAATTGGAGGAAATGGAGAGCAGGATGCAGGAATCATTCACATCAAGGGGGGAACTGTAAGTGCAACTTCCGCTTCTAAAGGAGCGGCTATCGGTGCTTCGGTAGGAAAAAGTGTAGAAGAAATACGGATTAGCGGAGGAAATGTAACTGCAAAAAGTAGTGATGGTGCCGGAATCGGAACAGGAGGTGCTTTTAGGAAGGAGGAAAGAACCGGTAAAATCGTGATTGAAGGCGGAACGGTGAATGCAAGCTCGTGGAGTGGTGCCGGAATTGGAAGCGGTTATGGATATGCCCCTGGAAGTTCAGCGATAATTGCAAAGATTGAGATTCATGGTGGAATGATTACAGCCTATTCTAAATGGGGAGCCTGCATCGGAAGTGGTAAATACAGTTCATCGAAGGTGCTGATTGACGGCGGCACAATATGCTTAGATAATAAAGACCCAGACTATAGGAAAGTTGCTCATATTGGAAAGGGGGATGACAATTCTACACTGCCACAAACTGATGTGACGATTACGGGCGGAACGATCTGTTTGATAGGGGCGAATGGATATATACCGCGACCGATCATTTATGGTTGGGAACAGGTAGATGGAAAGGGGCAACAGAATAAGCCAAAAGATGCGAAGGGTAACCCGGTTTATTACACCACAGCGGATCTGACCGGTATCTATGAGAATAATACACTGGTTGAAAAAGCAGGTATTGAAGGAAGCTCCTACGTCTTTAAGGATGTCCGGACAGATTCCAACGGAAAGCTCTATATGTACCTTCCGGCATCGGAGACAGTGAAAGCCTCCTTTGGCGGTGTGGAATTTACCGGAAAGGTTGAGGCAGGCAAGGATGAGAATGTATTAGAGCGTGAACTGACTTCTGTTGATTATGGAAAGGAATTATTGAAAAACAATTTACAGAGCGCAGTGGAATTTGCACAGTCAAAAGATGCATCGTCCTGGACGGAAATTCCGGTAAATGGTGCGGCATCGCTGACAGAGATTCTGGATAACCAGCCAGAAGGTACAAATGAGATTTCCCTGTATGTCCGTAAGAAAGCGGACACTTCCGGCGCTGTAGGAACTGCAACCGAGATAAAGATTCCGGCAAGACCGGAAACCCCGGCTAAGATAACAAAGGTAACGAAAACCAGCTACTCTATCAAAATTGTCGAGCCGACTGATGCCAAGTATGAGTACGGAATTGCCGCCACTGAGTCTGGTGAGCCTGAGTGGTGGACGACGAAGACGTTTACGTCGCCGAAGCCGGCTAACACGTATTACGTAACTCTTCGTGTGAAAGCAACAGACAGCAGTTTTGCATCGAAGCCAGCTGATCGTTTGGAGGTGACAACACCGGATGCATTACTGATCGACGGTCCCGCTGGCGCTGTATCCTTTGAAGCGAAGGGAACCTATGGACAGACGCTTGCTCAGATTCAAGTACGGCTGGCAGAGAAATTTAAGGTTGTTAATTATGGTAGAACGGAGGTTTCTGGAAATTGGCACTTCATTGAAAGGCAGGGCGGAATGTCTGCTTCCTCCATTTATCCGGAGGTAAAGGGAACCACTGCATATCAGGTCGAATTTATACCTGATAAAGCATCGGAAGGGCAGTATGGAGAACCTTTGACCCAGAGTGTGGTTCCGGAGATATCTCCGAAAGAGTTGACCGCAGTTATTACGACACCTATTGTAAAAGACTATGACAGAAGTACAGATATCGCATTAGAGGCGACGGTGGAGATAGAAACTCCGGGTCAAAGCACGGGGCATAGCTATAACATCCGCGGTCTGAAAGGCAGATTTGAAGATGCCAATGCCGGAACCGATAAGACGGTAACCATTGATTCCTCAAAGGCAACGGTTGAGACGGGTGAGAATCCAGTAAATCTGCAGAATTACCGTATCATATATCCAGCCCAGACCGGAACCATCCGTCCGATACAGGGTTCGGTTTCAATCGACCAGAAAGCATGGACCGGAGAAAAAACCTATGGAGATGACAGTTTTCTGCTGACAGGTGTGAATAAAGTGGGAGATGGAGCTCTGAAATATACAAGCTCTAATGAAAAGGTTCTCACCGTGGACGAACAGGGACAGGTGACTATCAAAGGCACGGGTTTTGCAGAGGTAAGCATCACCATGGAAGACGGAAGAAATTATCTCGGCACAAACACACCGGCAGAGAGAAGGATAACCATTGAAAAAGGAACACTCGCCCTTACTTTAACGGCTGTGAACCGAACGACTGGGGTTCAGCTTTCGAAAGAAATTCTGGGAACAGAGGAAGAGAATTTTGATATTATTGCCAGAGTGCAGGGCGTTTATCAGGACAAGCTGCAGGGTTATGTTCGTTTCTATGATAATGAAAACCCGGATGCAGTTATAGTTCCGGTAGGGGAAGATGGAACCGCTGTACTTAAGTGGACGAAGCCGGGAGAATCATTGGTAGGTACCCATACAATCAAAGCAGAATTTGATTTTGGCGAATTTAATACGTGGGAATCCAGATACAACACACCAACTCCGGCATCCGTTACATTTGAAATCAGTAAGGCAGCTCCACCAGCAGAGGATAAGCCAGATGACTCCGATAAGCCAGATAACTCCGACAAGCCAGATAATTCCGATAAGCCAGGCCAATCAGGCAGCCAGAGCTCTTCCTCCGGACGTGACAAGTCTTCCGGCAGCGGAGCGACCAGGCAGGATCCGGTGAAGGGAAGAACCAACAGCACCATAGGTATTCTCACAGGAACTGCCAACAGCACTGCCAATGACGGAAAGAGCCACTGGATGCAGGATGAACACGGCTGGTGGCTCCGCTTCGCAGACAGCAGTTACCCGAAGGCAGAAAAACGCGGTACAAATGGCATTGCATATGCATGGGAGCAGGTAAACGGCAACTGGTGGGCGTTCGATGAAAGCGGCTATATCAAGACCGGCTGGATGCGCGACGAAGACTATGGCGGCTGGTTCTACCTCGATCCGGAACACGGCATGCAGACCGGCTGGGTCCTGATTGACGGAAAATGGCACTATTTCCACCCGACTTCAGACGGAAGAAAAGGCATCCTGTATGTTGGACGTCTGACACCGGACGGCTACTATGTAGATGAAAATGGTGTGTGGGATGGGGAAAACAAACCGACACAGGAGGGGAACACATGAAGAATTTCTACACCGAAGAACAATGGAATGAGATTCTGAAACAGCAGGAATCCGTACTTTGCTACGATACATTTACCCGGAAACAGGCGCTTGAGCTGGGGCTTTTGATTGCAGAGGTCACGGAGAAAAAATATCACGGTTCGGTCGCTGTCCGCATCGTGGAGGACGAGACGACCGTCTTTGCCTACAAGATGGAGGGCGCGACGCTGGAAGCAGACTGGTGGATGACCAACAAGCTGGCAGCATCGCGGCTCACGGGGATGAGCTCGCTGCGGGCACTGACGGCATCGAGAGCCGGAGAACTGGAAGCATCCTGGAAAGTGCGCGAGGAGAACTTCTTCGTGTGCGGCGGCTGCATC
>ENA-ORSA01000724-ORSA01000724.1-human-gut-metagenome-genome-assembly--contig:-NODE-724-length-33316-cov-4.752533_pt1 | contig 33316 bp, 31 predicted proteins | sample MGYA00242179_ERZ509142 | MGnify/ENA primary metagenome ERZ509142 (study PRJEB26280, sample SAMEA2338659) | human gut metagenome | biome: human gut; feature: human-associated habitat; material: faeces... | reverse complement strand
AATGCAGGTTCTTCAATTTCTTTGAGTAATTTTGCATTTGCTGTTGGACTCTACAGTTTAAAAGCTGTGTAATTCTTTTTTGCAAAAAATCAAGTAATTATTTTGAGATGAAAATATAAAGTTTTATCTTTGCAAAAGTTGAATCTAAAAAATCGATATATGAAGTAATACTGATTAAAGACATATTGGAAATTGAAGCGTTAGCTTATATTCTTGTTTTCTCTCAAAATCGCCAAATTAGAAGGAAACGTTCAAGAGTAAAAGTTGATGCTCACGCTGGCTGGCGTGGGCTTTTACTCGTTATTAGAACGTTTGACGTGTTTGGCGATACGTGAGAGAAACTAAGACGAAGTTAAATAGTCCACGTTTCTTTTTCTGTCTGTTCTCAAAGTTTTGGACTAAATAATAGTTTAAGAATATGAACGGAAAAAGCCAAAAATGACAAAACCTGAATTAGACAATCGTTCCGCATACTATTACCGTCCTATTTGGACATGCGGCAGATACAATGAAAAAGCACGAGTAGCAATATTTTATAACCTGATAGCTGGGGTAAGCTACTTTTTTGAAAGCTATTCGGCAATGGTTATAGGTGAGATATTGTCAGCTCCGCGAAACGGAGAGATTTGTATAGATGATATTTCACGCAAGTTGAATATTGCGGATGAAAGTTTAAAGCCTTTCTTTACACAGTTGGAACAATTAGGTATAGTTTCATCAGTGTTTCCTTCAAAAGAAATTATCGCCGATTATCGTAAACGTGTAAGTGAGTATAATTGCAAACAGTCACAAACTGTTGAACGCACTACAAAAGAAAAACTACCATACGCTGTTACTGATGCAGAACGGCTTTATACAGAAAAAGTTGGCGGAATAACTAGCGCAATGTTTGAACTTACTTATAATTGCAGCGAAAAGTGCATACATTGTTATAATGAAGGAGCTACGAGAAACGACAACGAGAAAAGCACACGCGGAGACAGGCAAGAATTGACCATGATAGATTACAAACATTTGATTGATGATTTGTATGAGATGGGACTTATCAAAGTCTGTCTGACAGGTGGTGACCCGTTTTCAAAATCTATTGCATGGGAAATTATCGACTATCTTTATGAAAAAGGAATAGCATTTGATGTGTTCACTAACGGGCAGCGTATAGTCAATGAAGTTGAGCGGTTGGCTGATTATTACCCTCGGTTGGTCGGTGTGTCGATTTACAGTGGCAAGCCGGAGGTTCACGATTATATTACCCGGATACACGGTTCATGGGAACGTTCGATGTCTGTAGTCTGCCAACTTTCCGCGTTGGCTGTGCCTATGAATTTGAAGTGTTGCGTAATGCGGCCTAATGTCAAGTCGTATTATATGGTTGTGGATATTGCCAGACAATATGGAGCGGTACCTCAATTTGAAATAAGCATAACGGATTCAATAGAGGGAGACAAATGCGCAAGCAAGTATCTGCGAATGACACCGGAGCAACTTGAAATTGTTTTGCGTGACGATAACATTCCTTTATATGTAGGTAAGGAAGCTCCGAATTATGGTGGACAGGCTAAACTCATGGATGATACGCCTTGTGGTGCTGGTGAAAATTCACTGTGTATAACTCCTGAAGGCAACGTAATACCATGTTGCGCATTCCACACATTGTTTGGCAATGTTAAGGCACAGAGTGTTAAAAACATGGTGAGCGGAAGCAAGGAACGTGAATATTGGCTTGGCTTGACATTGAATAAGTATGAGGAATGTGGACGGCATGATTATTGCGCTTATTGTAATCTTTGCCCGGGTAACAACTTCATTGAGCACGGTACGCCGTTGAAAGCGGCTGAAGTAAATTGTTATGTGGCAAAAATAAGGCATGGGCTGGCGCATAAAATGATGCAAGGTTACGACCCGTTGCAAGGAAAGCCTTTAAGAGAAAGATTGGCGGATTTGCCAGACTATGTTCCTGTTAGAATAAAAAGGGAAATGTCGCAGAATTTCAGCGATAAGAGATTGAAGGTAGGTGGGTAAATGTGGTTCCCCAAGAAATATCACTATAACCATTTTAAATTTACGATTATGATAGTAGATTTGAAAATTAGTGCAGCTTCAAAGGTTGTGGCAATGAGTGGTTGTCCCCAAAACTCGGAGTGGAAGTGCGGTATAAATTATCGTACACCATAGTTAATTGAAGTATGCATTGGATGTGCCAACAGGATGCTGGCACATCCTTTAAAACTAGTATTTATAATTACGTTAAATATTATATTATGTGTAAACAAAAAAAGACAGACCCAGATGCTCCGAAAAAGAAGGAGATAATCCCGGATAGGCCACCATTAAAACCAGGACAACAACCTTTGTATGACTAATTATATCATGATTGGCATGTTAAAAATAAGATGTAGTTTATCTCGGTATAATATAGTACGAGGTGATTTTTGCGATGAAATATATCCTTATCTCCGTGATGAAAACGGAGATAAGGTTATGTATTGCGTAAGTCCGCTTCATGGTAGAAGCTTTGTCGTTTGCAAGAATAGCGATGGACGATATGTAGTCAGTAAAGGCAACGGATTAAGCTATACTCAATATCAAATGCTCCATACAAAAGAATTTTTCGATGGAACTTGGGGATTGTTGCTCCGTCAGGATGCCGAGCGTGATTTCATATTAGGACAAGAAATAAAGGCTCTGGGTATAAAGACAAACAATATGGAGTATGTGTTGGAGCTTGAAAAGAATATACTCTTACCAAACGGACATACAGTTAAGCCTGTCTTGTTGCAATATAATGTGGAGTGTCCTTATAGGATAAGTGATGCCCCGTTTATGAAGCCAGAACAAATACAGGCGGAAGTTGCAAAGTGGGAGAAGATGAACGACCGTGGGTATGAACATTCTTATATGATAGCGGCCAATGTGCTTGTGCGCAATCTTCGCATACTTCACGATAACGGCGTATTACATAATGCACTTAACGAGCAAAATTATACATGGGCATTGGAGTTGGTTGATTTCGAGTTGGCTTGTTCTCCAAAACATCCATACACTGAAGAGGACGACCGGCGCCATGTGAAAGACCTTTTTCCACGTGAGATAATACAGACTTACGTCATCATCAATTATATCGCAGGTGCGCTTGGTGAGGATATTGATTTTACCTTTGTTGATTCTCTATTTGCCGAATACGGCTTTGATTTGAAACAATATGTTGTTTAACTTTTAAACTTTCTGTAAAATGATGCGCGATCCTTTTAATTCTTTCTTGAATACGGTTAATCGCTTGCGTGGCGAATATAAAGCAAGTAGTAAAGATTTTGATAGTAATCCTCTGCGCAGCATAGTGCTGACTTTAGTGAAACTTTTTGTTGTATTATACATCGTACAAAAAATCACAGGATGGAACATCTTGGGTGGTTGGGTGGTTACAATAGGTGATTTTGTTGTTGATTCAATATTTTCGCTGTTAGAATGGATGGTGTCGTAGTTTCAGTAACTTGCCCAATTTGCGGCAATACTGTCGTTTTTACTTTGCAAAAGGATTTCAGCGGAGGGTTTTCTGAGTGCTGTTATAATTGCAGTGCTACGGTAACTTGTATAGTCGGTTGGAACGGCGACAAGGTACAGATTTATGATGTAAGGTCGAGTGGTGGCGCACGGAAAAGATAAAAACTATGAGACATCTTTGTGTGCTTGTTTTTGGTTAATATAAATAGAAAGGGAAATGTATTCAGATAAATTGGAAGAATTGATTTCGTTGGCAATCCAAGATGGGGAGTTGACGGAGCAATGGCGTAATTTGATAATGCGTAGGGCCGAGAAAGAGGGCGAAGATGTTGATGAAGTAATGTTGGTGGTGGATAGTCGTTTGAAGAAGTTGCAGCCTCAATGCGTTATGAGAAATAATGCAGATAGCAGATTTAACTATGAAGGATGTGAAATATTCGAGGGATTAGAAACGCAACTAACACGAAACCTGAAGTTGCAGAGCGAGACTTCGGGCAAATTGGTTTATACGTTCTGTAATCCGGATTATGACAGCTTCCAAAGCCGAATGGATTATTTGGGCAATGACATGTATTTCAATGAAGGCCAGACGATAAATGGCAAGCCATGTGATTGGGATATGGCAAAAGGATTGCGATTAAGTATCAATAATTGCGAATTTGACGTTTTTGACGGAAGTTCTCCGCTTGAAGGAACATTGAATGATGGCAATCTGAGATTGCAATTCAAAGTTTCATTTTGGGAGCATGAGGCAAGGTATTCAACGTTTAACAGTCTGCCATGTGCGAAGTTGTTTAAAGAAGTTACGCATGAGACTAAGGACGGAGATGTGTTGTGCCAATATTTTATTGATTGTGGCGAGAATGTGAAGTTGATGGCCGTAATCTATACAATGGTTTTAACCAAGGTGTACGGGCTAAGTGTAGCCGATATTAAGTTAGAGAATTTTTGGACAGGGAAACATTCTTTTGCTTTGGAAAGTGAGAATATTGATGATAAGGTGAAATTGCAACGTATTTTAAAAGAACACGGCTTGGTAACTTTAAAAATGCCGTATGTAAATTCGATGTTCTTAATTCGTAAAGACGTTGTTGATGAAGTGGAGAAGATTGTATCGGCGTATAATGCGAAATTGAAAAATAAGACATTTGTGGAATTTGTCTTTGACAAGAATGAAAGATTGCTGATGTTTAATGCGTTGAACGACGACAAGACAAAAGGATTTGTGACAAATGTAAAACAACAGCAAGCTTTGCAGAAAATGATGGAATATCAGACACGTATAAGCGAAGTGGCACAGGTGCACTGGAAAATTGATTATAATGAAACATTGGTTGAAAATATTGAAGAATGTGCCGAAGTACAAGCCATAGACGTTGCGCCTGAATCTCCTGAAATAAAGATTGTGGAAAAAGAAAATGTCAGTAAGATAGAAGTTCCTGAAAACGTGTTGCCGAAAGTATTGGAAATATTGGATTATTATAATAAACGTGCAGAAAAGTGGGGATATGAGAAGTTAGTGTATGACAACTCGACGCGACAGTTGACAGGCAGTTTCAAACCGATAACCACAGCTGAAACTTCTTCAAATTCAAGCCTGTGGAGCAAAATGAAAGAATCTGGCAGAAATGCGGATTTGCAAGATGGGTATGACAAGATACTTAAATTGTGCAATGTAGGGAAATAGCCACGATTAGAAGCGTTTATGATTACTAACATCGTATTAAACATTCCACATTCGTCAGCGCAGGATTATGATACGGATGAATGGAGCGATATGGTTTTGCTGCATGAACAGGTTAATGAGTGGACAGACTGGTTCACAGACTATCTGTTCAGGCCAAGCATAAAGAGTAAGTATGATATAAAAGCCAACGTATTCAACCATTCACGGTTTTATGTTGATGTTGAAAGGCTTATTGACGACGATTTGGAAAATGTAGGGCAAGGTATAATTTATACGGACTTCAATGGAAACAAAAGAAAAGTTGGTGATAAAGAGCTGTTGATGGATGTATATGATAAATACATACAGTCGTTTACATCATTGTTGAACAGTGACAGCCTCTTGATAGATTGCCATTCATTTCCTTCTTCGGTGAATAAGGATGTACAAGTCTGCATCGGATATAATGATGACGAAAGCAAACCATCCAAACACTTGTTTCACATGATATGTGATGCTTTTACAGACGCGGGCTACAAGGTTGGTATAAATGCCCCGTATTCAAATTCATTGACACCGATAAAGCCGATAGAATATCGGTCTGTAATGATAGAGGTGAACAAAAGTGTTTATATGGACGAGAAAAATATCTGCTTGATTCCTGGATGTATTAAGTTTCGGGATGTGATTGCCAAACTATACGAGGATATTTTAGATACGATGGATTTCTAAAAAATGAGATATTGGTATGAGATTTAGAGAGTTCTTGTTAAAAAATATGCCGTTTGCGGATTTTCTTGCTTATGAAGAAGGCGGGGCTGAAGTGGAAAGTTTTACCGATGACGGTTTTGAAGGCGGAAAATTCTCTGTTGAACGTATAGAGGTCAGACATTATAGTTATGAATGTGTGAAAGATAAGGATGGAAGCGTGTATGCGGTTGACGAAGATGGGAAAAAGTTCATATTGTTGGAAGTCCCAGATGTCCGTCATTACAGTATAAGTGAGGATGTAACGCAAGTTTACAGACATGCTTTTCAGCACTGTACAAAGTTGGAAGAAGTTGATGTCCCATTTTGCAGTGATGAAATAGGACTTGATTACGATGTAAACATTGCCTTAATTGACTGTGAATGCGATGTAAAGGTGATATTATGGGATAAACCGTATGATTATTTTATAAGCGAACAGTTGAGACGTGACATTGCCGAGGGAATAACAGATGATAAAGGTTTCGTGTTCAGTAAGGACGGTAAACGGTTGTTGAAAGCGGCCGATGCGGATGAGTATTGGATTCAGGAAAGCGTTGAACATTTAGAAAAATTTGCGTTTATAGGATGCTCAATAGAGACATTGCACATACCATATACCTGTAATATTGATGAAGATGTTTGCCTGCCAGATTCTGCGGTGATGATTTGGGATAGGCCGTATTCAGAAATGGATGATATTGTAGACCTCCTTTGGCGTAGGGAAGATGATGAAGTTATGGACGAATATGGTGTGAAATACACAAAAAACGGCAAACGGTTATTATGTGCTATGGATGGATTTGACGAAGATGAATATTTTGTTCCTGAAGGAGTTGTGACGATATGTGAACGGGCTTTTTCCTTTAATAAGAAGTATCTTAAACTTATAATCCCGTCTTCCGTGAAAAATATAGGCGGAAATATTTTTGGCAATAGTGGAGGGGTAATACGTGTAAAAGATTGAAATCATTTTCTTTCTTTACCTCTTTATGTCTTGTTAACTCTTTTGCGTTGATAAAATTTGGCAGTTTAGATTATTTGATGTAATTTTGCAGCCGATTTAGTCCGCAAAGGCTTGAGCAAGTTATGGCAAATGCCATACGCCTTACGGAAAAAACCGTTTAATATATTATAAATGTACGCAATTGTAGAAATTAACGGTCAGCAGTTCAAGGCCGAGGCAGGCAAAAAGCTGTTCGTACACCACATGAAGAATGTGGAGGAAGGCCAGGCTGTTGAGTTCGACAAGGTACTGCTTGTCGACAAGGAAGGTTCAGTACAGGTAGGTGCTCCGACAGTAGACGGCGCCAAAGTTGTGTGTGAGGTTGTGAATCCTCTTGTAAAGGGTGACAAGGTCATCGTGTTCAAGATGAAGCGCAGAAAGGATTACCGTAAGAAGAACGGTCACCGCGCTCAATTCACTGAGGTTAAAATCAAAGAAGTAATCGCTTAAACTTAGGAGGAACAAGGAAATGGCACATAAAAAAGGTGTAGGTAGTTCGAAGAACGGACGTGAATCGGCTTCTCAAAGGTTAGGCGTTAAAATCTGGGGCGGCCAGAAGTGCATCGCCGGCAACATCATTGTTCGCCAGCGCGGTACCAAGCATAACCCTGGCAAGAACGTTGGTATTGGCAAAGACGACACGCTTTATGCGCTTGTTGACGGTGTGGTTAACTTCCACAAAGGTCGCCGTGACAAGAGCATTGTGTCGGTAATACCTGAAACCGAAGCTTAAATAAAAAGAGTTTATATTTATTCCAAACAAACAACAAAAATCCCATTTCTCTTACGAGATTTGGGATTTTTGCCGTTTTTGTATGCCGGCTTAATGGAATATTTTGTAATTTTGCAGGCAATGTAGCTCAGATGTGCATGTAATTTACAAGATGTCCGAAAGTGGTGCTTGCCGACAGGATGTAGCCTTGTATGTCTGTCCGTATTTTGTAAACTAAAAAATAAATATATGCTTACACTTAAACTTATCAGTGAAGAGACTGAACGGGTAATCAAAGGATTGGAGAAAAAACATTTCAATGGTGCGAAGGAGGCTATCGACAACGTATTGGCTCTTGACAAGACAAGGCGCCAGACGCAGCAGCAGCTTGACAAGAATTTGCAGGAAGGCAAGAAGCTTGCTGCGGAGATAGGCCGCCTGATGAAAGAGAAGAAGAACGACGAGGCCAATGCCGTAAAAGAAAACGTATCCAAGTTGAAGGAAACTGCGAAAGAACTTGAACACGAATTGGCCGAGACGCAGCGTAAGCTTACAGAGCTGTTGTGCACCATCCCGAACATACCCAATGACGATGTGCCCGAGGGCAAGGACGCGTCAGACAATGTAGTGGTAAAGGAGGGAGGCGTGATACCCGAACTTCCTGATGACGCCCTGTGCCATTGGGATTTGTGTAAGAAGTTCAATTTGATAAATTTCGACCTTGGTGTGAAAATCACCGGTGCAGGTTTCCCTGTATATATAGGCAAGATGGCGCGCCTGCAAAGGGCTCTTGAGGCGTTCTTCCTTGACGAGGCTCGCAAGAGCGGATACCTTGAAATACAGCCGCCTTATGTTGTGAATGAGGCGTCAGGCTATGGTACAGGACAGCTGCCCGACAAGGAGGGACAGATGTATCACTGCAATCTTGACAATCTCTATCTTATTCCTACGGCCGAAGTCCCTGTGACAAATATCTTCCGCGACGTAATACTTGACGAGAAGGACTTGCCCATAAAGTATTGCGCTTATTCCGCTTGCTTTCGTCGCGAGGCTGGCTCTTACGGCAAGGATGTGCGCGGACTGAACCGTCTGCATCAGTTTGACAAGGTGGAGATTGTGCGCATCGACAAACCGGAGCATTCATACAGGTCGCTCGACGAGATGCTGGCACACGTGGAAGGCTTGTGCCAAAAGCTCGAGTTGCCTTACCACATACTTCGCCTCTGTGGTGGAGACATGAGCTTTACTTCGGCTATATGTTATGATTTCGAGGTGTACAGTGCAGCGCAGAAGAAGTGGCTTGAGGTTTCATCGGTAAGCAACTTCGAGAGCTACCAGGCTAACAGGCTGAAATGCCGCTATCGTAACCCCGAGACTAAGAAGCCGGAACTGTGCCATACGCTTAACGGCTCGGCTCTTGCCCTGCCGCGCATCGTGGCCGCGATACTCGAGAACAACCAGACCCCTGAAGGTATACGCGTGCCTAAGGCACTTGTTCCTTATTGTGGTTTCGAGATGCTTGACGATAAGAATTTCTAATTGAGGTCGTGTGGTTGTAGGATTATGAGGTTGTACAGACTTTATTTTGATATGTTCAAACCTTATAATCTTACAACCGTAATACCTTATAACCCCGTTATACTATGAACAAGATTATCCGAAAAAAGCAGTTTTCTGAGAAAGTTTTTCTTTTTGAGGTAGAGGCGCCTCTTATCGCAAAGAGTCGTAAGGCTGGCAATTTCGTCATTGTAAGGATAGGCGACAGGGGCGAACGTATGCCTTTGACGATAGCCGATGCCGACCCGGAGAAGGGCACTATAACCATAGTTGTACAGGAAGTAGGCCTCTCTTCCACCAAACTGCGCCTTTTGAATGAAGGTGATTATATAACAGATGTTGTCGGTCCGCTTGGGAATCCTACAAAAATAGAGAAGTATGGTACGGTAATCTGTGCCGGTGGTGGAGTGGGGGTAGCCCCTATGCTGCCGATAGTCAAGGCGTTGAAGGCCGCAGGCAACCGTGTGCTTTCAGTCATTGCAGGGCGCAATAAAGACCTTATAATACTGGAAGACGAGGTACGTGCAAGCAGTGACGAGCTTATAATAATGACTGATGACGGCTCTTATGGTGAAAAGGGAGTGGTTACCGTAGGCGTGGAAAAGCTTATCAAGCAGGAACATATAGACAAGGTATTTGCCATCGGGCCTCCTATAATGATGAAGTTCTGTTGCCTGCTCACGCAGAAATACAATATCCCGACTGACGTTTCGCTTAACACCATCATGGTTGACGGTACCGGCATGTGTGGTGCTTGTCGTCTTACCATAGGCGGAAAGACCAAGTTCGTCTGCATAGACGGCCCCGAGTTTGATGGTGCACTTGTCGATTGGGACGAGATGTTTAAGCGCATGGGCACTTTCAAGCGTGCCGAACAAGAAGAGATGGAACACTTTGAGGAGCATCTTGGTACTGTTGACGCAGGCAAAGTGAATGAAAGTCCGTGCGGTTTGACGGATGGAGAGGCGATGGATGTCACACCGACGGATGAACCGTTGAGCGTGCTGACCGACCGTAATGCAGACTGGCGTAAGGCTTTGCGTGCGTCGATGAAGCCAAAGGAGCGTACTGCGATAGAGCGTGTGGTGATGCCCGAGCTTACGCCTTCATACAGGATAACCACACGTTATGAGGAGGTCAACAAGGGACTGACTAAGGAAATGGCTCTTGTCGAGGCGAAGAGATGCCTTGATTGTGCAAAGCCCACGTGCGTTGAAGGATGCCCCGTAAATATTGATATTCCGTCATTCATCAAGAATATAGAGCGCGGACAGTTCCTTGCCGCTGCCAAAGTGTTGAAGAATACATCGGCCCTGCCTGCCGTTTGCGGCCGTGTATGTCCGCAGGAAAAGCAGTGCGAAAGCCGTTGCATACACCTGAAGATGAATGAGCCTGCCGTTGCCATAGGCTATCTTGAACGCTTTGCAGCTGATTACGAGCGTGAAAGCGGAAACATGTCCGTGCCCGAACTCGCGCCCTCAAACGGCATAAAGGTGGCTGTTGTCGGCTCCGGTCCTGCCGGATTGAGCTTTGCCGGCGACATGGCCAAGCGCGGTTACGATGTCTATGTGTTTGAGGCTTTGCATGAAATCGGCGGCGTATTGAAGTATGGAATACCAGAGTTCCGCCTGCCTAACAAGATTGTGGATGTGGAGATAGACAACCTCCGCAAGATGGGTGTGCATTTCCAGACTGACTGCATCGTGGGCAAGACCATCAGCATAGACCAGCTTGAGCAGAGCGGCTTCAAAGGTATATTTGTAGGTTCGGGTGCAGGTTTGCCAAACTTTATGAACATTCCTGGCGAGAACTTGATAAACGTTATGTCGTCAAACGAGTATCTTACCCGTGTAAACCTTATGGATGCGGCCAATCCGTTGACCGATACGCCGCTCAACATAGGCAAGAAGGTGCTTGTGGTTGGTGGCGGCAATACGGCTATGGACTCATGCCGCACGGCCAAACGCCTTGGTGCTGACGTAACAATCGTGTACCGCCGTTCGGAGGCGGAGATGCCGGCGCGTGTTGAAGAGGTGAAACATGCCAAGGAGGAAGGCATCAACTTCATGTGCCTGCACAATCCTATAGAATACATAGCCGACGAGAATGGTGCCGTAAAACAGGCCGTATTGCAGGTTATGACGCTCGGAGAGCCTGACGCGTCAGGACGTAGAAGTCCTGTGCCGGTTGAGGGAAAGACTGTTACGGTGGATGCCGACCAGGTGATAGTTGCCATCGGCGTATCGCCTAATCCGCTCGTTCCGAAGTCGATAAAGGATTTGGTGCTCGGGCGTAAGAACACGATTGTTGTCAATGAAGAAATGCAAAGTTCGCGTCCTGAAATCTTTGCCGGTGGCGACATCGTGCGCGGCGGTGCCACGGTTATTCTCGCCATGGGCGACGGAAGGCACGCTGCTGCAAGCATGGATAAACAATTGAAAGGCTGAATAGTGAGATGAACGGACTATATACCATCGTATTGCTCATACTAAGCAACGTCTTCATGACGCTTGCCTGGTATGGGCATTTGAAGTTACAGACATCTGGCGCGTCGGCAAAATGGCCGCTGATAGGTGTCATTGCATTTTCTTGGGGTATCGCGTTTTTCGAGTATTGCTGCCAGGTTCCGGCCAACAGGATAGGCTTTCAAGGCAACGGCGGCCCGTTCTCGCTTATCCAGCTGAAGGTAATCCAGGAGTGTATCAGTCTTGGAGTGTTCGCCGTTATTGCAAACATACTTTTCCAAGGGCAAAACCTTCATTGGAATCATGTCCTTGCTTTCCTGCTGATTATTTGCGCCGTATATCTGGTGTTTATGAAATAACGGTGCCGTATTGAGGTGAAATATAATCCCCAATGCCGATATTAAGCATAGAACAGAAACTTGAAAAGAAAATCGTAAGTCGTTTCAACAAAGCGATTTACGATTATCATTTAATTGAAGACGGAGACCATTTGCTCGTTGGCTTGTCCGGCGGAAAGGACTCTTTGTGCCTGCTCGAACTTTTGGCGGCGAGGCAAAAAATCAAGAGACCCGATTTTACCGTTGAGGCTTTGCACATAAGGATGGAGAACATAAAGTATGAGTCGGATACGTCTTATCTTAGTGACTTTTGTGCAAGCCGTGGTGTGAGGCTTCATCTTGTAACTACCGGGTTTGATTCTTCAACCGACAACCGCAAGTCTCCCTGTTTCCTTTGTTCATGGAACAGGCGCAAGCAAATGTTCCTGAAGGCGCAGGAACTTGGTTGTAACAAAATCGCCTTGGGTCACCACATGGACGACATCATACACACAGCGATGATGAACATCTTTTTCCAAGGCAGCTTTTCTACCATGCCGGTGCGCCTGAAGATGCGTAAGATGCCGCTAACCATAATACGCCCCCTTTGTCTTGAAGATGAGTGCGATTTGCGTCAGTATGCCGTCAATAAAGGGTATCGCAAGCAGGTGAAGCTCTGTCCGTATGAGACGGATTCCCATCGTGCCGACATGAAGGAGCTTTTCGACAAGGTAGAGGCTATGAACGGTGAGGCTCGCTACTCCGTCTGGAATGCGCTTGAAAAGGAAGGCAAGCTCATTGAGGATTGATTTTACCGCAAGCATATTCTCATCTTGCTTTTTATTGTTTTACCAAAGACGGCATTTGATGATGTCAAATGCCGTCTTTGGCAATGCTAAATGCCGTCTTTGGCAATGTGAAAAACGGCATTTCGTAAAGCCTCTGATTATCAGCAGTTTACGCAACGGTCTTGGATGGCGAACAAAACAACCGCCCAAACAATGCGTTTAGGCCGTCCAAATACATCATTTGGACGGCTCTTACTGCGGCGTTGCACTGCATATGCCTTACTGCTCTTTCGTGTATAGCCGGAAAAACTTGCGCCGTATGTACTTTATAATGACAAAAAATGTGTAAGTTTGCACCGTAAAACAACATCACGTATAAATGATGAAGGTAAATCTGGAGACATTCGACGAGCTGAAAACGCCGTGTTATGTGCTTGAAGAGAAGCTGTTGCGGCGCAATCTTGCATTGATAAAACGCGTGGCCGACGAGGCCGGGGTGGAAATCATACTGGCTTTCAAGGCGTTCGCCTTGTGGAAGACTTTTCCAATATTCCGCGAGTATATCAACGCCACGACGGCCAGCTCGCTGTACGAGGCGAGGCTCGCCTGCGAGGAGTTTGGCAGCAAGGCGCATACCTTTTCGCCTGCATACACTTATTATGAGATAGACGAAATAGCAAGGTGCTCAAGCCATCTTACGTTCAACTCGCTCTCACAATACGCCTGTTTGCGCGACCGCGCCAAGCGCGCCAACGGCTCGTTGAGCATAGGGTTGCGTATTAATCCAGAATATTCAGAGGTCGGCACTGCTCTTTACAACCCATGCGCGCCCGGTACGCGCTTCGGTGTTACGGCAGACAAGTTGCCAGAACGCCTGCCTGAAGGCATCGACGGCTTCCATTGCCATTGCCATTGCGAGAGCGGGGCGGATGTTTTCGTGAGGACGCTGGAGCATATAGAGGGCAAGTTCTCGCGGTGGTTCGGCCAGATAAAGTGGATGAATTTCGGTGGCGGGCACCTCATGACGCGCCGCGATTATGACATTCACCTGCTGGTGAAGACGTTAAAGGATTTCCGTGCGAGGTATCCCCATCTGTCCGTCATACTTGAACCGGGCAGCGCGTTCGCCTGGCAGACCGGCCCGTTGGTAAGCCAAGTGGTTGACATTGTGGAAGACCATGGCATACGCACGGCCATACTCAACGTCAGCTTTACGTGCCATATGCCCGATTGTCTGGAAATGCCTTACATGCCGGCGGTGCGCGGCGCAGAGACGATTGAGGACGCCTTGGAGGCCGACATACGCTTTGCCAACGTCTACCGGCTTGGCGGCAACAGCTGTCTTTCGGGCGACTTCATGGGCTACTGGCGTTTTCCCAATGGCCTGAATGTCGGAGACAACGTGATATTCGAGGACATGCTGCATTATACAACGGTGAAGACCAACATGTTCAACGGCGTCACCCATCCCTCCATAGCCTTGGCCCACGAGGACGGAACGCTCGAAATGCTGCGCGTGTTCGGCTATGAAGACTATCGCGGGCGCATGGATTGAACGTTTTTTCAGTGATATTATTTGTTGCCTGCATTTGTATATTATTAATGTATATATGCAATAAGCTATGCTGAGATGAGGCAATAAGTATGGAAAACCAAGTTTTTTTAGCTTGTTGGAGAAAAAAAACGGCAAAAGTTTTGCAGGTTTCAGAAAAAGCCGTATCTTTGCACCGCATTTAGAGAAATGCTCCTTTGAAAAGGAACAGGCGGCAATAGCTCAGTTGGTAGAGCGCGACCTTGCCAAGGTCGAGGTCGCGGGTCCGAGTCCCGTTTGCCGCTCTTTCTTAAAACGAAAAATACAATCATGAACTTATATTTGAGATATTTTGACAAGGAGACATTGGTTACCAATGTTGACGATGCCATTGCCTTTTTGTATTCGATAGCAGAGATAGGTATGAACCCCGATTTGGAGCGTGATGTACGGGATTATGTAGCCAGCAGCGTCTATTATCCCAAGCGTTACAAAATCCGTCCGAGGGTGTATTTCATTATAATAAAGACCGAGGCGGCCACAATGCTTGACTTCAAGCAGAAGAAGGCTTTACGTTCGAACTTGCATCCGGGTGACCAACGTGACGACATAACGCCTGTATTGGCTAAGTTGACGGAAGAAAGGCCTGGGTGGTATGAAGGCACGCTCGACTTTAAGAGGGTGGTGCTCGTGCCCGTTACTGGCAAGCATGAATACCGTGACACGCATTTCGTGGTGAACTGCAAGGCCATGTCAGGACTTGATTGCTATAACCGTATGGTGGAGCATTTGCGCGGACGTGTTGACAGTCGTAGCCAGTTCCCTTCGGCTAAAGGTAAGAATTTCCATTTCAAGTATTTGGGAATGTGGAAATAAATTTGTTTCCCGTTAGTGTATAACCAGGTCAATCTCAGAAGTACATGAATAAGGTAATGCTTATAGGGAATGTGGGCAAGGAGCCAGTTGTGCGATATTATGACCACGACCAGGCTGTTGCGACTTTTCCATTGGCTACAACTGAACGTGGTTATACGTTGCAGAATGGTACACAGGTGCCTGACAGGACAGATTGGCACAACATTGTGTTATACCGTGGACTGGCTAAGGTTGTAGAGAAATATGTGCACAAGGGTGACAAACTTTATGTTGAAGGACGCATACATTACCGTACTTATGACGACCAAAAGGGCATAAGGCATTATGTGACCGAAGTGTATGCCGACAACATGGAGTTGCTTTCGCCGAAGCCCGTACGTAGTGCAGATACAGAGCAGGACATTCAGTCTGCAAATCAGGAAAGAACAGACAACGCACCGTTTTGAGAAGCGGTGCGTTTGTTTATTATATGAATGTATGAGCTATGCCGTTGAAGTCAGTTGAAAACATTACCTCGGATGTGTATTTGGGAATGTGGAACATTACTGAAAGTGTAGATGGTTTCTTGCTCCGCTGCGGTAATGCTGCGGTCTTGGAGACTCTTATTGCTGGTTACACATCTGAACAACGACGCCGTGAGGTGTTGGCGGTGCGCATGTTATTGGATGAAATGATAGGTACTGATGTTGATTTGAGGCATGAGGAGTCCGGCCGTCCAATTCTTTCCAATGGAATGAATGTAGGCATAAGCCATACAAAAGGTTTTGCGTCAGTGATAGTTTCGCCCGGCCGTAAGGTTGCAGTAGATGTTGAATATATAAGCGAGAGGGTCAGGAAAGTGGCTGCAAGAATGCTGCGCACAGATGAAAGTGCCGATACTTTGCTTGGACTCTTATTGCATTGGTGTGCCAAGGAGACTTTGTATAAACTCTATTCAGACGAGCATCTGGCATTGAAAGACATGCAGGTGCTGTCTGTTGAAGGGGACAATGCAAGGGGAATAGTAAAAGCAAAAAACGTCAAACGTAGTGAAACGTTAGACGTTTTTTATCGTGTATTTGACAATAAGGTGCTTACTTACGCTATTCTTTAGCTTTGTTGCTTTTTCTTTTGGGCTTTCCTTTTCCCTTGAATTTCCCGTTTCGCCTTCCGCCGTTCCTACGTTCTTTTCTTGGCTCGGACGCTTTGTATTCGGGAGCCTTGCCTAAGCCTTTGGGCAGCGGCAGCTTTTCAACCTCTTTGCCGAGAAACTTCTCTATTTGCATGAACATCGATATTTCCTTGCCACGGACAAGGGTAACGGCTACACCGTCGTGGTCGGCGCGTGCCGTTCGTCCAATTCGGTGTACGTAATCTTCACAATCGTGGGGCACGTCATAGTTTACAACCATTGAGATGTCGTCGATGTCAATGCCTCGTGCTACAATGTCGGTGGCGACAAGTACGTCGATTTGTCCGCTCTTGAAAAGATACATAACCTCGTCGCGCTGGCTTTGCATCAGGTCGGAGTGCATCTCGCCGCTGTTGATTTTTACCGACTTGAGGTATTTGTTGATTTCCTTTACTTTTTGTTTTGAGCTTGAGAATACGATGACACGTTTTTGTCCGTATGTCTTGAAAATGTCACGCAGCACACCGTTCTTCTGGTTCTCATGGCAAACGCAGGCAAGTTGCTTGATTTTCTCCGCCGGTTTGCTTACTGCAAGCTTTATTACGGCCGGTGACTTTAAGATAGTATGGGCAAGTTCTTCTATCTTTTGGGGCATCGTAGCCGAGAACATTATTGTCTGGCAGTTGTTGGGCAACAGCTTGGCTATGGAGAGTATGTCTTCATGAAAACCCATGTCAAGCATACGGTCGGCCTCATCGAGAACAAAGAATGAAACCTTGCTCAAATCAACATTGCCCATTGTTATATGGCTTATCAGCCTGCCTGGGGTGGCGATGATGACGTCCGCACCCATCTTCATGCTCTTGTATTCCTGGTCGTAACGGCTGCCGTCATTGCCTCCGTAAACCGCAACGCTGCTTACCGACGGCATATAGTATGAAAATCCCTGCATGGCTTGGTCTATCTGTTGGGCCAATTCGCGTGTGGGACTCATTATTACGCAGTTGATTGATTCTTCGGGAAAGTTCTCTTCGTCAAGCATACTAAGTATCGGAAGCAGGTAAGCCGCTGTTTTACCAGTACCTGTCTGCGCTATGCCGAGGACATCCTTACCGTCCAGAATTTCAGGTATGCACTTTTCTTGAATGGGAGTGCATGATGCCCACCCCATATCGTCGATTGCGTCAAGAGTGTTGTCGCTCAAATCTAAGTCGTAAAAATCCATGATGAATATTAATTTGGTGCTTTACGGTAGCAGAAATATGCTACGATTGTGAAAATTATATTAGGAATCCATGCTGCCAGCATTGGCGGCGTATCTGCATTGATTGCAAATGTTGACGACACCGTCTGCAACATGATGTATGTAAAACTTAATGCAAGTCCGATACCGAGATACAGGCCCATTCCTCCTTTGCGTTTCCTTGAAGATAATGCAAGTCCGATTGTAGTCAGGATGAATGATGCGAAGGAAGTCGCGATACGTTTGTGGAATTCAACTTCATACTGTACCACATTGCCCGACCCACGGTCTATCTGTTTGCTTATGTAATCGCGGAGTTGCGGACTTGTGAACGTCTCTTGCTGGCCTTTTGAGAATACAAGGTCTGCCGGCTCCATCATAATTGTAGTGTCTTTGACAGAGCCGCTGGTGATAGTTTCGCGCATACCTTTAAGCTGTCTTATGCGCCAGTTGCGTGCTTTCCAGTGATATTTTGAGTCGGAAATTGTGTCGTACTGTATTTCTGATGCTGTCATGTGGCTCACCAATTTCTTGTCCTCGAATTTGTCGAGACAGAAGCCATAGCCTTTTTTCAGGTTGTTGTCATAATGCTGAATGTATGCTATTATGCCTTTCCCTACTTGCAGTTGCACGTTTTCGGCTGACGTGTTTTTCTTTTTATTCTTGTATATCGTCTCAAAATTCTGCCTTATTATTGTGCCTTTGGGTATGACGTATGCGCCAAGAAAGAATGTCATGATGGAAATCAACGCCGCCGAAATCATATAAGGACGCATAAGCCTCTTGAAGCTTACGCCGGCAGCAAGCATTGATATTATCTCCGAATTGCCTGCAAGCTTCGATGTGAAGAATATTACGGCAATGAAAACAAACAACGGACTGAACAAGTTGGCGAAGTAAGGCACGAAGTTCATGTAATAGTCTACCACGATAGCCCTTAATGGTGCGTGGTATTGGGTGAACTTGGCAAGGTTCTCGTTTATGTCGAATACTATTGAAATGGAAATAATCAGCGCAATTGAGTAGAAATAAGTGCCGATGAATTTCTTGATTATGTACCAGTCCAATACTTTCAGATATCTTGACGGGTTTAGGAAACCCAGCTTCTTTCCAAGCCATGCGAACGATATGAAAAGCCAATTGAGATGGCTTTTCGTCCACCTCATGAGCTTCAATACCTTTCTGAATTTCCTGATGTTCTTCGTCTTCATGTCATTGTGTTAAATCCGTTGCCCCAGTTGGTCGATTACTGAAGATTTCCATCTTACGAAGTCGCCTGCCTCTATGTGGCTGCGTGCGTCTTGTACAAGTCGCAGGTAAAAGGCGAGGTTGTGTATGCTTGCTATTTGCATTGCGAGTAACTCCTGCGCCTTGAAAAGATGGTGCAGGTATGCTTTTGAATATGTTTTGTCCACATCGCAGCCGTCAGGGTCGATGGGAGAGAAGTCTTTTTCCCACTTCTTATTGCGCATGTTCATAGTACCGTTGTATGTGAACAGCATAGCGTTACGCCCGTTTCTTGTCGGCATTACGCAGTCAAACATGTCAACTCCGCGCTCAATGGCCTCCAGGATGTTCTGCGGCGTACCGACTCCCATTAGGTAACGGGGTTTGTCTTTTGGCAGAATTTCGTTGACTACTTCAATCATTTCATACATCACTTCCGTTGGTTCTCCCACGGCCAGACCGCCGATGGCGTTGCCTTCAGCCTCCTTGTCGGCTACGAACTTTGCCGCGTCGCGCCGCAAGTCCTTGAAAGTGCAGCCCTGCACGATAGGGAACAGTGCCTGGTCATATCCGTAAAGAGGCTCGGTTTCGTTAAACCGCTTGATGCAACGGTCGAGCCAGCGTTGTGTAAGCATGAGACTTTTCTTGGCGTACTGGTAATCGCTCTGTCCTGGAGGACATTCGTCGAAAGCCATGATAATGTCAGCACCTATGGTTCTTTCGGTGTCCATCACGTTTTCCGGAGTGAAGAAATGCTTGCTGCCGTCGATGTGCGAACGGAACTCGCAACCTTCTTCCTTCAACTTCCTGATGCCTGTCAGCGAGAACACTTGGAAGCCGCCGCTGTCGGTCAGGATAGGCCTGTCCCATGTGTTGAACTTGTGCAGTCCACCGGCGGCTTTCAGTATGTCAAGCCCCGGGCGCAGGTACAGGTGGTAAGTATTGCCCAATATTATCTGGGCTTTTACCTGTTGGCGCAGTTCGCTGAAATGAACGCCCTTCACGCTGCCGCATGTGCCTACGGGCATGAATATCGGAGTCTCGATTTGTCCGTGCGCAGTCGTGATTAGTCCCGTGCGTGCGTCGCTGGCGTTGTCTGTATGTTGTAGTTCGAAAAACATTCCTTTAATCCTCAATGCTGAACGTGACGGGATTCTTTACTTTCTCGTCCGTAAGGGCGAAATCCCATACCTCCTGTATGTTTTCTACATAGTGGAAGTTTACGCCGCTGATGTATTCCTCGGATATTTCCTCTATATCTTTCCTGTTATCTTTGCACATTACTATTTCGGTAATGCCCGCACGCTTGGCCGCAAGTATCTTTTCCTTGATGCCGCCTACGGGAAGCACCTTGCCCCTTAACGTGATTTCGCCGGTCATTGCCGTCTTGGCGCGGACTTTACGTTGTGTCAGAGCCGACGCAATCGATGTGGCAATGGTTATGCCGGCTGACGGACCGTCCTTAGGCGTTGCGCCTTCGGGCACGTGGATATGTATGTTCCAATGGTCGAAGATGCGGTAGTCAATGCCAAGGGTGTCAGCATGAGCCTTGACATATTCAAGCGCAAGCACGGCCGACTCTTTCATCACGTCGCCGAGATTACCTGTAAGCGTAAGCTTCGAGCCCTTGCCCTTGCTAAGGCTTGTCTCTATGAACAGTATCTCTCCGCCTACGCTTGTCCATGCAAGGCCGGTAACCACGCCGGCGTACTCGTTGCCTTGGTATATGTCGCGGTAGAAAGGCGGATTGCCAAGCAGCTCTTTTATTTCCTCTGGAGTTATCTTATAGTAAGGCAATACGCCGTCTTTCGCTTTTAGGAAAGCCAGCTTCCGCAATGCCTTGTTAATCTGTTTTTCCAACTGGCGCACGCCGCTTTCGCGCGTGTATTGCTCTATGATTTTCTCTATGGCCTGCCTGGTGAACATCAGCTTTTTCTCGTCAGCCAGTCCTGTGTTCTCCTTTTCCTTCGGTATTAGGTGGCGTTTGGCTATCTCTACCTTTTCCTCCGTTATGTAGCCGCTCACCTCTATCAGCTCCATGCGGTCGAGCAGGGGACGCGGTATGGTGTTAAGGTCGTTGGCGGTGGCTATGAAGAGAACTTTCGACAGGTCGTAGTCCACGTCAAGGTAGTTGTCGTGGAAAGCGAAGTTCTGCTCCGGGTCGAGCACTTCGAGCAGTGCCGATGCCGGGTCGCCGTTTATTGTGTTCTGCGTAACCTTGTCGATTTCGTCGAGGATGAACACGGGGTTTGACGAGCCTGCTTTCTGTATGCTCTTTATTATGCGGCCGGGCATGGCACCGATGTATGTGCGGCGGTGTCCGCGTATTTCAGCCTCGTCGTGTACTCCGCCGAGCGATATGCGTGCGTATTTGCGCTTCATGGCGGCGGCTATGCTTTTGCCGAGGCTCGTTTTGCCCACTCCCGGAGGGCCGTACAGGCACACTATGGGCGACTTCAAGTCCTTTCTAAGGCTCAATACGGCCATGTATTCCAGTATGCGCTCCTTTACCTTCTTCATGCCGTAGTGGTCTTTGTCGAGCACCTTCTCGGCACGTTTCAGGTTGAGGTCGTCCGTAGTATAGCTTTCCCATGGAAGGTTTACCAGCGTTTGCAGGTAAGTCAGTTGTACGCTGAACTCCGGGCTTTGCGGGTTGAGTATGTCGAGCTTGTCAAGTTCCTTGTTGAATGTGGTCTCGATGTCCTCCGGCCACTTCTTCTTCTTGGCCGCTTCCATCAGTTCCTTGCGCTCGGGGTAGCTGTCGCCGCCCGTCAGTTCTTCCTTGATGTTCTTTATCTGCTGTTGCAGGAAGTATTCGCGCTGCTGCTCGTCTATGTCCTCGCGTGTCTTTGTGCGTATGTCATGCTTCAGTTCGAGCAGCTGCATTTCGCGGTGCAAGATTTTCAACAGCTTGAACAAACGGTTCTTCAGCGAGTTGGTTTTTAGCAACTTCACCTTTTCCGCAGAGTCAAACGGCAGGCTCGTACATACGAAGTTGAGCAGTATTATGGCGTTGTTGATGTTCTGGAGGGCAAACTGCGCCTCGTCAGGTATCTCGTCGTTCTTCTTTACATAGTCTATGGTTACGTTGCGCAAGTCTTCTATGGCAGCCATGAACTCCTTGTCCTTCTCGTCAGGAAAAGTCTCCGGCGCAACCTCTACCGTGCCTTTCAGGAAAGGCGCGGTGCTGTTCAGGCCGGTGAGCTTGCAGCGTCCCATGCCTTGCAGTATTACGGTAACGTTGCCGGTTTGGCCCGGCATTTCGAGCACGCGTATTATCTTTGCGTGCACTCCGTATTCGTATAGCTGTTCTTTCTTTACAGGATTGTCCTCTTCCTGGTTCTTCTGACAGAACACGGCGAACGCCTGGTCGGGCGTCTCCTTCAGGTAGTTTATCAGGCTAAGGCTCGTTGCGCGCCCTATGAGCACGGGCGACACCACGCCCGGAAACAGTACGAGGTTGCGCGTGGCAAGTATCGGCAGTTCGCCGTCCTTGTCGCCTTCAAACAGTTTTGTTATGTCGCCCTCGTAGTCGGCTATCATTGAAAAAGCGTTGTTCACGTCTCTATTCATAACTTGTTTAATTACTTTCCCAAAGTACATATTGGGGTGCAAAGTTACTCATTTTAATCGACATAACGCTTTTCGACCTCCATATTTTAGTTTTAATAACGTTGGGCGATATTGTGTGATATTTTGTGTGATATTTCTGAGGTTTTGTTTTTGCTGGCAGTGGTTATTCTTATTTTGGAAGTATTTATTTTAACTCACAGATTGGAATCGTATCCATGCAAGAAAATCTTTCTATTAGAGTTCCGGGAGGTTGTGTGTAATCTCTGTCGTAACCGTCTCCGTTTTCATCTAAGATCCATGTGTTTTCTTCAAATATCTTTTTCTTTTTTATTTTTCGGTTATTATAGGTTAATTTATACCAATATGCAGTTCCTTGATGTTGATCGGTTATCAAAATATAATTTTTTCTTTTATAAAAATCATAATAAGCGGCCTCGTTATCTTTATAAATCAATTTCATTTTTCCGTTTTTGTAAGTATATATTAATAACTCTGTGTTAGCACAACAAGTACCTTCTTTGATGAAAAGCTCGGGCTTCCCGTCTTTGGTGATGTCATAAAGAAAGTATTCAGCATCAAGATGAAATCCTTCTTTTACCGTGAGTTTTGTTTTGAAAATGAAGTTTATGTAAGCATTTTTGATACCTTTCTTAGGCCCTCTTTTTACTCGTTCACGGATGTTGTTGAGTTCTTTTTCATAGTTTTTTTGTATTTCTTCTTCGTAGGGTTCCCATGCCCATGAAAAAGCTTCTGACTGTATAGACTGTATAGGGTTTTCTTTTTCCATGTTCTTAATAATGTTAAATGTGTCTTTTTTTAGTTCTTCCTTATAAAACGAATACCATGCCGCCTTTTCTATGGAGTCGAGAATGAACCTTTGCTTGAAATAAATGGAATCTATTAAGAAGGCTTCATTTTCAATATATTTAGCTCTTATCTTTGGGTATAAAGAATATGATATTATGCTTAAGCAGATAACAAAAGCAATAGATAGAAAGCATTTCATTTTTTGTTATGTTTCCCGATTATTTTACACGATTGCGTTATGAAGTTTGGGTTGGCAGTTCTAGCCTAAAGGTAATGTCTTTTATGTCAGCGTTAATCAGCCAAACATCCATATATTACCTTTGATAAAGAGTTTATTGTTTTTTGATTATGGTTGTAATATGTTTTTTGAATATTTTTATTTAATGTGAGTGCAACTTCGTTACGTGCTTCAAGCCATTTTTTTATTTGAAATTTTAGTTTGGCTGCATCATTTCTGCATAGATTAAAGCATTGTTCATATTCTTCAAGTGTGCCGTAATATTTGTATTCAAATAAACTTGAGTCAACATTTGCCATACTGACTTGTGACATCGCGGAGTCAACGGCGCATTCTATTATGTCTATGTCGTTTTTGTTGTCGTAGCTGCTTTTTTGAGCGTTGTGCCCATTTAATAAATTGTAATCATCATCAAGGCACGCACGCCTGATGAAGCGTATTTCCAAGGGAGTGCTTGCTTTTACGGCATTTCCATAAGAACCGCCAAACCACCATTTCAATTTAAGTATTTGTGATGTTGTTTGATCTAATGAAGTGCATAAATCATTCCAGGCGATTATTTCTTTCTTTATTGCTTTTGACGTATTTTGGTCTGAAAGTTCTAATAGGTTTGTTGTCAGAACATTAATTCTGCTTTCTTCTTTTTCCTGCATTTTTATGGCCCATTCAATTATTCCTCCTGTTGTCATACTGTCGCACTTATAGTCACACGTGTAAGCATTGTCGGCTGTTTGTTTATTTTCACTGATGCTTGGTGTAGTTACATTGGAAGTGCAGGAAGTTAAAAAGAATATAAGCATGGCAGAGGTTGTTTTTACGGAGTTCATCATATATTATTATAGTTAAAAAGAAATGATTTGTAAATTACGTAAATGAAAATAGTGAGTTAGATGTGACAGCAATTCTTATTCACAGGCTCAGATATGGGAGACTGTGTGTAACCAATATCGTACTCGGTTTTCCATTTTATCCGATATTTCATGTCTCGATAATGCCTTTTTAATCTTCGATTAATAATGAGACTAACCAATGCTTGATTTTATATTTAATTTTTTCTGTTTTTGTCCCTTTTTTGAAGTCGTTTATATTTTGTTTCATCATGTTGTTGTAATAAAGCGTATTGTCAATTTCACGTTCACTTATAACAATTCCTTTTTGTACATTCAGGAAAAGTTCTTTTTCGTATAATGAAGCATACCCTTGATGCACGTATTTTATCATCTCCCCGTATGGAATGCGAAGCTCACCGGTAAACCATTCGGCAAAAACTTTTTCTTGGTTGGGAAATAAGTATTCCAATCCTACTTTCTTTCCGTCGTTGTCGGTGTCAATGTCGATAAGGTACAGCTTGTTGTCCTCGATGCTCCATGTGACGATGTAACCGCGCCAACATCCGCTGCATTCAATCATGTGGTTAAACTGTATGCCGTTAGATTCGATGTATGGCTCTAACGGCTCTGTAGCCATACCGTATTTCTTACCTTTGTAAATAAGTATTTCCCTTGCTTGTGCTGTCATGTCTTATTCGTCTATCTCCTTTTTTCCAAAGGACTATGAACATTAATTATAGTTAATCCGGATTTAGGACATATTCCCAAGGATAGTCTTACAGCGTACATATAGCTTTTTCTGTTAAATTGTCCAATCCTCTCGGCTTTGCTGTATATTTAACCTACATAAATATTTGCTCATTTTATCGTAATTTCTCATTTTTTGTTTTAAGATTTAATGATACAATTTATTGTTATTCTCATGCAAAATTGTCATAAAAGCAAATACCTGCCCAAATTAACATGAGTGATATGATAAAAATGATAGTAATATTTATAGCTTTACTTATAACTTTTATTATTTTAGGATGTTTACGAAGAGCCATTTTACAAAAAAACATTGAAAGCCATACAAACAATCCATAGAAAGGGTACAAAAAAACAAATATTATTAGGTCGTGGGGATAGTCGGTTATAAAATTGGAAATGAAAAATGTACAGATGTATAAGAAATATGGAATTATGATGTCACTCAAATAAAATTGCAATGTATACAAATGTTTTTTGTTTCTTAAATTTATGTTTATTGAATTTGTTGTTTTTCCCCATTTTATAGTGGTCATATAATGGTATAAATAAAACACCAAAGCGAATATGAACAGCCAATTTATGTATTCATCTCCTGGCATGGAAGATACCCCCCCCCAAAAAAAAAAGTGTTCGATTACAGATTCAAGAATGAGCATAATAAAAAAGAACCTTATACCTTGTATTGTTCCTTTTTTTATCCTTCGTGAAATATCAATAAGGTATTTTTTGTTTAATATTTTCATTTTTGAAACTTTTTCTTTGGTCTGAAATACGGAATTTTTAAGGTATATATGACATTTCCCTTTGATTGTGCAGTCATTTCTTACTCCTCCCATTCAACCATGTTTCTCGGTAGTTTTATCATTTTAGGTTCGCCGCGCTTGCCTGTTATGAAGTAGTTTTCGGCGAGGCTTTCTTGGAATTTCAGTAGGAATGCCGCCCTTATCCTTGCGCATTTCTCGTTGATAGAGTTGTTCAGCGGGTCGGTGGCGTTTATTATGCTTTTGTCGTAACTCCTTATTCCGAATAAGTTTCTTAACACTCTCGCGCCTTTAATCCGTCCGTAAATCTCTGCCAGTTCACGCCTGTATTCAGGAAGTTCCTTGAACATTATGCCTTCAGGGTGTTTCAGGAAGAGCAGGAACACAGCCTTAACCAACGGCTCCATCGTTATTTCCATGTCCCCATAGTCCGGCAGGAATATCCTCAAATCTTTCGTTACAACTAACTTGCTTAACTTTGGTTTAGGCATTACAAGTTTTTGAAGAACTACCTCGCTTATTCCTTTGCGGCGCAAAAGGTCTATCTTGTATTCCACATCTTTAAGAATATATTTCGTTTCTTCGTCAAAGCCTTCGTCTGCATTCTTCGGCCAATTATAATCTATGCTAAATACGCCGCCCCATTGCTTGTATATCAGAGCTTGGTCAACCAAACATTCAAAATATCCTTTTAGGTCGCTATTTGCAGTATTGACATTGAAGATGTATAAGTCAAAAATTGTTTCTGACGGTTGACTTGTGGCTCTATATTCGTCAAACCACGGAGTGTAGAATCTTGCAAAGCAGGGTCTCCCTTTTTGGTGCCTGTTTTCAGGGCGCAGCATGAAGTCAAGTAGGTAGTTACTTTTCAAAGGCGTAATGTCAATGTCGCAATGTACGTCTCCGTTAGGTATTCGGTACTTCAATATGCGTTCGTCATTCAATTCTTTTTCAATCCATGGAAGGTAAACAAATCTTAGGTTTTTCTTTGCAAAACATCCTTTTATTAAGTCATAGTTTTCACGAATACAGCGGTTTGCGTCTTCGTCGTAATCATCCTCCATGTAGATTACTTCGTTTCTTGCTCCTGTAAATGGGATGTCTTTTAATGTAACTCCCGTGTGCTCAATTTCATATTTAGGGTTATAAAAAGCTTCGTCCCTCTCTTTGGGGGTTAAATCAAAAGGTCGAGCTAATCGAGCATATTTCTTTTTGTGCAAAAAAATACCCATTGTATAAAGTTTTTATGTTATGAATGTTCTTGATTGCAAATGTAAGGATAATTTTTGAGATGCAGTTATATATGCAAGTATGTGTATTTTTTTACATCAACTAAATTGATATATTAAATGATAGTTGAATTATTTATGAACATTGTAGGCGTTTAAAAGATTTTGTAAAGATAAAACTAATCTATATTCCAGTAAGCATCAGGGTCTCCTTCAAAAACTATGTCAATGTCGTCATCGCTCCATCCTTCAATATCCTGTGCATAAGAACCATTATAACGTCTATATGTTATTTCTTCATCGTTAAAGTCATAATCGTCATCATATATTTCTTCTTCTAAATCTTCAGAAGTTGATACTATATTATCAGTTGTAAAAGGAAAAAATTTAAGTAATGAACAAGACATCTTAACTTTTTCATTGAAATATATCTTTGAATTGCAATCTGCTTCGAATTGTTTTTCATTGATAAAATATTCTTTAAGCTCTTCCTCTGTTTTTTCCTTAAATAGTATTATATTTGTTGTATGTATAGAGTTCTTCTTTTGTATACCTTTTTTAACTTTTAATAATTCACAATCATATAAGGGTTCGAAATTGTCGTTAATTATTGCTTTAGATTCTTTTATGCCAATCATAAAACCATTTTGCGGAATGGATAAGGCTGAATATATGAATGGCACTTTAAGTTTTGAATATAGAATTATTCCAACTTTATTATCTAATGATTGCATATACGCTAAACCATTGTCTGTAATATAAATTTCTTTATATTCGTATTTAGAAATTGATATTTTTCGAATCAGAATCCTAAATGATGAAAAATCAACTCCTAAAATTATGGTATATGACTTGTTCTTTGTTTTTATAACATTGCCAATCTCATAAATTTTTTGTCCTTTTTTATTAAAAAGCCTCTTTCCGTAATAAATGGAGTCAGCAATTAAAAATCTCCCACAATTTAGGATATTATTATTATCAAAAGGTATTAATATTTGATTTTCCATATTTACACATCCCCATCCATAATCATTTTCATTGTATTCTGATTTTTTACAAAATGCAATGTTGGGGTCTTTACAAAAGCGAACCCTTTTATAAATACCATGCGGATTATATTTTGATAATAAATAGAGATTTATGAATCTTATATGTTGACGTGTAAATTTTGTCTTAAATCTATTCATATTTTAAAATCAAGTTATGATTTTATTGAAATATTTAAATGTGTCATTTTTATTCCTTTGTTCAGAGAGTGCTAATATTCCAAATTGTAAATGATTGTGCTAAAAAACATTAAACTGTTTTTAGCACAATCTCCCTTTTAAATATTTTATATCTGTTTCGCCATTAATTTTTAATGTTTATCTCATCTTGGGCTGCCTATAGACTTATTTCTTCCATATCGTCGTTGAGACTGACTTCTTCCATATCGTCATTGAGGCTGACTTCTTCCATATCGTCGTTGAGGCAGACTTCTTCTATATCATCGTTGAGATTGACTTCTTCTATATTGTCGTTGAGACTGACTTCTTCCATATCATCATTGAGACTGACTTCTTCCATATCATCATTGAGACTGACTTCTTCCATATCGTCGTTGAGGCTGACTTCTTCTATATCATCGTTGAGATTGACTTCTTCCATATCATCGTTGAGGCTGACTTCTTCCATATCGTTGTTGAGGCTGACATCTTCCATATCGTCGTTGAGACTGACATCTTCCAGAGCGTCATTGAGACTCACTTCTTCCTGAGCGTGATTGAGACTTGTTTTGTCTATACACATTTTTTTCATTAGATTTTTCATGATTATAAGTTTTTGATATACTTTGTTTAAATATGTGTCTTTGTTTTGATTCAAATAAATAAAGCGTGGGAGTTCTTACTGTTCGCCCGTCCACGCTTCGAGGCCTTCGCATTGCCCGGTATAGTAGAACGAGCAACGCAGAGACCCCACGCAGGATATGTTTACACCAACATGCTTCACGCCGGAAAGGCGTGAAGATATGATATGAAGTGAATACATACCACGTAGGACATCTACTGTTGCCTTGTTCTTGACTATACCTGAAAGTTGCGAAGTTTCGAAGCGTCAAGACAAAGCGTTTAGTAAACGCCTTTTTCATATATAGCCGCCGTCCGTGCGTTAGGTTTTGCGAACCCCTGCTTGGATGGCGACACGGCAAATATACTGACTTTTGGCAACATCTGCAAGGTTTTGCATGAAAAGTTGCATGGCGTTCAGCTTTTTACCGGATATGAAACAGGCAACAGCAGATTTTTATCTCGTATTTTATGTGTTGGCATATTTCCCTGATTTTCTGTTTGACATTATCGCTTCATTTTATTTGTTTTTCTATGAATTTATTGTAGAACTTTTGCATCACGGTTATGAATTCGTCTGGAAGTCTTTTAATCACTTCTTCTTTGATATAGCCGGGTATCTCCTTGTAATACGCTTCGGCTATTGCGCCGGTTATGGCTCCCATAGTGTCGGCATCGCCATTCAAGGATATTGTCAGCCGTATTGCACTCTCATAATCCGTACTTTCCAAAAAAGCGATGATTGATTCTGGCACAGTGCCATGGCAGGTTTCATCAAATTGGTAATATTCCTTTATTTGGTCGCAAGTCTTGTTCAGGTTATATCCGAAAATGTCTTCCACGTAATTCTTTATCTCTTGTTTTGACTTGCCAGTACGTGCCAAATAAATGGCTGCGGCTGTGGCCTGCGCACCTTTTATCCCCTCAGGGTGGTTGTGGGTTATTTCGGCACTGTTCTTAGCCGCTTCCAATGTCTTTTCCAACGTGTCGAAAGCCCAGCCTACGGGACTCACCCTCATGGCCGAACCGTTTCCGAAACTGTTGTATGGCTTAGGGTCGTCTTGCCTTAACCAGTCAAAAAACATTCCTCCATAGCCTGCGTTGATGTAACGGTTGCCATAATCCTGCATTATGCCCAACAGGCTGTCGCCAGTCAACAGCCAGTCGGCATTTGCCACGGTCATTACCGTATCATCGGTGAAGCGGGTAGAGTTGTCATTGAACAGCGGAAAATCTGTCGTTCTTGCAGGAATGAACTCATAGTATGAACCGATGACATCACCTGCTATCGCTCCTAAAAGAATTTTATCCATAGTGCGTTTATCATTTTGTGATAATTTCCGCAAAGATAGTTTTTTGTTTTCAATGTTCAAAGCAATAATCTTCCGCAAGCCTTGCGAAACGTAATATTTTGCCGAATGGACGGATTTCATTATTTTTGCAAGCACAAACGGATTCTTCATTTTTCACTTTTAATTTTTCATTTAGCTTATGTCAAGCGGTTTTACATTCAAGCGTTTCACGGTAAATCACGGCAAGTGCGCCATGAAGGTGGGCACTGACGGCGTGCTCTTAGGGGCTTGGGCGCGTGGCGGACGGCGCATATTGGACGTTGGTACAGGCTCGGGACTTATTGCGCTGATGATGGCGCAGAGGTTCAGTGAGGCCGGGGTGACGGCCATCGACATTGAGCCGGGGGCGTGCCTCCAGGCTCGTGAGAATGTTGCGGCGTCGCCGTTTGCAGGCAGGATAAGGGTGGTTGAGATGGCGTTGCAGTCGTTTCAGGGCGGCTTGTATGACGCAATCGTGTGCAATCCGCCGTTTTACGCAGGCACATTGCGCAGCAAGACGGCGGCGAGGACGATGGCGCGCAGCGCTGAGACGCTGCCTTTCGCCGACCTCTTCCGACACGCCGCGCGGCTGCTGGCCGATGGCGGCGCGTTCTCAGTAGTCGTTCCGGCAGCCTTGCACAGTGAGTTTGACGCCGAGGCGGCTTTCGCCGGGTTGTGGCCCAGGCGTGTGTACATGGTCAAGAGCGTGCCGCGCAAGGCAGCGAGCCGCTGCCTGCTGGCTTACGGCAAGTGTCCAGTTGGTAAGGTGGAGGAGGTGGATGAGTGCCTGAACAATGCCGACATGACGCGCTCCGAATGGTATGCAGGGCTTACGGAAGAGTTCTATTTGTAATGCAGTTTGTCGGCAATCAAGGTGTAAGCATTGACAAAATGTCAAACGGTAAATGTCTGTGCTTTTTGCTGAAATAGAACGGAAAGGTATTTGTTTGCCGTCGTTCAGATGCTTCAATGCGGCCTTTTAGGCGGCAATATGCGGTCAATTGCATTGTCAAAGGCGGCCTTTAGCATTGATAAAAGCCGTCTTTGGCATCGGTGAGAGCCGTCCAAACTATCTGTTTGGACGGCCTTTTCATATAGTTTGAGCCGTCTTTACCTCTTTTTTAGCCGTTTATATTGCACACTATGACGGCTATCTGCTGCAATACTCTGGCTTATAGCCACTTGCGTTTGCACACGAAAAACTTGCGTTTTTTCGTCCTTTGCCCGATTGTTTTAGAACAACGCCGTTATAGAGCGTCAACAGAAGTCAAAGTGTAAGTAAATGACGGCATAATGCTTGCATGTTGATAGATGTGCGTTTGTCGGTAGAATCGTAAAATTCAAGCTTAATTTGATAGGCGTATTGAATCTTTTTTGTAATTTTGCTTGTTGGCTGTGTTCGTGTGAATGTGTAGGTCTGTGCGGTAGGTCTATGCGTTTCAAGATGTACATGACAGGTCGGCTGAATGTAATTTTAAATGTTTATGCCATGGAGAAACGGATAAAATTTCAATTGTTTACATGCTTCAGTAGTTTGACTAAGGCCTTGTTTTTGCCGGCAATATTGCTGCTCGCTTCTGCGTTATGTACACAGGTGTCAGCCAATGACGGCACGTATTATACAGAAGGAAACCAGTTGCTGCCTTTGGTTGAGACAGACATCCGCGTGCAGCGTGAGGTCTTGACCCTTAGTTGGGGCGATGACGGCATGGCTGATGTTGACGTGTATTATGAGTTTTACAATCCGGGCAAGGGCAAAACCGTACTGATGGGCTTTGAGGCTGACGCTCCAGATTATATGTCTTCGCTCGACAGGAGCGGTGCGCACCCCGCCATAATGGGGTTTACGGTAGAGATGAACGGCGAGGCTTTGCCTGTATCTACGTCAGTCGTGAACGTTGATACGCTTTATGTGAACGACGGGAAGGTGTTTGCGCTTGACCTTTCGCGTTATGACGTTGACGAGGCGCATACGGGTTCGTGGCTGTACACGCATGAAGGCGACGGCGTACACATAGCGTTTGTGTATCATTTCGACGCGGCGTTCAAGCCGGGAGTGAACATCGTGCGCCATCATTACCGTTACCGCATGGATGAGTCGGTAGTGTTCAATTATAAGCTTGATTACAAGCTGACACCTGCCCTGCGATGGGGCAACAGGCAGATTGACGACTTTACGCTGCGCATCAAGGCGGACAGCGTGCCGCTGCACTTCATGGTGGAGGACAGTTTGTTTAGCAGAAAGGTTGACCCCGTGATTGAAGGTACGGGCAAATGGCGCAGGCGTATAATACAAAACGACGGGTGGCCGGAGAAAATGCCGATGGCGGTGTATGAGGTTTTTCTGCGTAATGCGTCGATTGAATATAAGGTGAAAGATTACCGTCCGGCTTCTGAATTGCGAGTGTTTTCAGCCGTATGCACCGAGACCGGCGATATTAATGCGCCTTCTGACTATTATGCTTTCCGATATAACCTTATGAGGCCGGACACGCTCGATAACAACATGTACCACAAGGTGCGCAACCTGCCGTTCGCCCTGCGCGGATATGTGTTCAAAGATGCTGCGCTGGACGGTTTCTTCCGCAGCCGATGGTGGTACATGCCCGACATGGATTATGCCGCCACTCTTGAAAGTCTTACTGACAGTGAGCGGAGATGGTTGATTGGATTTGACGAAAAATATAAGGAAGTTGGAAGTGCCAAATCGTTTCCAACGGTTGAGTGAATGGCGATTTATAGCCGTAGTTTCTTCATTCTTCTTTCGGCCTCTTTTGCGTCAGGGTATAGTTCGAGAGCCTTGCGGTAGTTTGCGGCGGCGGCTTCTGGCATGTGCTCGCGCTCGCATTCCTTGCCCATGAGGGTGTATTCGGCGGCGAGGCGTTTGAGCAAGTCGTCGCGGCGCGACATTTCCTTCTTCAACTCAATGTTCTCTTGTCGTAGGGTGTTGATTATGCCCAGCTTGCGGCGGATTAAGCGTTTGGCGGCAGGCTTCTCAATGTCGTAGCGGTGATGTATGGCGCGGAAGAAGGCGGAAAGGAATGAGTCGAAGTCGCCGCGGTCGAAGGCCTGTGCGGCATCGTGGTACTCCTTGTCGGCGGCAGACTCTTTCAGGGCGTTGCCGATGAGTGCGGTGTCGTTGTAAGTACGGGCAAACTGCTTTATTTCCTGACGAACGAAGACATCCTCACGGCGTATTGGCTGGGCAAGGCTGATGCCTGAAA
>ENA-ORSA01000721-ORSA01000721.1-human-gut-metagenome-genome-assembly--contig:-NODE-721-length-33397-cov-4.356847_pt1 | contig 33397 bp, 30 predicted proteins | sample MGYA00242179_ERZ509142 | MGnify/ENA primary metagenome ERZ509142 (study PRJEB26280, sample SAMEA2338659) | human gut metagenome | biome: human gut; feature: human-associated habitat; material: faeces... | reverse complement strand
CGGGGACACAAGGATTTTCAGTCCTTTGCTCTACCAACTGAGCTATGGCACCATCGTTTGTTGATTGTGGGTGCAAAGGTAGTGAATTTTATCGAGGCGGGCGAGAGGCGGGTGGCGAAAGTTGTTGATTTTAACTTCTTTTTTGATTTATTCTGCTCTTTGATAGTTGGCTTTTGCCGCTTGGCATTGATGTCAAAGGCGCAGCGCAGGGCTGTGGGCCGTTGCGTTGCGCCTTGTGTGTTGTACGGTATGGGGCGGCTTAGCGTATGATTATTTTCTTGCCTTTGTGGATGTAGATACCCTTTGTGGGGTGCTCTACGCGCATTCCCTGGAGGTTGTAGTAAGAGTTGTCGCCGCTCTCTTGTACTTCGGTCTCTATTTCGTTGATGCCCGTGCTGGTGTCGTCGGTAAAGACAAGCTCGATGCTTCCTGTCTCGGGCGTGATGTCGGTGTCTTGGGTTACGAGGCTGAATGTAGGTGTGGCGGTTTCGGTGAACGAATAGTGATAGATTGCATCGGTGGATGCGGTTATATTGCCGTCCCAGTCGCCTACGGCCTTGAGGTAGTTTGTTCCGAGGCCGTCGATTTTATCGATTACTGGTATTTCGTATGTGCCCGGTTCGCCTTTTACTATGATGCCGGTGTATTCCGGGACTTGGTTTATTGGTGTGAGTGTTACCTTGCCTTTCTCGACAGCACTTGCGTAGTAGGCCTTGACATTGGCGTCTGTGAAGTCTATTGCCTTGTAGCTTTTGCTGTATGTCGCGATGCCTTCTGTGCCGATGGTAACAGCCACAGCATCGTAACTTTCAGGATATGTGGTAAGTTCTATTTTTGTTATAGTCAGATTATTACCCTTTATGACCAAACCTCCTTCTTGAATATCCTCAAGAAATTCCACATTGGGAATGGTCCAATCAAACGTTTGTTCTTCATCATTTACCGTTAATGTTGTTGTTGAATTATCATCGAAAGCATTATAACCATCTCTAACATTGGCAATCGTTATGTCTGCATAATCGCCACTTGTTGTAAATGTAACAGTTATGACGTCACCTATTTTTGCATTGGCAAAGTCGTTTTCCCATGCTAATTCATCAAGTTGAGTCCAACCATTCTTTCCGTCTTCTCCAATAGTAGGGGCGCAATTGCCTTTCCATATTTCTGTTGTCGTACCTTCTTCAGGCGTATCGGGGGGGTAATTTCGCCGCTCTCTTCTGTACCGATGAAGATTTTTGTTATGATGATATAATGTCCGTTTACGGTAAAGCCATGGGCTTTTATTGCATCGGCTTGTATTTCTGTCAGGGTCACAGTATAGTCTTGTTCTTTGTCAATAGCGACTTCAGCTGCGTCGCCTTCTCCTGTTGTAATGTTTGTTCCGATACCGTTGTTGTCCCAAGATTTTACTTGAAGTTGATAATATTTCTCATTTTCGGGAGCATTCTCTGTGTCTGGTTTTACGGAAAATGTAATTTTATCTCCAGCTTTAAGTGAGGAGTATTGTGCAGCATCTTGGTTTAGTCCTTGCCATTTAAGAGTTGAGTGCGTGCCTTCCCACACTGTTGTCATTTCCGCGTTTGCGGTTACTGCCATTGCCGTGAGCAGCAATAGCGATGTAAAAATCTTTTTCATGATGTGTTGATTTTAGATTGTTAAACTTGTTGTTATTTGCCGGTCGCCGCATGACCGGTTGTGTCCTAGTGTCGGCGTTGTTTCCGGCTGTGTTGTGAAAGGCGGCCTTTCGCGTTGCCAAAGGCGGTCTTTTAGGCGGCGAAAGGTGGCCTTTTGGCTTGCAATATGCCGTCTTTTGCATGGCAGAAGGCGGCATATTGCCAAGTCGTTGAGTGTCAGCGTGTTGCGCTGTTTGTTCTTTTCAGGGTGAAGAGGCTGTCTGCCTAAGGGGCAGGTCAGCGTTTCTCTATGCGGAAGTTGCCCATGCGGAAGTCGGCGGTGTATGTAGCCGACGGGCTGAGCACCATGCGCAGGGTCTGCCATGTGCCGGGGGCTACAATTCCGTTGGTTGCCATCGGGGCGAGCGGCAGGGTGACGGTCTGCCACAGTCCGTGGGTGTTGAGGCCTGTGCCGTCGCCCGGCGTCCACGTGTAAGAGTCTCCCCAGTTGAACGAGAATTGCAGTGTTGATGCTTCGGTCAGGGGATAGTCGTTGGCCGTAAGCACCTCGAATTTCAGCACGTAGTCGTCAAGGTTGGTAAGGTCGCCTGCGTCTATCATGTTGCGGCTTAGGTCAATGGTGTTCCATCCCCATGCGTCTGACGTGCCTGTTACGTGTACGTGGGGCCGTCCGAGAGCCGATGCGTCCGTGGTTATGGCGTCGTCGCCCTCGATGGCTGCGCTGTAGCTGCCGCCTACGGCCGGCGTCACGTCGCTGAAGTCGGCGTAGAGCAGGTGCTGAGTGGGGCGGAAGGGCAGGGTGGCGGTCATCGGCGTGCCGGTGTTACCGTCGGTCCATTCTACGGTGATGGTGCTGTTGTCGGCCGTTCCTTCGGGCACGAGGGCCTTCATCGACGTGTTGGTGATTGAGCCGAGGCCGAGGGCGGTGCCGCCTATTGTCACTTGCGACGACGTGCCGAAGTCGTAGTAGTCGAAGTTCCGGCCGGTTATAGTCACGGAGTCGCCCGCGTCGGTGAACTCGCATTCAAGTGCATTGACGAGCAGCTGGGGGAAGGGTACGGTGAAGTCGAACGTGGCCGTGCCCTTGTCCGTAGTGTATTCTATTTTGTTATGGTGCTCCATCGACAGTTCCTGCGGTATTGTCACGTTCGCGCTGGTCGAATAGGTGTACACTTCGGAGAGGTCGGCCTCTACGGTGTTGAACGTTATGCGCTTCACATTGTTGAGGTTTTTGCCCACAATGCGCACCATTTGGCCTGCGTCGGCTTCGGTGATGGGGTTCTCCATCTTGGTGTCGCTGACGTCGTAGACGGCGGTTATTACAGGCGCGCCGGTGTTGGCCTGGTCTTCGAGCGGCGTGTAGCCGTCATCGTAGTTTACGATGTCGTTGCAGCTTGCCATGGTGAACAGTGCAAGCATGGCCGCAATGTATGTTGTTATTCTTGTTCTCATAGGTTTATGTTTTTTAGTTGATAAGCTGACGAGTGACGAGCAGGCAAGATGATTTGCCTTGTCGCTTGTCTGCTTGTCACTTGTTATTCATCTGCTGAAATCAGCTCCATCCGGGGTTGTTCTCGGTTATGTATTTGTTTGTATTCAACTCGGAATTTGGTATGGGGAAGAGCAGGTTGCGCTCCTGGCGCGCCTTGTTCACACCCGAGTCCTCGTTTGCCCCGATGGCGTTCATCGCGTCGAGGTATATTCCCCAGCGTATGAGGTCCCAGCGGCGGTCGGCCTCACAGGCGAATTCCTTGGCGCGCTCTTCTATGATTGCGCTGCGCATCTTGTCCTGCGTGTCGAGCGCGCCGTTGCCGGTGAGGCTTCCCGCCACCGCGTTGGAGCGGCTGCGCACATAGTTCAGGTATTCAAGTGCCTCATCGATGTTCCCGAGTTCGTTCTCCGCTTCGGCGTAGATGAGCATCACGTCGGCGTAGCGCAGGAAGGGCCAGTTGGCGTCGGCGTTCTCGGTGGCGTTGTTCGTAACGTCGGAATACTTCGTGGTGAAGGCGAGACACTGGCTGTCCTTGTTGTAATAGTAGCTTACGCCGTCGTCGTAAGGAGCTACAGGCTCGCTTACCCAGTCGCCGTTGAGGTTGTAGCCGGTGGCCTTAACGCTGTATTCGTCGGTGTAAGGATAGTAGAAGCCACCGTTGCCCTCCTCTTGCGTGTACACGCGCCAGCGGTGCTTTACGCCTTGGGTTATGCGGTAGTCGTCGTGGTCGAACAGGTCATACCAGTGGCGTGTGCATCCCGTCCATCCTCCGCTGGCTATGAAGTCGGAACCTGCGGCCGTGCGGTAGCCGTCATACTGGGTGTGCACTTGCGTAGAGTAGGTGTCGTTGCCGTCGGCAGATGCCACGGAGAACATGAACTCCGACGCCGTTGCCGACGTCTTTTTCCACAGCTCCGAATAAGGCAGCAGCTCGTAGTCGCCATAGTCGCCGTCGATAACCGCCCATGCCCACTGTGCCGCTTTCTCGTAGAGAGCGTGCGAGTCCATGTCTTCATATCCGTTGACGGCGGTCTTTGCGAACGTCAAGCTGCGCAGCGGAGCATAGGCCTTGTCGTCGCCTTCGCCGTCATACGCCGGTCCTGTGCGCACGGTTATCGGCGTTCCGGCCGGCATTGCGGCGGCAGCCATGGTGGCGTAGACTTTGGCAAGCAGTCCGGCGGCGCTGCCCGCGTTTACGTGTCCGGCCTCATATGCCTGGTCTGTGTTCTTATACATCAGCGTAGCTGCGGCTTCAAGGTTCTTTATTATGTAGTTGTACACGGAGTCAACCGTCTGCCTCGGCTGGTTCTTGTCTGCCGTGTCGCCCTCAGGCTGCACGGGCACCTGCCCGTAAGCGCGCACCAAGAGGAAGTATGCAAACGCCTTGTGAAACTTCACTTCGCCTATGGCGTTGTCCTTTGCAACTTCGGATATGTTGCTCATTGCGCGTATTTCGCGCTCTGCCATATTGGCGCGGCCTATCAGGTTATAGCATCCGTTCCACAGTGCGTCTTGCAGTGCGAGGTCGTCGTTGGTGCCCTGGAAGTTGCCCGCTCCGAAGCCTCCGAAGAGCCAGTCGGGACCTGATATATAGTCGGCGTCCTGCTCGAGCACCCTTGGGAAGTAGCCCCAGCGGAACATGTCGTTGACCCATTTGCTGTAAACGCCCGTTACCCACTGCTTCGCCGCGTCCTCGCTGTCGCCCACCATCTCGGGAGTGATGAGGCTGTCGGGGTCTTCCTCAATCCAGCTTGTACATCCGGCAAGCACGCCTGCGCCCATTATGAGCGCCAGGACGTATGTTATTGTCTTTTTCATGTTGTCAATTTATATATGTGTTAGAAAGTGAAGTTGAGGCCGAGCGTAAACGTGCGCGCGCTCGGATAAGAGTAGCTGTCTACTCCGGGGCAGGCTGCGTTTGTGCCGCCGGCGTTTACATCCGGGTCGAGCCAGCTGTAATTGGTTATCGTGAACAGGTTGTTGGCCGTGAACGATATGTTCAGTTTCTGTACGCCGGGGAACGGTTTGAACCAGTTGTAGGACAGCGTGATGTACTTCATCTTCAGATAGCTGCCGTCCTCTACGTACCTGTCGCTGAACAGCCACGTGCGGGTATAGCCTGCGGTAGCCTTCGGCCATAGTGCGGCTTGCGGGTTTTCGGCCGTCCAGCGGCGGTCGTATGCCTCCTGGGTTATGTTGCCGTAGTTGCCCATCTTTATGTCCGTAAGGTTATAGTTCAGTATGTCGTTGCCCTGCGAGCCTTGCAGCATGAAGGAGAGTGTAAAGTTCTTCCATGACAGGTTGCTCGTGAAGCCATACACGAAGTCGGGGTTAGTGTCGCCGATGATGGTCTTGTCGGCTGCCGTTATCTGCCCGTCGCCGTTCATGTCGCGGTATTTTATCTCGCCGATGTAGCGGCGTGCCTCGGTGTCAGACAGTCCGGCGTAGGCCGGGAACGAGCGAACTTCGGCCAGGTTGTCGAAGAAACCGTCTTCCACATATCCGAAAATAGTGCCTATCGGGCAGCCGTTGCGCTGGAGGAAGGCCTGGTCTGCCGCGCTCCAAAGCGATGTTGCGTACTGGTCGCCGTCAAGTCCGCCGATGCGGTTGCGGTTGAATGAGAGGTTGGCTGCTATGTTCCACTTCACCGGAGTGTTGCGCAGCACGTCGTAGTTGAGCGTGAACTCAAGTCCTTCATTAGTCACATTGCCGCTGTTAACCATCATCTGCGTGAAGCCGGAGCTGCCCGGTATGGTGACGTTTTGCAGCAAGTCGCGCGTCTTCTTGTAGTAATAGTCAATGGTGAATTGCAGGCGCTTGTCGAGGAATCCCATGTCAATTCCGGCGTTGAACTGGTCGGTTGTCTCCCATTTCAGGTCGGGATTGGTAGGCCCGCGCCAGTCTATCATTGACACTCCGCTTTCAAGCGAGCCGTTGAAAGGATAGTTGGAGGCGTTTAGCACGTTCAGTGTGCGGTAAGCTCCGATGGCCTGGTTACCCGTCTGACCGAAGCTTAAACGGAACTTGAGGTTTGAGAAGATGTTGAGGTCTTGGATAAACTTCTCCTCGCTTGCCCTCCATGCGAACGCGCCTGAAAGGAACGTAGCCCATTTGTTGTTCTTGGCGAAGCTTGAACTGCCGTCTGTACGGACGCTGGCGGTGAAGATGTAGCGGTCGAGCAGCGTGTAGTTGACGCGTCCGAGGAACGATTCGAGAGCTTGTTCGGTTGTGCTGCTTGCGATGGTAGCCCTGTCTATGGCGAGGCTCATGTCGTTGTCCTGGGTGTAGTCCGTGGGCTACGTCGGTGGTGTTGCCGGCCATAAGCTCGTCGCCCTTTATTTGCGTGATGGAGCCGCTAAGGTCGCGCTTCTTCATCGTTCCGTAGCCTACCACTACCACTTCGTCCATCTCGTTGGCGTCGGCTTCGAGTATTACCTGCACCGAAGTCTTGCCTTTTACGTTGATTACCTGTGTCTTGTAGCCAATCATAGACACTTGGATGAGGCTCTTTCCGGCCGGCAACGTGATGGTGAAATTGCCGTCAAGGTCGGCCACGGCGGCAGTCTTTGTGCCGGGAACTTGGATAGTGGCGCCTATCATCGGCTCGTTGTTGCTTGAGCCGTCCAGCACGGAGCCTTTGACCGTCTGCTGTGCGTTCAAGTCGGTACACCATGCGAATAGCATGAAGCACCATAAAATCCATTTGTACATATTAGAAGGTTATTAAATTTGTTTGTTAGTTGTCAATGTGTAAGATGTAGACTTTGGTTATCGTGGCACCCATGCCCGTGATGACCACTCCGCGCGTCTTGAGCTTGTCGAGTATCGTGGCGTCGAGCGTAAGGACAACGTCGTTACCGTCGAGCTTGTACCATACAGGGTCTTTCGCCCCGGTAATATCGTACCACTTGCCGCGGTTTTCGCGGAATGAGATTTGCGGCTGGCAGCCGGGTTGCATCTTTTCGTAGCTTACTACGATGCAGTCGCTCTCGGTGCAGTCCTGAAACGGCTCGGCCGTTATGCGCAAGTTGCCGCTCCAGTCTAACGGAAACTCCTTCTCTCCGTGAAACAGTTCGCCTGGCTGCAGCTCGTATTCGCGCGGGGCGCGCTGCGCGTTGGTAAGGTCTTCGTCGCGTGTTCCGATGAAAGATATTACAGAAATCTTTTCCAGCCGGTAGCCCTTGCCTCCCACGCGCATACTTATTCCGTCGCTGCCGGCCAGCTGTAGCTTCACGAGTTGCGACTGCTCGGTGATGGGGTAGGTGAAACCGTCCTGCCCTACGGGCACACCGTCAAGCGAGGAGTCCATCGCGTTCCACGTGAAATCCATGATTTTGCCTGCCGCGCCTTCCTCCACGCGGCTCACCTGGAAGTGCAGCACGTCGCCCACTTTCACGTCCTTGAAGCAGCTCTTTCTGTATGCTTGCGCTTGCGCTCCAGTCGTCTTTCATGAGCACTGACGGGCCTTTGTATATTACCTTTTCAACCATTTCTTCCGCAGGGATGTGCGTTACGCGCAATATGCGGTAGTCATGTCCGCCCAAGGCGAGGCCGCGCTGCTTTATTTTTGCGAGGATGTCGTCGGTCAGTTTCAGGCGGAAAGGCCCTGAAATGCCGAAGTATGCGTATTCGGGGGCTATGGCCTTCCAGTCGGCCGGGTCTTGGAATGCTCCCTGCGCGCCGCCCTTCACGTTGTCAACGTACACGGTAAGTATGTCGCCCGCCTTTGCCGCGGCGAACTGCTGGGGCAGAATTACGATATTGTCTTTCCATCCCGCGCCGATGGTTTTCGGCCCGAGCAGGATTGTACGCTCTGCCGCCATAGTGTGTGTGACGGCAAACAGGTAGGCCAGAAGCAGTGATATGGCTGTAAATCGTTTCATAATACCTTGTTGTCTTTTACGAGTACGTACTTGTGTGATTGTCCGCGCAGCTGCTTGAAGGCGTCGCGGTCGAGCACGGTGCCGGAGTTGAAGGCGTCAATCCACCATTCCTTGCCTGCAAACTTGTGCTCCTGGCTCTGTCCTGCGTTGTAGTTGTAGTCGTACCACGTCATGAACCAGCACCAGCGCGAGCCTTCCTGCCAGATTTTGTTCCATAGAGACATGCTTACTTCGTCGCCGTTTCCACATTCGGCCAGGGCTACGAGCTTGCCCGGATATTTCTCCGAGAGAGCTTTGTATTCTTTCATCAGAGGGTATTGCTGGGCGTAATAGCTGTCGCGGCCTACCACATCGACGTATTCGTCGCCCGGATACCAGTCGCTGTCTACTACTCCGTCAGCGGCCGATACCTGAGAAGTCCACACCCATATGAGGTTGTTCAGCTTGTGCTCGTTGACAAGACGGTCGTACATCAGCCGCCAGAGCTTCTTAAAAGGTTCCGCACCTTTGGCTCCCCACCAGAACCAAGCCTGTCCGCCCTCATACTCGTAGATGTTGCCTGCGGCTTCGTGCAGCGGACGCCAGATAACGGGTATGCCTGCATCCTGCATCTTGCCGAGGTATTTGGCTATCTGGTCTATGTCCTTGATGATTTGCTTGTATTCGGCGGAATTGGTGTCGTCAATCTTCGATACGTCAAAACTTGTCTGTCCCGGCTCGGTGCCCGGCGTGCAGGTCTGGTCCTTGCCATTGTTCGCCTGCATGTTCCAGTGCCACATGCAGCCTACTAGTCCGCCGTCCTTCCACCAGCTTTCGGCCAGGCTTATGTCGCTGTAATCGAGCCATCCTTTCGGGTTTACGTCCTTCGAGTTGCGGAAGTTGATGAAGTCAAACACGTTCATCACCGGCCACTTGCCCGTCCATTCATGCACGTTCTCGGCCTCCTTGATGTTCCAGTCGACGTTCGCCACGGTGGCCGATAGTGCTGCCTGCTTCTGGTACACCTGCCACAGGATTTGGTAAACGTCATTCGCCTCTTGTGTGGCTTGCGGGTTGCAAAGCCGGTGCTGCCCGCTTGCCGTTACGGGGCAGGCAGCCATGCCTACGGCGAGCAGACATCCTGCAATGCCGGTTGCAGCTGCCTTGAATTTGGAACGGAAATACAGTAAATAGTGCGTCATATAAATTAAGTTTAAGTTTTCAGTCATTCAGATTAGCATCGCAAAATTATTGAAAAAGAACTCAACCGCCTACGCTTTTTCAATCTAATTTGAGCCGTAAGCATAAAAGTATCATCATCTGATAAAATATGCGAAGCCGCCGTTGTAATTTGTCTGAAAAACGGGTTACATGTAAAACTAAAACTTGTTTATGGCGTTGGAAATGTTTTTTGTATAGCCGGTAGCGGCCAGCCGAGAAGGGGAATGGCTGCGGCTGTTTTGTAAAAGACGGTCTTTGGCATTACCAAAGGCCGTCTTTAAGGCTGCCAAAAGCCGTCTTTTGCAAGTTAAAAGGCCGCCTTTGGGATTTTTACAGATGGGTTTGCTGTAAGTGCTTGATTGCCAGTAGTCTATGAAAAATGCTCGGCACGCTGTGTGGACGGTTGTAAATCAGGTCTGGAGCGTGTATGAAAAATCCGCACGGCTTGTACAAATGCAGGCCGTGCGGATTTATATGTATGGTGTTGTGGCTATCCCTTCAACGGGTTCCAACCTTGTGCTTTCAGCTCGAACTCGTTGTTGTCGCGCGTTACGAGCATAAGTCCCAGTTCGGGCTTGGTGATGTGTCCGATTAGCCTGACACCCTCAAGCTGCTCTATCTTCTCGTGGTCGCCTATGGGCACGGTGAATAGCAGCTCGTAGTCTTCGCCCCCGTTGAGGGCGCAGGTGGTGACGTTCATGTTCATCTCCTCGGCCATTACCGCCGTCTGATAGTCGATGGGGATGTTCTTCTCGTAAATTCTGCATCCGCATCCGCTCTGCTTGCAGATGTGCATCAGTTCGCTGCTCAGGCCGTCGCTGATGTCCATCATGGCCGTAGGGCGTATGTTCAGCTCGCGCAGGCGGCGTATGATGTCGCCCCGGGCTTCGGGCTGGAGCTGACGTTGCAGCAGGTATTCTTTGCCGGCAAAGTCTGGCTGGAAGTGGACGAGCTGCTCCAGCGCACGCTTGTCGTTCTTTTTGCGCGCCTCGTCTACCTGCTGGTAGTACACGCTCTTTTCGCGTTCGAGTAGCTGTAAGCCCATATATGCCGCTCCGAGGTCGCCTGAAACGCAGACGAGGTCGGTATCCCCGGCGCCGTTGCGGTACACTATTTCGTCTTTCGGGCATTCGCCTATGCAGGTTATGCTGATGGCCATGCCTGTGTATGACGACGTGGTGTCACCCCCCACAATGTCAACACCCCACTTGTCGCAAGCCATGCGCAGGCCGCTGTAAAATTTCTCCATGTCCTCGACGGTGAAGCGTTTGCTTAGTGCGATGCTCACGGTCAGCTGGCGCGGAGTGCCGTTCATGGCGAATATGTCGCTGATGTTCACCATGGCGGCCTTGTAGCCCAAATGCTCAAGGTCTATGTAGGTAAGGTCGAAGTGTACGCCCTCCATGAGCATGTCTGTGGTTACGAGCACCTCGGTGTCGGGGTAGTGGAGCACGGCGCAGTCGTCGCCTACGCCGTACAGGGTGGCTTCGTTCTTAGGCTTAAGCCCGTCGGTAAGGTGGTGGATTAGTCCGAACTCTCCAAGTTTTGCTATGTCGGTCATTTTATTTTGTCGTTTGGTTGATGTAGTAAAAGGAGTAAGGAGAGAAGGAGTAAGTAGATATGCCGGGGAACATAACGCATTTCTACTTACTCCTTTACTACTTCTCTCCTTACTCCTTTATTTTATTGTGCCCTTCTAATCATTTCCCTCATAATCTCGGTCATCAGGGGTTGTGCCTTGTTGGCAGCTATCTGCACCTCCTCATGGCTTACTTCAACGGGCTGGTCTTCAAGTCCGAGGTCGGTTATTATGCTTATTCCGAATGTCTTTATGCCGCAATGGTGGGCTACGATTACCTCCGGCACGGTGCTCATTCCCACGGCGTCGCCGCCAAGGCGGTGGTACATCTTGTATTCGGCTGGTGTCTCAAACGTAGGGCCTTGCACTCCGACGTACACTCCGTGCACCACGCGTATGCCTTTCTCTTTGGCTATGGCGTCGGCCTGGGCTATCAGCTTGTGGTCGTATGCCTCGTGCATGTCGGGGAAACGCGGCCCGGTAGGCAGGTTCTTTCCGCGCAAAGGATGCTCCGGGAAGAGGTTGATGTGGTCGGTGATAATCATCAGGTCGCCTATTTTAAAGTCGGGGTTCATTCCTCCCGACGCGTTGCTTACGAAGAGGGTCTTAATGCCCAGTTCGTACATTATGCGTATGGGGAATGTCACCTGCTTCATCTTGTAGCCCTCGTAGTAATGGAAGCGGCCTTCCATCGCCATGATGTCAACGCCGCCAAGCTTGCCGAATATAAGTTTGCCGGCGTGTCCCTCTACCGTTGAAACGGGGAAGTTGGGTATTTCTTCGTAAGGAAATTCGTAACTGTCAGTTATTTCTGAAGCTAATTGTCCCAGTCCGGTGCCGAGTATTATCGCCGTTTTTGGACTTGTTGTCATCCTTTGTTTTAGCCAGGATGCTGTTTTTTGAATTTTTTTGTACATAGCCGATGATTTTATTGTTGAATTCTTCTTCCTGCCCGGGCATGAACTTTATCCTGACGGGCAGCATGTATATATGTTGCCGCACTTCGTCAGACAGCCCTTCCATGCCGGCCAGGCGTGCGTTGTCTTTTTCCGTTGTGATGATTATTTTGGGAGAAGGCATCTGGCTGAACGTAGTGTTTATCAGTTCGATGTCTTTGCTTTTGAACTGGTGGTGGTCAGGAAAAGTCAGCGGTGTGATGTTTGCCGAATGTTCTTCCAGGTCGTATGTCATCTGTTTAGGCGATGCGATGCCGGTCAGCAGCAGTATGTTTACGTCCCTGCCGATGTTGTTCAAAGACCGTTCTTCTCCGCCAAACATCGGGCGAAGGTTGTCGTATTCAAGTGTGGTGAAGAACAGTTGCTGGTATGGGTACAGTTCCATAGCCTTTATGATTACGCGGAACTCCATAGGCTTCAAGTCCTTCGGGCATTTCGTTATGATGACGATGTCGGCCCGGGCCTTGCCGCTTTGTGGCTCCCTCAGCCGTCCGGCAGGGAGCAGTTTGTCGTATATGATGAGCCTGTGGTAATCAACGAGCAGTATGTTTATTCCCGGTTTGACATAACGGTGCTGGAAGGCGTCGTCAAGAAGGATTACGTCCGTGTCGTTACTTTCTTCCATGCTTGTCAGCATGTCGATGCCGTGGCATCGGTTCTTGTCCACGGCCACATGTATGTCTGGGAACTTTGTCTTCATCTGGAAAGGCTCGTCGCCGATGTCTTTCATCGCAGTGTCTGTTCCGGCAAGTACGAAGCCTTTGCTCTTGCGCTTGTAGCCGCGGCTGAGCACAGCCACCTTTACCTTGTCTTTAAGCAGCCTTATCAAGTATTCTACGTGTGGCGTCTTGCCTGAACCGCCAACGGTTATGTTGCCGACCGATATTACTGGGATGTCGAAACTACGGCTTTTCAGTATGCCGAGTTCGAACATCTGGTTGCGCATCTTCACGCCAAGGCCGTACAACCAGCTAAGTGGCAGCATCCATTCGTTTATCTTGATAAAGTCGCCTTCCATCTTTTTGGGGTTTGAGTGAAAAGTGAAGAGCGAGAAGTGAAAAATCCAATACCTTGTCAAAAGTTACAGATGGATTTTTCACTTTTCATTTTTCGTTGTTCTCTTTTATTTAATGTTCATCATGAACGGTACACGGGCTTGTATCGCCGACTGGTTGTTCATGTCCTTGAGCAGCATGAACGGCTCGTAGTATTCGCCGAGGTTCTGGCGCATTTGAGCCTTTATATAGCTGCCGCCGGATGTTTTGTTGAGCAGCTGGTCAAACCAGTCAACCTTGCCCGGGTATGCCGATGTGTGGTATTCCTTGAGCTTTGCCAGTTGCGCCGCCTTGGCAATGGCCTTGTCGAGTCCGCCAAGCTCGTCGACAAGCTTGATTTTCAGCGCATCCTGTCCGAGCCATACGCGCCCTTGGGCGATTTTCTCGACATTCTCAACCTTCATCTTGCGTCCTTGCGCCACGCGCTGACGGAACAGGTTGTAGCCGCGGTCTATATATTTATTAAGGTAGCTCATCTCTTCTTCGTTGAACGGACGGGCAGGCGTACCGAAGGCGCTGTGCCTGTTGGTCTTCACCTCGTCGAACTTAACTCCGAGCTTCTGCGTAAGCAGTTCGCTCATGTCGGGGAACATGCCGAATATGCCTATGCTTCCCGTAAGTGTCGTTGGCTCGGCCACAATCCAGTTTGCGCCGCTGCTGATGTAGTATCCTCCCGATGCGGCCATGCCTCCCATGGAAACCACTACGGGCTTTTTCTTCTTAAGCATCTCCACATAATGCCAGATTTGTTCTGACGCGTATGCGCTTCCTCCGCCGGAGTTGATGCGCAGCACGACTGCCTTCACGTCGTCGTCTTCCATCAAGTCTTCAAGGTCTTGGCATACTGTTTTGCCCACGATGCTGTGTCCGCTCGACATCATTCCGCCCGTTTCGCTGTCAACAATGTCGCCGTATGCGTAGTAGACGGCTATTTCCTCGCCCTTGTCTTCCTTGCCTTTCACCACTTTCATGTCGGCAAGGCTTACCGTGTTGATGTCGTCGTTGGCTTCATTCTTTAAAAGTTTGTTGATTTCCGCCTTTATTCCGTCTGTGTAGATAAGCTTGTCTACGAATTTATATTTCACGAAATCCTTGGCGTCGCTAAGCGTAACGAAGCTGTCAGCGTAGGCGTTCAGCTGTGCTACGCTGATTTTGCGGCTTTCCGACACGCCTTTGCATACGTTCTGCCACAGGCCGTTTATGTAAGCGGTTACCTGCTCACGGTTGGCATCACTCATTTTGTCGGCGGTAAACATTTCCGGAGCGCTCTTGTATGCGCCTACTTTCGCAAGCTGCATCTTCACTCCGAACTTTGCCATAAGGTCTTTAAGGAATATGGGTTGTGACGCTATGCCGTGCCAGTCAACCTGTCCGCTCGGATTGAGGAAAACCTTGTCGGCCACAGAGGCCACGTAATATACGCCCTGTGTGTACACGTCTCCGTATGCTACAATCCACTTGCCGCTCTTCTTGAAGTCGAGCAATGCGTTGCGTATAGCAGTGAGTGAGGCGTAAGAGTCGGCCGACAGCATACCGGCCTCGATGTATATGCCCTTGATTTTGTCGTTGCTTTCGGCTTTGTCAATGGCTGCGAGCACGTCGTCAAGGCCTATTGTGCCAACCGTGTTGCCGCCTATTTCGTCCATGAATGTGCTTTCTGAGCGTTCGTTGAGCATCCCGGACAGGTTGATTACCATGACGCTGTTGTCACTGACGTCCTTGGCCGAGCTGCCCGAAGCTATCATGCCCACTATGCACATTGCGCCGATGATGCCCGTAATGAGCGTGAATACAATCAGTCCTACGACTGTAGCTGACATGTACTTGAAAAAGTCTTTCATACGTTGTTATTGTTATTTTGTCGTGAATTTGTTGTCAAGATGCTAATCAGCCACAAAGATACTCAATTTATTTTATTTTGCTTGAAAAAACGGGCAAAGTTTTAGCGTATCGTCAAATATTGCTAACTTCGCATGTATGAAACGTGCGATAGTAATCGGCGCATCTTCGGGCATAGGGCGCGAGGTGGCCAAACTGCTGCTTACCGACGGTTGGTTGGTCGGCATAGCGGCAAGGCGTGAGGACTTGTTGATGGAGGTTAAGGCAATTAACCCTGGTATGGTTGAGGCCATGCGGATAGACGTTACTGCGGCCGATGCGCAGGAACGCTTGCTCGAACTGGCCAAAAGGCTTGGCGGAGTAAATCTTTTTGTGTACTGTTCCGGCGTTGGCAAGCAGAACCCGGAGCTTGATACTGGCGTAGAACTTACTACGGCTGATGTCAACGTGAAGGGTTTTACCGCAATGGTAGACACCATTTTCAACTACATGGCGGAAAATCTTGGCGGCGACATCGCCGTCATTTCCTCCATAGCTGGTACAAAGGGGCTTGGCGTTGCGCCGTCTTACAGCGCGACCAAGGCTTTTCAGAACACATACATACAGGCTCTTGAACAATTGTCGAACATGCGCCGCCTGCACATAAGGTTCACCGACATACGTCCCGGTTTTGTCGATACCGACCTGCTTTCGGGCAGCGGGCGCTATCCAATGCTTATGCAGAAGGAGGCTGTGGCGCGTGAGATGCTGCGTGCGGTTTACGCCCACCGCCATGTGCACGTCATCGACTGGCGTTACCGCCTGCTGGTTTTTGCGTGGCGGTTGATGCCGCGCTGGCTGTGGCGCAGGCTGAATATAAGGAATTAAGAGTTAAGAAAATTACCTGCAAAGCATGTTTTCTTAACTCTTAATTCTTAATTTTTCGCCTGTTCTCCTCTCGTCACCGAGAACGACTGGCGGTGGAAAATGAAGATTGGAATGATGCAGCCTACCACCATGCCGAACATCACCAGCACCGTGAGCGACGAGTTGTGTAAGAAGCGCGAGACGTATTCCATCGTGTATTCGTCGGGCAGACGCACTATGTTTATAAGGTCGCGCACGGCCTTGTAGGCAAACATTCCAGGCACCATGGGCAGCAGCGACGGGAAGGCGAAGCACTCCGCGGGGCAGTGTATGCGCATGGCGAAGGGTACGGCCAGCAGCCCTATGGTGAAGCCTGCAACGGTTGAGGCCGTAACTTGGTCGAGCGGCATCGTGGAGTTGTGCATCAGGAAGTAACGTATTCCATGTCCAACGCAGGCCAGCAGGGCGCATATTAGCAGGGCCTTGCGTGGCGGATTGCTTATGATTGCGAAACCTACGCCGGCTACGGCGGCGAAAAGTCCGTCGGCGATGGCGGCCTGCACGACATCGGGGCGCACCACCTTGGTGAATGTCGTTGGGTCGATGTCGAACGTGATGACCGTTGCCGAGAGCCCCACGGCTATGCAGATGATTAACAGGCAGGCGTTGGTGAGGCGCGCTATGCCGTCAAGGGCGTGTCCGTCAACGATGTCCATCACGCCGTTGATTAGCGGAACGCCGGGGACGAGATAGAGCATAGATGTTCCGAGCGATATGTCTTCCGTGCCGCCATGGAAGTAGAGATAGTCCGTAACGCCAATCATTGTCGATACGAAGGCGCAGATTACGAATACGGCCAGGTGGTTAAGCTTGCGCCGTGTAAGCTCCTGGCGTATGAAGAAGCCAACGAGCGTGGCTACGAACACTATCGTCATCGACGTGAGGTTGCCGTCGAACAGGCGGCAGAAGCAGGCGTTTGCGAGCGAGGCCAGCAGCAACACCGTCCACCGGCTTTCCTTCTTTTCCTTCACAATCATCTTGAACATGCGCCAAAGCTCCTTTAGCGGCAGCTTCTTGTCAAACGCTTTCCACGACAGGGCGGACAGCTTCATATTTGCCTTGAAGTTCAGCGCCATGGCCGGTGTCTTCTTTATGTACGTGTACGAGCGGTTGTGCTCCGCGTCAAGAAGCGTTATGCTCAGCGTCTTTGGGAAGATTAGCAGGTTGATGTGGTAGCCGAACGAGCGTGCTATGCGCACCGTGTTGTATTGTATGCGCGATGTCTGCGCCCCTACGGCCATCAGTGTCGAGGCGTATTCGGCCAGGAATATGGCCGTGTCTTTCAGCGCTTCGTGTACGTTCCCTTCTTCTTTCTGCCTTGTGTCTGTCGTTTCCTGAAAACTTGTCATAATGTTGTGGTAGTGTAAAACGGCTGCAAAATTATACATTTCCGCTGATAAAACGAAGGCATTTCGCCGTTACTTTCATTTTCATATACATGCCTATCGCCTTATTTCCTGCCTGCAACCACTTTCAAAAGCCTTGGTGTGAAGCGGCGCATCAGGTAAAAAACGGCGAGAAGGAGGCATACAGTTGCAGCAAGTGTAAACATTTCTGTGATAAAAACGAGATATGTGTCGGAGAACGGATGAGGTAGCATTATGCAAAATATACGGTAAATTTGTGCTGCAATTAGGGCGTGTGTTATGTACACAAAGAATGATGCTGACGAAAGGAATTTATTGACTTTGCATATTTTTTTACGCAATAGCCAGGCTGATAGGTTGTAGGCGAATATAAGCCCGGCACATTGGTTAAACATTTTTAATAATATTGTAGCTTTCGGACAGTACACATAAGCTATGGCGTATGCTGCCGCCAGGCACAAGTATGATATTGTCGAGGCCTTGAACATCTTGCCAAATATGGCAAGCATGTCCTTTTCGCTTATGCTCATGTATGCTCCCCAAGAAAAGAAAAAGAATGCGGTAAGCAGTTGACTGTGGTGCCCGTAGGGGCTGAAAACGCATGAAAGCCATGCGGCACCTAACATTATTATCGCGTAAATGCGTGCTTTTTTGATTGCAAAGTGAATTACGGGCGTGAACAATACAACAATCATCAGGTCGCGGAGGAACCATAAAGGATAGTCCTCAGGGAATATGTCGCCAGTTGCAGGGGTGTCGCCGAACAGTCCTCTGCTTGCATCCCAAAAGTTGTAGGCCAGTGATTTTATTGAGAGATGGGCGTCTGCTAATGTAAGCGGATTTCTGAAAAGGAATGCGAGGCAAGGCAACATGAATATGAATGTTTTTGCGATTGCCACGGAGTTCCAAATAATATAAGGTATAAGCAGGGATTTTGACCTGTTCCTGAGTTTCCTTATATATGTTTGGCGGGTCATGTCTACATTCAGAAAAAACACATAGCCTGATATGAAAAAGTATATTGGCACACTTTGTCCACGTATTAACCCTTCTATTAGTCCGTTTAAAAATGAAGAGAGACAGATACTTCCCTCAGGACCGTATGTGTTTGGAGTCCAAACATGGATGAATACAACCACCACCGCCAAGGGAAATCTTAGCAGGTCGAGGCTTTGTGAACGCAGGTCGTTTCTGTCCATTTTAGTTGTTGGTAAGTTGTCTTTCGGAAGATTAAAGATGCTTAATTGTATGTAAAATCGCGTGCAAAGGTATATATATTTGTTTGTACTGCTATTATATTTAACGTGTTTTTTGATGATAAATGTTTGTTTCCGCCGTCAGTTGCGGCGTTTTGCCGTTATGTGTCTATTTGTCATGTCTATCGGCGCTTGTGCTTACATGTTGATTTCTGATGACGCTTTGAGAATGCGATATTCTGAGAATAAAACCTTTCGGACGTAAATATCGCAAGTATAAGTGTGCAAACGCAAGTGTCTGTACACCATGTCTTTATGTACTGTGGACGATGTTTTGTGCAATGGATTATGGCTTTTTGTATTGCGAAAGGCCACCTTTTACGTTGCAAAAGACGGCAAATGGCATGGCAGGAGGCGGTCGAACGGAGCGTGACAGCCGTCCTGACGCATCGCGAAAGGCGGCCTTTCGCTGCGGAAATGCCGCTAAAAGGCACTCCTAAGGGTGCTTCCCATTGCCCGGAAAGCATGTTTACGGCTCTCTGTTTTTCTATTTGGTGCGTTTCCGTTGGAGTTTTTACGGTGTCAAAAAGTAACGCGCCGTAGCCTTTGTGCTTGACAAATGAAAATGCCATCGGTTGCGGGCGGTCTGCCAATTTTGTCAGTCCGTCAGTGCCAGAGGTGACATTTTGACCTTTGGCACGCTTTTCGCTATAACCTTGGCGGACGCGCCAATGAGCGCGGACAAATATATTAAGGTATATAACATTAAAATCATAGAACTATGAACATTAAACCATTAGCAGACAGAGTGCTGGTTCAGCCGGCACCGGCAGAGGAGAAAATCGGTGGAATAATCATTCCTGACACGGCCAAGGAGAAGCCGCTCCATGGCAAGGTAATAGCCACGGGCAAGGGCACTAAGGACGAAGAGATGGTGCTCAAGGCCGGCGACGAGGTGCTTTACGGCAAATATTCAGGCACGGAACTTGAATTTGAGGGCGAGAAATACCTGATGATGCGCCAGAGCGACGTGCTCGCAGTGATTGAAAAATAATTATTTGTAGAATTAAAAAAATTAAGAGAAGCCATAGAATTTACAGCCATTACTTTTGCGAAGTGAAGCGAAATGCCGCCACGGTGAAAATGTCAAGGCGTTTGGCTTTAACTTCTAAGCGAACGTAGTGAGCGATAACTTCTTTAACTTCTATAACTTCAAAAAAAACTAAAACATCATGGCAAAAGAGATAAAATTCAATATGGACGCCCGTGATTTGCTGAAGAAGGGCGTAGACCAGTTGGCTAACGCAGTGAAGGTTACACTCGGTCCTAAAGGCCGCAACGTAATCATCGAGAAGAAGTTTGGCGCTCCGCAAATAACCAAGGACGGTGTCACCGTAGCCAAGGAAGTGGAGCTAACAGACCACTTCGAGAACACCGGCGCACAGCTCGTCAAGAGCGTGGCAAGCAAGACAGGCGACGATGCAGGCGACGGAACAACCACCGCAACAATACTTGCACAGAGCATAGTCAACGTAGGACTGAAGAACGTCACCGCAGGCGCCAACCCCATGGACTTGAAGCGCGGCATAGACAAGGCCGTTGCAGCCGTAGTAGAGTATATCAAGGCTCACGCCGAGAAGGTTGACGACAACTATGACAAAATAGAACAGGTGGCTACCGTCAGCGCGAACAATGACCCCGAAATAGGCAAGCTCATTGCCGACGCCATGCGTAAGGTAAGCAAGGACGGCGTTATCACCATCGAGGAGAGCAAGAGTCGCGACACACATATCAACGTGGTTGAGGGTATGCAGTTTGACCGCGGCTATCTGAGCGGCTACTTTGTAACCGACGCCGACAAGATGGAATGCGTCATGGAAAATCCTTACATACTGATTTACGACAAGAAAATCAGCAACATCAAGGACTTCCTTCCTATCCTTCAGCCTGCCGCAGAGAGCGGACGCCCGCTGCTCGTAATTGCAGAGGATGTTGACTCTGAGGCTCTTACAACCCTCGTTGTAAACCGTCTGCGTGGCGGATTGAAGATTTGCGCAGTCAAGGCTCCGGGCTTCGGCGACCGCCGCAAGGCCATGCTCGAGGACATCGCCATCCTTACCGGCGGCGTTGTTATCAGCGAAGAGAAGGGCTTGAAGCTTGAGCAGGCTACGCTCGAGATGCTCGGTACTTGCGACAAGGTTACCGTTACGAAGGACAATACCACCATCGTAAACGGTGCAGGCGACAAGCAGTGCATCGCAGACCGTGTGGCTCAAATCAAGAACGAAATAGCCAACACCACAAGCTCTTACGACAAGGAGAAGCTTCAGGAGCGTCTTGCCAAGATTTCAGGCGGCGTTGCAGTGCTCTATGTAGGAGCCAACAGCGAGGTTGAGATGAAGGAGAAGAAAGACCGTGTTGACGACGCTCTCTGCGCTACGCGTGCCGCAATAGAGGAAGGTGTGGTAGCCGGTGGCGGCACTACATACATCCGCGCACTTGACAACTTGAAGGGCTTGAAGGGCGACAACGCCGACGAGCAGACAGGTATCAACATAGTTGAGCGCGCCATCGAGGAGCCTCTCCGCCAGATTGTAGCCAACGCCGGAGGCGAAGGCGCGGTTGTAGTGCAGAAGGTTCGCGAAGGTGAGGGCGACTTCGGATATAACGCACGTACCGACGTTTACGAGGATATGCGCAAGGCCGGAGTAATCGACCCTGCAAAGGTTGCTCGTGTTGCTCTTGAGAACGCCGCTTCAATAGCAGGCATGTTCTTGACAACGGAGTGCCTCATCGTTGACAAACCCGAGGAGAAGCCTGCCATGCCGATGGGCAACCCGGGAATGGGCGGAATGATGTAAAATTGCAAACTTAAGATAACAAAAAGAGGGGTGCTTGTAACGAGTACCCCTCTTTTTAATTGTTTTTAGCTTCTCTGGCGTGATTTTTATCTCGAAAAATTTGTTTGTTACATATAAAGTGCCTAATTTTGCACGTGTAAAGATAGTTATAAACAAAGAGTAAATCCTAAAGTAGATATTTTTTTGATTTGTTTTAGTAGATTAGTTTTTAAGTAGTTTGTTTTTTGAAAATCGCTTGTCGTGACGACATGCGATTTTTTTTATTTGTTCCAAAATCAAAAATCGAAGCCTTTGTTTCACATTGTCCTTGATTTTGCTTACCTTTGCAGGCAAGTTCCCACATACACGCCTTAACGTATGTGGTAATCTGGATATTATGGATGTCAATGATTTCAAGATAAAGTGGTGGCAGTGGGTGCTGTATATCGCAGTGTCGGCCGGGTTGCTTTATATCACAAAGTCGTGGTTGATGTCGCTCGGAATAATGCTGTTGCTCATTCTGCTCGACCGCTGGCTTGCCGAATATGAGCGGAAGAAGCGCGGCGGTGACGACGACGATATATTGTTTTAGGCTATGCAGAAGCTTTTGGATTTGTACAAACAATGGTGCGGTGCGGCTCCTTCGGGTGTCGAACAGCTTGACGCGGCGGGCAGTAACCGCCGTTATTACCGCATGTGGGGTGCTGACGGAGGCTCTGTTATAGGCGTTATTGGCACGAGCCGCGACGAGGACCACGCCTTTATTTACCTTTCCGGACATTTCAGGAAGCGGCAGTTGCCCGTGCCGCGCATCATTGCCGTGTCTGACGACGAACTTCGTTATTTGCAGGAAGACCTTGGCCGCGTGTCGCTGTTTGGCGCAATCAGCGGCGGCCGTGAGTCCGGTGGCAGGTACAATCAGCGTGAGAAGCAGTTGCTGGTCAATACCATCCGCGAGCTGCCGAATATACAAATCCGAGGCGCGCGCGGGCTTGACTGGACCAATTGTTATCCCCAGCCGGAGTTCAACGAGGACAGCGTGCTCTTCGACTTGAATTATTTTAAGTATTGTTTCTTGAAGCCTGCCGAGCTTGATTTCCACGAACTGAAGCTTGAGGCTAACTTCCGCCTCTTTGCGAAAGACCTTGTTGCAGAGAAGTCGGACAGTTTCATGTACCGTGACTTCCAGGCGCGCAACGTCATGCTCGACGCTCAGGGCCGCCCGTATTTCATCGATTACCAGGGCGGACGCAAGGGGCCGTATTATTATGACTTGGCTTCGTTCCTCTGGCAGGCGTCCGCCAAGTATTCGAATAAGTTGAGGCGTGAGTTGGTTTACGAATATTACAATTCGTTGAAGATGTACACCGAAGTGCCTTCGGTTCGCCATTTTGTAGAGCGTTTGAGCCTGTTCGTGCTGTTCCGCACGCTTCAGGTGCTTGGCGCATACGGCTTCCGCGGCTATTTCGAGCGCAAAAAGCATTTCCTTGACAGCATTCCCCATGCCATGCAGAACCTGCGCGAGCTGTTGAAGCTCAACGTCTTCACATATCCATATCTTATGGATGTGCTGCGCCAACTTACCGAGCTGCCGCAGTTCGCACGGCTGGAAGAGCCTGCGTTGACACGCGCCGACGGCTTCAAGACATCCGACAGCAAGGTATATGTAGGCCATCCGTCTGACGGTCCGGCTACATTCTCCAAATATGATAACAAAGGGCCGTTGGTTGTCCGTGTGTTCAGCTTCTCCTATCACAAGGGCATTCCTGAAGACGAGAGCGGCAACGGGGGCGGCTATGTGTTCGATTGCCGCAGCACGCACAACCCCGGACGCTACGAGCCTTACAAGAAGTTGACCGGCCTTGACGAGCCTGTAATACGCTTTCTTGAGGACGACGGCGAAATACTTGCGTTCCTTGACAGCGTTTACAAGCTGGCCGACGCCCATGTACGGCGTTACATCCAACGCGGATTTACAAGCCTTATGTTCTGTTTCGGATGCACTGGCGGACAACACCGCAGCGTATATGCGGCGCAGCATCTTGCCGAACATATAAATGAAAAGTTTGGTGTCGAGGTGCGCATCGTCCACTGTGAGCAGAACATCAGCAAGACATTGGAGGCCAAACGAAAATAATATAAGTTGTAATGATGCAAGCAATGATATTCGCCGCAGGCCTTGGCACGCGCCTGAAGCCACTTACCGACACCATGCCGAAAGCTCTTGTCAGGGTAGGGGGCAGGCCGTTGATTGAGCATGTTGTTGACAAACTGAAAGCCGCAGGCGTAGAAAAGATGGTTGTCAACGTGCATCATTTCGCGTCGCAGGTTGTCGATTACCTGCATGAAAACGGTAATTTCGGAGCTGACATAAGCATAAGCGACGAGACAGGCAAGCTCCTTGATACGGGCGGAGGCTTGAAGAAAGCCGCCGGTCTGTTTGCCGCCGATGCTCCGATACTTATACACAACGTAGACATATTGAGCAACGCAGACCTGCGTTGGCTGTATGAGAGCCATGAAGACAACGATGCCACGTTGCTCGTAAGCGAGCGGAAGACAAAACGTTACCTGCTTTTTAACGACGAAATGCGCCTCGTAGGCTGGACAAACATTGAGACGGGCGAAGTAAAAAGTCCGTACAAAGACCTTGACGTTGCCGCCTGCCGGATGTACGCTTTTAGCGGCATACACGTTTTCTCACCACGTCTGTTCCCATTGATGGATGCCTTCCACGACAAGTTCGGCATAATAGACTTTTATCTGAAAGTGTGCGACAAGGCTGTAATAAAGGGCTGCGTGAAGCCCGACCTACGCCTGCTCGACGTCGGCAAGCTTGACACTTTGGCCGAGGCAGAACGTTTTTTGCCGAAAATATTTGATTGACCAAACATCTTTTTTATGGATAATCTGCCGGGCCGTATGCGAATTACGGCATCGGCAGAATTTGTTATTTTTGTTATTTTTGCAATTAGAGAAACAAAACCCCACGAAAAGTGTCGTCTTGTGACGGAAAAATGCTATCTTTGCACTGTCCTGGGGAGAAATCCCGGGCATGAAGAAAGCGTTTTCCGCTTTGTCCTTAAAAGCGAAATCTGGAAAATTTAGCAGGAGGACGGAAGCAAGGTGACGCTCATTCTGTTTGTATATGCGCATGGAACAGCCCACGCTGTGCCCGTGTCCATCATACAACAGCGTGGGGTTATTGTTTCTCGGTCTGTCTCTGCAAGGCTTTTCCAGATGCCCGCTTTTGGATGGACGGAACAAGTCTCACGCTTTTTTGTATCCTTGTTTAACGCCGATTTAGGGGACTTGCAGGCTCTTAAACATTTGAAGCTATGAAAATAGAGACTGTAAAACACGTGCTTGAATCAATGCCGCCGGAGTTTGATTCACACCAATTCATCGAACGTTTTATCCGTGAAAATGAGCGCGAGTATGTCGAAATGCTGTATGCGCAGAAAGATTCGCCGGCAATTTTCAGGACGGTTCACGCCCCAATCGCGAAGTTTATTGCCGAAAATGCGGATGATTTGCATATTTGCAAGGATATGGAAGACGGCAACGGTCGTGCTGAAAGTAGGAATATCAAAGGTTATGAAAGTGAAAACCAAAAATGGAAGAAGCTATGAAAAAGTTGTTATTATTGATTTTTGTGTGCATGTCGATGCAAGTGAATGCGCAAACATTAATTGCGGACAGTATTTATGATTGTCAGTATTCGGATGTATACGACAGGATGGTAAGAAATTATAATGGCATATATGAACATGCTTTGGGTATGCCTATAAAACTCAACCTTGGTCTTGAAGTACAGACTTTTACGAAGTTGGGTTATGGTGGACTTGATATAGTGGGCGTAATAAAGTCAATAGATTTTTATCAAAACTTGTGGATTTTCCATTATGCGTATATAGACGGCGAAGGGAGAGAGTGCCTTCCTATTAATAAGGAATATGTTGCATTTACTGTGGAGGCGTATCAAAAGGCTAAACCTATCGTCAGGAGAGAAGGTTCTACAATGCTTTTGGTGACAGAAATAACCAAATAATCATATGTTTATGGAACAGATGAAAAAATTAATGCTTTCATTCATCATGCTGTTTTGCCCAATGGCGATTTTTGCACAAGAAATGATGCCTGACAGTGTCTATATTTGTACAGGGAAATTTGATGGTAGATGAGATTTTGTTTATGTATCAAATAAAACTGTTGAGGGCTTGTCATTGAGCCTTGTCATAGGTTCGCATATTCAATATTTTGGCATCAAAGGGCGTAATGGTGTGCCTGATATGCATAAATTGAAGGTGATAGAGTTTGGACAAGATTTATGGTTTCTATACCTTTCACATAATGGTAAAAATCTGATTGTTTATATTGCCCTTTCAAATGAAGCTTATCAGGCGGCAAAGCCGATAGTACGTTCAAGATTTGCAGTTATGTATCTTGTGACAGGCTTTTAACTGAAAAATGGCATTTGCATGACGTTCTTATTCAAGTGTTAAGGAAAACTTTTTTCCATTTGGACAGTCAAGGTAAGTGCTTGATATTTGGTAACTTGGCAAAAGGCCACCTTTCACCCTCTGAAAAGTGGCCTTTTGCGTTGCATTTCATGGCCTTTTGCAACGCCGTTTGCCGTCTTTTGCAAAACGGCATGTTGCCGTCATCGGTATAAACCCATGTTTCACAGTATGCAATCTTGCAATTTATGTCAATAAATCAGCGTGTTATGGCTGTATCATGGAAAATTTGTTGTACCTTTGCAGACGAAATTAAAGGTAAAAGAGTGACAGGTGGAATACCTGATATTGCTATTGTCTTTAACTCCTTAGCGAGTGAAGCGAGCGATAACTTCTTTAACTTCTTTAACTCCTAATAAAAAACATTCGATGCAAAAAATCATCATTCTCGATTTCGGTTCACAAACCACGCAGCTCATAGGCCGCCGTGTGCGCGAGCTTGACACGTTCTGCGAAATCCTGCCTTACAACAAGTTTCCGCAGGATACGGAGGGTGTCATCGGCGTAATCCTAAGCGGTTCGCCTTACTCCGTTCACGACCCTGAGGCGTTTAAGGTCGACCTGAGCCAGTTCGTAGGCAAGTTTCCCGTACTCGGAATATGTTACGGGGCGCAGTTCATAGCAGCACAAGGCGGCGGAAAGGTGGAAAAGACCAACACCCGCGAGTACGGACGCGCGCATCTGATGTCGTTCGACGCGCAAAATCCGTTGTTCAAAGGCTTCAAGGAAAACTCGCAGGTGTGGATGAGCCACGGCGATACTATCACGGCTATTCCGGCCGACTGCCACGCCATTGCCTCCACGGCCGACGTTCAGTTTGCCGCTTACGCCAGCACGAAGAAGCCCCTTTGGGCGGTGCAGTTCCACCCGGAAGTGTACCATACGGAGCAGGGTAAGCAGCTGTTGCAGAACTTCGTCGTTGACATCTGCGGTAGCCGCCAGGAGTGGAGCGCGGCGTCGTTCGTCGAGACTACGGTGAAAGAGCTGAAAGAGCAGCTTGGCGACGACCGCGTAATACTCGGCCTCTCGGGTGGGGTTGACTCTTCTGTCTGCGCAACTTTGCTCAACCGCGCCATCGGCTCGAACCTTACGTGTATCTTCGTTGACCATGGAATGCTGCGCAAAAATGAGTTCCAGAAGGTTATGGACGCATACAAGGGCCTCGGACTGAACGTAATCGGCGTTGACGCGAGCGACAAGTTCTTCAAGGACTTGGAGGGAGTTTCCGACCCGGAGCAGAAGCGCAAAATCATAGGACGCGACTTTGTAGAGGTGTTTAACGCCGAGGCGAAGAAAATAACCGACGCCAAATGGCTGGCGCAGGGCACTATTTATCCCGACCGCATAGAAAGCCTTAGCATCACGGGCATGGTAATCAAGAGCCACCACAACGTAGGCGGACTGCCCAAGGAGATGCACCTGCAATTGTGCGAGCCGCTGAAATGGCTGTTCAAGGACGAGGTGCGCCGCGTAGGCTACCAGCTTGGTATGCCCGAACGGCTTATCAAGCGCCACCCGTTCCCCGGTCCTGGTCTGGCCGTGCGCATACTCGGCGACATAACGCGCGAGAAAGTACGCATACTGCAAGACGCCGACGACATTTACATCGAGAACATGCACAACTACGTCTGCGAGGACGGCGAGTCGCTGTATGACAAGGTTTGGCAGGCCGGCACGGTGCTTCTCTCTACAATACGCAGCGTCGGCGTGATGGGCGACGAGCGCACTTACGAGCACCCAGTGGCTCTGCGCGCCGTGACAAGCACCGACGCCATGACGGCCGACTGGGCTCATCTGCCTTACGACTTCATGGCGAAAGTGTCTAACGAAATAATAAACAAGGTGAAGGGCGTCAACCGCGTATGCTATGACATCTCGTCAAAGCCGCCATCGACGATAGAGTGGGAATAAATATTATATGTTTTTAGACTATATTCAAGTCCTCAACTTCTTAGAAGGTTGAGGACTTTTTTATTGATATTCAGTTAGTTAGCATGGCTGTATATGTTTTTAACATTTCGTGTTAAAGGATTAAAATTGACACCACTTTTTGACACCACTGTGGGATTGCCTTATTTGGCTATTCCAAAAAATCTTCTTATCTTTGAAGTGTCACATTTTTAATAATTGTTAAAGCATGATAGAGAATGAAGTAAACATTGGTAATAAGTTTATCATGAGGGTTAATTTTAACCTTTCCCGTAAGGGGACTAATACGAAAAGTCAAATATGGTTGACTACTACGATAAATAAACAACGGGCAAGGGTTTATACGGGCTTGCTGATTGAGGAATGTTATTGGCAGAAAGTTACTCGAAATCAAAGAGGCGGTAGGGCTTATGAGGATGGTAATTTCTCAAATTTGCAGAAAGTGGAGAATAAAAGAATAAATGTGGAATTGAAAAAGATATTGGGGTATTGTAAAGAATACGCTTCTGCTGTTGCGGATGCGGATTTGCAACATGATGCCATTCCATTTACGCGGGATAGTTTTGTCAGGTTTATTAGTGACAGAATAAGAGGTAAGAGTGCTATAATAAATAAAGATGCGGAAGAGTATATCAAAAATTATATTTTACGCAAATCGGAGATGGTGAACAAAAACACCCGTAGGCAAATTTGTAAAGGAACTTTGTATAATCATAAAAATGCTTTGAAACGTTTGCAAGGTTTTTGTCGGGATAAACATAAAAAGATATGTTGGGACTTGTTTAACCAAAGGTTTGAGGAAATGTTTATATCATGGATGAATAAAAAGGGGTATGCGGCTAATACAATAGCAAGCCAGTTTAGTATAATGAAAGTGTGGTTGTCTGATGCAGAGGATGAAGGTATATTGGTAAATAAATACTTTCATAAATATCCGACAAAGACACTTGATGTGGATAATATATTTTTGACAGAAGAGGAGATAGAAAAGTTGTATAATATTGATTTTTCCAAGGTTTCTGAAAAATATAATATAGATGCTAAAAGTAGCATAGAGCAAACACGGGATTTGTTTATCGTAGCTTGTTGGACTGGGCTGCGTTACGGTGATTGGCGAGATTTGTCTAAATCACAAATAACTGGTGATAGGATTAAAATTTGTACACATAAGACAAGAAAGGAAGTTATAATACCAATACATCCAATGGTTAAGGCTATACTCGAAAAGTATCAATGGAAGTTACCGAAAGGTGTCGATAAGACGGTGACGAACAAGCAAATTAGGAAATGTGGAGAGATAGCTCATATTAATGACCCTGTGGTTATATCTAAAATCAGGGGTGGCAAAGAAGTTATAGTTAAACAGCCAAAGTATATGTTTATAACAAATCACACCGCAAGGCGTTCGTTTTGTACCAATATGTGCTACCGTGGATTGCCAATTAGGGTGATTATGGCAATTTCAGGGCATACGACCGAAGCCAATTTTCTTAAATACGTAAAAATTGATAAAGAGACTTATGCTAATATTGTAAGTAAGAGTTTTGAAAAAGAGAGAATTGTTTATAGAGATTGTGAAATAGGACTTATAGGATAAATTCTTTCTTTACCCGTTTAATCGTAGATATGGAGCATTTAACACCCTTTTCTTTGCAAATGGCATACGTTGAGGCTACAGAGTACCCTTTGCGTAGGCATTTGATAACGTCCCTATACTCATTGGCCTTTTGCTCGGGTGTCTTAATGCTACCAACTTTACGTCCCATCTTTACACCACGTTCAATGGCGAGGCGACGGCCACTATTAAGGCGAAATTTGATGTTTTCACGCTCTTTCTCCGCACAGAAGGAAAGGCAGCTGATGTAAATAGCCATGATGCTGTCAACTTCGCCGTCATCTTTCAGTATATGCAAGTTCTCTTTTTGGAAAAAAACGTTTATCTTACGGTCAACGCAATGTTTAATTGTCTCCAAGACTTCCCAAATTGCACGCCCGAAACGGCTTAGTTCTGAACAAAGGATGATGTCAATATGGTTGGTCTCTGCATATTCAAGGCATTCTGTCAGTATTATACGGTTGGCGTTCTTTGTAGCCCCACTGATTTTCTCGTTGAACACCTTTACCACGTCTATGCCGCTCACGTCGGCATAATTCGTGAGGTCTGAAACTTGCCTGTCGTTGTTCTGGCGGTCTGTGAGCGATGATGTACGGGTGTAAATTACAGCTTTCATAATTTCATTACTTTTACTGATGCAAAGATACAAAACATTTTCGATAAGACCAAATAAATCAAAGATTATTATGAAATATATTTTAAGCGGCTCAAAACGCTGTTATCAGATTTATTTGAGCCAACATGTTTTTTGCGCCACCCCTGCACGTATGGTAGGCAGCAAAAATGGCATTTTTAACGGAAATACCCATAAACAAAGGGGTTATCGGCGTGTATTCACTTCCCATACCCCTCCTATGAAACCTTGCAACCAATTAAACCAACAAAGTAGGGTTGGCTGGCGAAAATCAGATAGAAAAATATTCTGGTAGGTAAATTATTTCCAATAAAAAAATACCTTCTATTGATACTTTTTCAACTGATGGTACTATTTATGTTAAAAATGATATAAAAAACAAATGTTTTTATAAAATGGATTGTAATAAATACAAGAGGCAAAGCCGTGAAATGCCCCAATATGTCAAAGACAAGATTTCGGCAAAACTGACAGGGCGCAAACTGTCGGACGAAACTAAAAAGCGCATAAGTGACGGTCAACGCAAAGCATGGGCACAGATACCGCAGAAACAAGACGCCAGTGCCTTATGGCAGACAAGCCAGGAGAATAACAGCCATAAAGACAACGATGAATTATGCCAAGGAAAAAACGGATAAGCCTCAACGTTGACAAGTTGAGGCTGTGTTACAAGCAACCTGAAGGGTTGTTTGAGGACATGGCGCAACATAGTACAGGCGATTATGTACAGATGAATGACTATGTACTTCACATCATAGACGATGGCATGGGGCAAAAGGAGACAAGTAATCCACCGACCAAGATAAAGGCAAACGTGCTGACCTCTGACAATATGCTTTTAGGGACATTTATTTTCAATAGGACAGCCAAATATGACGGCCTATGTTTTTTCAGCTATGAAAACAAGGCTTTATACCAGTGTACGGGATATGAAGCAGGTAAACCACCACACAAATGCAATGCCATAGACTACCTTCCTTATGCAGCCGACGATTTAGGCTTGACCCTTAATAACATAACGGAACTGGAGCTTGCTGTTGACATAAACAAGAACCCCGTGCCCCTCATCCGCAAACTTATCAAGTATGATGAAGGTTTTGACATGGTTGTCAACGGGAAACGCGTGCCCGACAACATGCGTGAAATAGAATGTTACGGCGAATATTTTACGAGGTCGAGGGCTAAGTTGTGCCGAACCCCATCGCTCTATTTCAGTCAGGAATATACAGACCTGAAATTGAGGATATACGACAAGTCAAAGGAGATACGGGACAACAAGGGCTGTAAGGATTACATAAAGGAATGGGACGATTTCGGCAAGTTGCCGATTTTCCGCATGGAGGTAAGAATGTGCAACGACGATGTGAACAAGTGGCAGAAACATATAGCAGAAAACGGCTGCTACTTGTCAGAATGGCAGGGTACAGACAAGATGGTTTGTTTGCTCGGGTTGGACGAATATAAACGTGCCTTATGGAAATACAGCACAAGCAGACTTGCCTATTGGAGGGACAAAGCCACAGGCAAAAAAATAACGCTGTATGATATAGCCCAAACATGTTAATAAGTGTCCCACAGAGCCATTTATTTGCGCTCTGTGGGCTTTTCTTTTCCATTGTGGAAAGTCATTCGCAAACGCACAACAACGCCTCACATCGCATTAAAACAGTACTGGTGACTATATAGCCAGCACCCACGCCAGCGCTTGAAAATCATACGGTAATGCCCATAAACAAAGGATTTTATGGGGATTTTTTCAAGATATAAAATAACAATAAAAATGGAGTAATAAAAATTCCGTTATTCAGAAAAGATGTATTAATGTAATCAATAGAGTGACTACATTGATACATCTTTTTTTCAATACAAAAAAATATTTGTATTATGTGAATTTTATTACACGGAAATGATTTTTGTCATCAATAATGACACCGTCACCTTTTAGTTTTCGTGCTTTTCGTGCAGCTTTCCATAATAGGTATTTTTCAAGTCTTGGACGTTCTGGCCTAATTAATGGGATAATAACGGGTGTGTATTGTCCGTATGCAATAACTTTGAAGTTCCTTTTTACTTCATCTTCATGCAAATAAACTTGTACATTTTCATAAGTGTCTTTCTTTTTCTTATCGGTTTTGAAAAGCACTTTTCCTAAGAAAGTAGTATGATTTATTTTCTTTTCATAATTAGCTCGTAATTTATCAGTTGGGATATAACTAACTATACATGAAGAGAAACAAAAACATACGGTTAAAATGGTTATAAGAAATTTTATATTTTTCATGCCTTTATAATTAATGGTTGGTTTCTATGTTTTGTAGTCCAAGTGCTGAAAATAGACAGAAAAAGAAACGTGGACTAATAACTTCGTCTACGCTCTCTGTGGTATTGGGGATAACCTTTGCTGCAATATACGAGTAAAAGCCCACGCCTTCGGCGTGAGCATTGGCTTTACCCTTTGCAGCATTCATCAAATTCCCCAATTATCAGAGTGCAAGAATACAAGCTAACGCTTCAAATTCCTATATGTCTTTTGTCCGTTTTATTCCATAGGCGGTTGTTTTTTATGTTATTTGCAAATGTATATAAAAAATATTTAATGACAAAATATTTGTTGAATTATATGCTTATTGTAAAAAGTTTTTGTGTATATGCTGTTTGACACCAATTCTTGACACCATCATATTTTTTGATGTGGATGAGCGAAAGTTAAAGTCTTGAAAATAAATAAAATACGTAGGTGCGTGGTTTAACAATTTCAATAGAGTGGGAGTGACGCTTCGGCTTCTCTCGGCATACATGTTTTTATCATGTCATCCCGGCAATGTACAAAAACGCACATTGCCGGGATGATTGTTTATGCTCCGTATGTTTGTAACTTCTGCGGCGTAAATAACGTTAAGGCACCGTGTTATGTCGTTAAAAACAATGCAAAATATCCGTAAATGCCATTCTGTGTTTCCGCTTTCACGGCATAAAAGGTTAACTTTGTGGCTATAATTCATGCTTCGATGCACCGTTGCTTATACATATCGCTGCTGATGATTGCTGGCGTGACCGCCGAGAGCCGCGCCCAGCTGTCCGCCGTAGTGTACGACATGGAGACGCGCCGGTGCGTCCCTGATGTAAAGGTGTACATCAATCCGCGCGGCACCGTCATGACCGACCGCTACGGGCGGTTTGTCATTACAGGCAAGTGTAACAGCATTACTTTGTCTCACGGCAGTTACGAGGCACTGTCGCTTGCCAGGTCGTCAGTGCGCGATACTGTCTGGTTGCTGCCCAAGATGCGGCGGCTTGACGAGGTGGTGATTTACGGCAAGAAGCCAAGCCCGGCTTCGACATAAGCGAGGCCACGCGCCGTGCCGCCGCGGGGGCTGGTGTCAAGGGAGGCTCGGGTGCAAATTTTGATTTCTTCTCCATCTTCAATCCCAAGGCGCGCAAGCACGCCAAGCGGCGCAAGAAAATCAAGGAGATGCTCGACAAGTATTAAGTTTTTCCCGTGTTTTTACCGTCACACTGTCACATTCACGGTAAAAGCCTGCGCGTCAACCGTTTACAGCGTGACATTTAGTGCGACATTGGTGATAGTGAATACGTGAGTTCGGTATAAGGAGTAACCCTTCAAACAATGGTACAGCTACTTGTTTTTTCGTTCCAAACAGTCGGTTGGTAATTGTCATTCCGCGCTCCGACGCGGAATCCAGTATAGAAAGCATAGAAAAAACAAGGTCGTTGACACTGGATTCCGCGTC
>ENA-ORSA01000715-ORSA01000715.1-human-gut-metagenome-genome-assembly--contig:-NODE-715-length-33714-cov-4.095428_pt1 | contig 33714 bp, 25 predicted proteins | sample MGYA00242179_ERZ509142 | MGnify/ENA primary metagenome ERZ509142 (study PRJEB26280, sample SAMEA2338659) | human gut metagenome | biome: human gut; feature: human-associated habitat; material: faeces... | reverse complement strand
AAAGTGATCAATGTGTTGCAGGATCGGGAGCGGGCGCTCAAATATCGTCTGGCGATTCCCAACGGTATGTTGCTCTACGGCCCTCCGGGATGCGGCAAGACCTTCATCGCCGACTTCCCCCCGGAAGCGTTGCTGACCTACGGTATGAACTCCGCCAACTAACGGACAGTTTTTCCCCCGAGCCTTACGGCTTGGGGGATTTTTTGTTTGGAGAAAGCTTCTTTCTGAAGGAACATTATCGGAAAACATTTATCGTCTGCGATAGCAAGAAACGTTCGTGCGTCGCGGGCTTCGGACTGCGCTGCCTCTTCGTGGCGTGCTCGTCCTCGGTGCTTCGCACCCTTTTTTGCGGCCCGCCCCGCTGTTTTCTTTTCCCTGCCCCTTTTTAAGCAAAGAAAAACCACCTGTTGTTTTAGCAATAGTAACCATAAACATACCGTATAAAACGACTTGAAAAACAAGATAAATAAATAATTTAAAGTCACTTACTATTATTGGAGCAAAATGATACGATATTGGTTCATTAACACTTCTGTCAAGTGCATAAATAATAAAGCTACATATAGTAAAACCTAATAACCCAATAGCAACAATTAACAAAAGTCTATAATCAGAAAATTTCCAGGTATTCGCATATATACAACAACACAATGCTGAAACTGCAAATGCTGCAGTAATTAAAAAAGATGGTGCTGTTATATCTTTATCAAATAAAAACACGTTGATAATTAATAACACTAATAAACAAGCCATTAAAATGTATATCATTGTTTAAATATCCTTTTGATTTTAATCTTCTTCATTATTGCTCATTCTATGTAACTTAAGATATAGCCTTAAATATGGAAAAGGTATTTTAATTATGTATTTCAAAAATCCTAATTTCCACTGAGATTCTGACAAATCAGATAAACACTTTTTAGGATTTACTACATATTTTCTTATCTTTTGTGGTTTAGCAAGATAATTTCCGCAACCATTATTAAAGAAAATGAAATCACCAAACTTTCTAACATCTTCCATATTAGGATTAGTTCCAGTTTCATACATATATTTAAACAATATTTCCTCGTCACTATTAATATACATTGAAACCTTGCTATTTTTAAAGTCTCTTGCAAAGTCTACCGCTCCAGACTGAATATTACGTACTTTCTTTGCTTCGTGCGACAATTCACCATCTTTGACGTATTCATATTCATATCTGACAGCAACTGTTTTACCATCTTCATGAGTTTCATAACATTTTACTGATCCTGATTGCTCTAAAAAGAGTGTTTCAAACAATGGTCTGAATGCAATAACTACATCTTTATCTGTATCATTGTTAAGGCAGTCAAATAAATATCCTTTTGCCTTATATCCATTAGCTGCTAAATTTTGTTTGGACTTCTTGGATAACCCTAAATAATACCCCGTTATATTATTGGATATACCTTGATTATCGAGTGTCTGTATAAGATTTTTTTGCATAGAACCGCCCCATCCTATATCAACTATTGCAATCTTTTTATTAAAATCATATTGTTTTAAATACTTAATAAGATTTTCCTTTTCTGTACTCGAATTATCAATTACATCCTGTTTAATTTCTTCATAAAACTTTATAAATTGGTCATTATTAATCAATTCATCTCTTTTTATATGCTCTTCTAGAGTAAATCCATATTTTTCAATTTTCTCTTTATAATCCGAGATTTCTAATCCCAGACTATCTAAAAGCTGTTCCATATTAGTTGTTGATAATAATGGAGATTCTTTTATTACATTTTCCAAGTTATAATCATCACAATATGATGGTACTCTTAAACTTCTTCTTGATGCTTCAAAATATTTGTCCGGTATATCATTATTATATCCTAACTCACGATATACTTTCTGCATTATATACCCATCTCTTGCCATAAAATAAACTTCTTGTATTCCTTCTTTTTTTAAATCTTCATACATCCATTTAATAAAACCATATAATACCGGTCCAAATCTTTCATATCCAAAATTATAAAAATAATCTCTTTTGGCGTCATGATTATTACTCAAAAATGATTCTAAATACTGTCCTTTATTGGTATCAATTGTATATTTCCTTGGTAGGCGATATGTATTAGTTTTAATTTTATATGCCTTTAAGCCTGATTTTCTAGCTGAAATGTAATCAGCCATAAAATTATTGCCAATATGACATATATTTTTACATTTATATTTTGCAATTACGTATTTGAACAATTCTCCATTAGATTTATTCTTGCCAATTTCATTAGATATTATTAATTCATCATATCCAGTAATATTATTTTTCTCAAGAATTGATTCAATAACTTCTTTGCTAAGATACATATCTGATATTAAAAATACACGTTTATTTTTCACTATACTATTATAGATATCAATCATATCTTTATTAACAACACATAAATTACTTTCATATTCAATTTCTGCTGCCATAAGAATATCTTTGATATCATCATCATAAAATGTCATTACAGTATATATATCTTTAAGAGTTACTTCTCCAGATAATTTTCTGGCTTCAATTTCTGCTCTAACTCTATTCTTACAGAAATCATTATATCCAAGACATTCTTCCATAAGTTGAAAAACATCGATTGGTTTAGGAACATTTCTTTTAATTAATGTATCAAATATATCAAATGATACTTCATCATATTTTTTCAGTCTTCCTTCCAAATCCTTATATGAAATTGTCTGAACATCATCTAATATATCTTTTACTAAAGATTTTATCATTATTGTCACTCCATACTATTATTATATTAATTAATGACCTTTGCTTTATTAACTGATTTTGATTTTATTTTATAAAACAATGATGCCATATTAATCTTTACAAAACCAATAAGCCTGCCCATATATATACACAAAGTGACACTCTTAATTTTCATTGGAATTACTGCAATTGACAATATCTTAGATTTTATCTTTCCTTTTCTAATTGCTTTATAACTAAGTTTATCGTTCAAAATATTTGAAATCATTTTCTTCTTATCTTCTTTGCTATTATTGCTTATAGCAATCTCCTGCACGCACTGAACCAATCGTGAAGCATAATATCCATATATTATCTTTAAAATCTCATCACTATTAACATTCCAATGACGATAAACCCTCAAAATATGTTCAAATTGTTCTTTTCTTTTCTGATATAACATGCTATCAAAAACCGTTGTTGTTTCCGAACCTGCTCTAGACCTAAAGAAATGATACCCTGCACTACTGCATACTGCTACTCTTTCGATATCCATAATCACTTCCATATTAAAATGTAAATCATCCCACTTCAATTCTGGAAAACGTATATTATTGCTTATTATATACTCCGCTTTATATAACTTATTCCATGGCACGGCTATCATCATATTATCAAAATAGTTATGTAGATTATTTCTTACAACACTCTGTGTTTTATAATTATATTCAGGAGTTGACACACTGTAACTATGACTTGTTCCATTCTCAAAATACTCCATTGTATATCCAGAAATTATCATCTGAGCATCTGTTTTAACTGCAACATTATATAACTTCTCCAAATAATCTGGTTCCAACCAATCATCAGAATCTGGAAAATAAAACCATTCTCCAGTAGCTATCTCAATTCCTTTATTTCTGGCACTTGGAGCTCCACCATTTTCTTTATGTATAACTTTTACCCTTGAATCTTTGGTTAAATATTCATCTGCTATATTTCCACACGAATCAGGTGATCCGTCATCAACAATAATCAGTTCAAAATCTTTAAATGTCTGTTTAAGTATGCTATCTATACATTTTCTCAAATATTTCTCAACTTTATAGACAGGCGTTATAACACTTAGCATTGGCATGATAAATTCCTCTCATATGATAAATTATATTTTAAAATCTATTATATACACAATCTCAATTAATATCAATAACTATGTTTTTTGTAATTATTTCTATGAATTTTTCACAATTTTCTTACAATCTAAAAAACACACGGGCAGCAATTGCCCGTGTGCCAATTAAAGCATTTAATTACTTTGTTATTACATTCATCACTGCACTTCTTGTTACATTTCCAGCTGCATCTCTCACATCGATATAGAAATCTCTATCTCCTGCCGTTCCTGCTGTCCATGTTATTGTATTGTTACTATTGAAGTTCTGTACAAGTCCCCATGTCTTTGTTGTTCTATTATATACAACCATCTTATATGTGTAACCTGACTCTCCTCCAATTCCTTCTGCTGTAAATGTTACCTTATCTCCAACCTTTGTTGTGTTAGCACTTACTGTTGTCTTTACTGAAAGCTTATCTGTTTTTCCTGTTCCAACTGTAACATTAAGTGCTTCACTTCTTGTTACATTTCCATATGCATCTTTTACATCTACATAGAATACTCTTGTTCCATCGTTTCCTGCTGTCCATGTTATTGTATTATTTGCACTGAAATCCTGTAACTTGAACCACTGGTTTGTTGCTGGATTAAAGATTATGAACTTATATGTACAACCTGCTCCAACATTTGCCTGTGCCTTAAGTGTAAGCTTTCCTCCAGCTTCTACTGATGTCTCTCCTGTAAGTGTAGCTATTGCTTTCATCTTAACATTGAGCATCTCACTTCTTACTATATTTCCTTCTGCATCTTTTACATCTACATAAAACTCTCTGTCTCCAGCGCTTCCCTTTGTCCATGTACATGTATTATCACTACTGAAATTCTGTATAAGTCCCCATGTCTTTGTTGTTCTGTTATACACGATAAACTTATATGTATATTCTTCTTTTCCACCTGTAGCTTCAGCTGTAAATGTTATATCGTTATCTGTTTCCGCCATTGTAACACTTATTGCTAATGGCTCTTCTTCTGTTCCTGTTGCTGGAATCTCTGTTACATCTGTCTTTGCATCACATACTGTACAATGATGGCTCTTGCTTCCTGGTGTTGTATCTGTTGGAGCTACATCAATTGTCCACTCTGTGCTGTACTTATGTCCTGTTGCTTTAATTGCTTCTGTGTAAGAAGGCTTGTCACATGTTCCTGTTGTAGATGTACATGTATATGTAATCTCTCCATCCTCTGTACATGTTGCTTCCTTTGTTACCTTTGATACATAACTATGTGTATGTGTATCTTCCCCTGTGCTCTCTGGTGTATATACCATATAGAAGAGATTCATTGTATCTCCCTTTGTTATCTCTACACTTCCAGCGTTAACATCTACTGATACAATACCATTTGAATCAGATGCATACTTTGTACCATTTACCTTTATAGACTTACTTGCTTCTGCAAATACAAGTGTAAGTTTACCCTTTGCTGTAGCAGTAAACTTAATATTTGTTGCTGATTCTATCTTGAGACACTGTGTAAGTGTAAGTCCATTATATGTTACTGTGCCCTTATTAGTTGCAAGATTACCTGTTATTGCATAGAAATTACTTGTCTTTCCATCTGCTGTGAAGTTCTGTACATAGCTTCCCTCTGATGGGGCTGGTACATCTGGTGTATCTGTTGAGCCCTTCTTAGGAATAACTTCTATCTGCTTATCTCCACATACTGAACATGTACGTCTCTTAAGACCTGTTTCAGTCTCTGTAGCTTCCTTTTCAATTACCCAATTGCCATATGAATGAGCTTTCTTAGGAATCACTTCTGTATAAGTCTTCTTATCACAAGTTCCATTAGTAGCTGTACATGTATAAGTAATTTCTCCTTCTTCAGTACATGTAGCTTCCTTTGTTACTTCTGATACATAATGATGATAATGTGCATTAGGATCTGCTGCGCTAACAGTAAGAGAATTGATTGTCATCTCCTTAAATGTTCCTGCTGCCGGATTAACTCCATTGCTTCCTGACTGAATATTACATGGCATAATCATATATGTTCCAGCTGGAAGTCCTGTAACAGTACCACTTCCTACCTGGAAGCACTCACCAGACTCATTAACAAGGCATCCAGTTGTTGTTAATGCTTCTGATGCAAATGATACAGTAACATCAACTGTTCCACCCACTGTAAATGCATATACTGTCTTGCTAATCTTTCCTGGTGCTGCTGTATATGGATATTCAGAGATATTAATTGGTGTTACGCCAGGTGCACAATATGATAATAATGAGCACTCTGATGTAGTAACTTCCCCTGATGTCTTAACATTCTCTGGCATACAACCATTATATGCCTTAAGAACCTTAGCTGCATCTGTGACGCTTGTCTGTAACTGATAATCACCACTTGGAATGTATGAAAGTGATGCATTTGTATCAAAATTCTCATATTTGTTACCAGATGTAACCTTTGTTGACTTATCTGTAACAACTGTTCCTGTCATCGATCCAATACAAGATGAGAATGAATCTTTGTAACTCTTAATTGCTCCAGATCTTACATCCATTGGATTCTTTGTCATGAAAAACAAATTGTATTCTGAATATATATAAGCATTAGCTCTTGTATTCATAGCATAATCTGTTGTTCCAATAAACTGGTTATTGTAGAAATGCATATTTGCCTGACGTCCAAGAGGCTGTCTTGCCGCACATCCCTTCCAGATATTGTGATGATATGTAAGATTATACTGTAATGATGTATCTGATGAACCAACAAGGTTAGTCTTATGGCATCCTTCAAAGTAGTTATATGAAACTGTTAAATATTCACCACGCTTGAAATCACAAGAACCGTCACCTTCAGCTTTATCTGATTCTGCAGGTCCTGTTATAGAAGGGCTGTAAAACTCATTGTTGTGGATCCAGCATCTTTCAACTGGAGCTGTTATAACAGAGCCATCCTGAACACCTTCCATACCAATAGCATCTTCTGGCTGATTCATAAATGTGAGGTTACGAACCTCAAAGCTCTTTCCTAATCCAGCTGCTGTTGTTGATGTCTCAGACATAAAATGAATTCCCCATCCATCCATAGCTGCATCTGTACCAACACCTTCAATTGTTACATCCTTTGCTGACTTCATACGTGCCATATGACCATTGTCGCCAACACTTCCGCCATAATCATTAGAATCATAATCTGTAAGGCCATCAATAAGTCCTGCATTAGCTGCTGCCCATGTTCCTGTCTTATAAAGACCAGACTCTGATACTGCTCCGACCATACGAATTACTAATGGTATATTATTCTCAGCAAGTAACTGGAGAATACCCTGATTAGTATTACCCTTGCCGTAATATGTCTTTCCTTTCGATACCTTCTTACACTCTGTCTCATGACCTGCTTCACCACATGCCTTACCAACTGAGTTAAGAATATTACCGATACCTGAAACTGTTACTCCACCATAAGAAAGTGTAACTGTGTTCTTGTTTTCATCTGTTACATAAAGAACAATTGCATTATCCTTTAATGTTCCATCATCATTATATGCACCAACTCCGTTTGTGTAATTATAATGTGCATATCCTGATCTGTCCTGTTCATTAACCTCAATACCTGACTGAGTAAATGTACCTGACTTTGTTGTTACAGTGAGAGTATATGTACCAGGCTTTAATCCCATAACATCAACTCTTACACCTTCACTTGTATCTCTGACAAGATATTCAAAATCTTCTCCTGCAAGAGATCCGCTTACTGGACCTGAATATGATACTGCTGTTACATCGGCATCTTTTACGCCTTTGATTGTAGCATACATCATCTCATTCCAGCCCCCAACTGTAGTAAAACTTGTAGCAGATGCTGCATAAGTCATACTAGGTGCTGCTATTGCAAGATTACTTACTACTAATAATCCAGCAACCACCTTTGCAAAAACTTTTCTAATTTTTTGCATAATAGTTCTTCTCCTTTTCAAATATTTAATGCATTGAATTGTGTATATTTCATATATGCAATTCAAAATTTGCTCTTATGTTACCACTTTTGCACAATATGTTCAAGGTTTATTCACAAAAAATTCATATTTATTAAAAAAGAGCACACAGATATTTCTACCCGTGTACCCTTTCATTAATAATTATTTTGTTATTACATTCATCACTGCACTTCTTGTTACATTTCCAGCTGCATCTCTCACATCGATATAGAAATCTCTATCTCCTGCCGTTCCTGCTGTCCATGTTATTGTATTGTTACTATTGAAGTTCTGTACAAGTCCCCATGTCTTTGTTGTTCTATTATATACAACCATCTTATATGTGTAACCTGACTCTCCTCCAATTCCTTCTGCTGTAAATGTTACCTTATCTCCAACCTTTGTTGTGTTAGCACTTACTGTTGTCTTTACTGAAAGCTTATCTGTTTTTCCTGTTCCAACTGTAACATTAAGTGCTTCACTTCTTGTTACATTTCCATATGCATCTTTTACATCTACATAGAATACTCTTGTTCCATCGTTTCCTGCTGTCCATGTTATTGTATTATTTGCACTGAAATCCTGTAACTTGAACCACTGGTTTGTTGCTGGATTAAAGATTATGAACTTATATGTACAACCTGCTCCAACATTTGCCTGTGCCTTAAGTGTAAGCTTTCCTCCAGCTTCTACTGATGTCTCTCCTGTAAGTGTAGCTATTGCTTTCATCTTAACATTGAGCATCTCACTTCTTACTATATTTCCTTCTGCATCTTTTACATCTACATAAAACTCTCTGTCTCCAGCGCTTCCCTTTGTCCATGTACATGTATTATCACTACTGAAATTCTGTATAAGTCCCCATGTCTTTGTTGTTCTGTTATACACGATAAACTTATATGTATATTCTTCTTTTCCACCTGTAGCTTCAGCTGTAAATGTTATATCGTTATCTGTTTCCGCCATTGTAACACTTATTGCTAATGGCTCTTCTTCTGTTCCTGTTGCTGGAATCTCTGTTACATCTGTCTTTGCATCACATACTGTACAATGATGGCTCTTGCTTCCTGGTGTTGTATCTGTTGGAGCTACATCAATTGTCCACTCTGTGCTGTACTTATGTCCTGTTGCTTTAATTGCTTCTGTGTAAGAAGGCTTGTCACATGTTCCTGTTGTAGATGTACATGTATATGTAATCTCTCCATCCTCTGTACATGTTGCTTCCTTTGTTACCTTTGATACATAACTATGTGTATGTGTATCTTCCCCTGTGCTCTCTGGTGTATATACCATATAGAAGAGATTCATTGTATCTCCCTTTGTTATCTCTACACTTCCAGCGTTAACATCTACTGATACAATACCATTTGAATCAGATGCATACTTTGTACCATTTACCTTTATAGACTTACTTGCTTCTGCAAATACAAGTGTAAGTTTACCCTTTGCTGTAGCAGTAAACTTAATATTTGTTGCTGATTCTATCTTGAGACACTGTGTAAGTGTAAGTCCATTATATGTTACTGTGCCCTTATTAGTTGCAAGATTACCTGTTATTGCATAGAAATTACTTGTCTTTCCATCTGCTGTGAAGTTCTGTACATAGCTTCCCTCTGATGGGGCTGGTACATCTGGTGTATCTGTTGAGCCCTTCTTAGGAATAACTTCTATCTGCTTATCTCCACATACTGAACATGTACGGCTCTTAAGGCCTGTCTCTGCCTCTGTTGCTTCCTTTTCAATTACCCACTCACCATATGTATGTGTATGTGATTCGCCTGATGTGCTGCCACCACCTACAGATACAAGAGATGTCTTGTAATTGTTAAGTGCTGTCTTTAATGCTGTGTTAAGTGAATAGCTTGCATCATCAACACTGTTATCAAATGTCCACTTGAAGTCTCCTCCATTAAGACGACCTGCCTCAGATGTTACAATTGATGGAACATCTGCAGGATTATCAATTGCTGATTCCTTAACGCCTAAATCAACAGTAGTATCAAAGTTAGAGTATACTTTTCCACCCTGCTTAGCTTTATATGTAGAAGGTACCTTCTCATTTCTTGCTGTTGCAAGATATGCATCGAAATCAGTTGCACTTGCAGTTGTTGTACCAGCATCTGAATTAGCATATATAACAGACTTCTGACCTTCCATATAGTTGTTGTATGCCTTGATGACACCACCATTCTCGCCTGAGAATATGCCATCAGCAAGAACATCACTACCCTGCATTGAGCTGAGCATTGGGTATGGACAATTTCTGAAGTAGTTAGCTTCTACAAATGCCTCACTATCCTTAGCTGCACCAACGCCATACTTAGCATTGCCATCATAGTAGTTGTTGTATACATGAACTGACATTGTTCTGATACGTGGATGACGTGAATCAGAATGATCAAACCAGTTATGGTGATATGTAATCCAGTTCTCGCCTGACTCTGACTTCATACCACAAAGTGACATCTTTCCAGAATCCCAGAAATGGTTGTAAGAAATTGTTACATACTGTGAATTATCCTTTAAATCCATAGAGCCATCGCCCTTAGCCTGATCACCATCTGAACCAGCATCGCCATAGAACACATCATTATTATGTACCCATACACCAAGTGACTGCTTAAGAGTTATACCATCTCCATCTTTTCCACCGCCCCAGTTCATAAGGCCAAGATTTCTTACTTCAATGCTGCTTGACTGGAATGCTGCAACACCTGCTGTATATAATGTAGCATCATCACCAACACCTTCAAATGTTACGTTATCTGCTCCCTTAACGCCAATAGCATATGCTGATCTCATATCTGAGCAAGAAAGTCCGCTTAATGTAACCTGACCGATAATACGGATAGCAACTGGCTGGCAGTTATTCTTAGTCTTAATTGCCTGTGTAATAGCTGCTACACCTGTATATTCAGTGTTGCCAATCTTCATCTTAACTGTATTCTTATTAGCTTCTGTTACATAAAGAACAGATGCTCCTGACTTTAATGTACCATCATTGTTATATGCACCGACACCATTCTTTGCTGGTGAATTACTTGAAAATGTAAATCCACTTCTGTCATATGCAGATACAGTCATTGTATTAGAAACTATAGCTGCTGATGCATTCTCTTTTCCATTTACAACAGGAACAACCTTCATAACATAGTCACCTGCTCTTAATCCAAGTGCATCTGCTCTCATGTATGATGGATATTTTCTTATAAGTTCATCATCCAACTGAACATATGCTGCATCTGTTGCACTGGCAGCCTTAACATATACGTTATAACCAGTTGCTCCTGATACTGGTGTCCACTTAACATATGCTGTCTCAAACCACCCTTTTGCTTCTGTTATTGCGCCAGAAGCCGCATGAACTGGCTGAATATCAGTAATTACAACTGATGCTAATGTCATAACTGCAACCAGTGCCACGCTTAAAAACTTTTTTAATCTGTTTTTCATAGCTCTTCTCCTTCTTTTTTGCAATAATTAATTGTACATTTTGGATACAATGTATCCCAAAAACAAGCTCATATTACCACTTATGCACAATAGAAACAAGGGTTTTTATTAAATTTTCGTAAAATTAGTCAATTATTATCCCCTTTTCTAAAGCAAATGAATATATTATCTTCTCTTTGACGCGTTTCCCCGTCAATTGAGCTAAAGCTTTGGCATAATAATCAAGCTGAACTGCATACCTTTTCACAAGATTCTGTTCTCCCGCAGCACTTTTATTAACCCGGTCCGTCTTATAATCAACAATCACAAGTTCTCCGTCCTCTTCAAAATACAAGTCAATTATACCCTGTATAAGCTGGCTTTCATATTCAAAGACAAATGGCTGTTCTCTTCTTGCCTTGCCACTTCTAACAGCACTGGCTGCTCTTTTTCCTGTATCAGATTGTACAAATGTATTGATATCCCATGGATTAACACTTTTCACTTGTAATTCATTCATCTTGCCAGTTTCTAACATCCTGTTAATATCAGCTTTGACTCCTTCAATGTTCACACTCACTGAATAATCAAGGCACTCCATAACCCTGTGATATGCACTACCACGTTCATTCGCCGCAAGCTTCACTTCCTTACCACTTATGAACTTTGGAATTATGCTGTTTGTTTCATCATATGCTTCCATTTTAATTGCTGCCTTCACAGATTCATCCATGTAAGCATTTTCCTCTGAATCATCCTCCGCCTGCATTGCCTTAAGCTGTGAAACCGTCAGCTTCATCCTGCCGGCTGCGTTATCATCAGGAACATACTCCGGAAGCTCATCTAATAAGGGATATCCTGCCGATACTTCTGGCTGACTCATCAAATCTTTATCTGCCACTGCTTTCTTATTCTCATCAGACATTTCTTCTGATTCAAATGCATCAGACTCAGAATTCTCACCTGCATCAACCATCACATTAAAGCTGCCTTTCAATTTATCTGAATCCATAAGGCACACTGGCATTATCATATCAAGATAGTTCTTTATATTCTCACTATCCGCGAAAGACAACATTCCATCTGCTGCAAGTTGCTCGGCCCTTCCCCTGTATTTATCAAGCGTCTTGTCTGCATCTTTTACAACTCCGGTAATTATGAGTTTTTCCCTTGCTCTTGTCATTGCAACATAGAGAAGTCTCTCTTCCTCAGCTATCGACTCCCTTACAATTCTTCTTGCCATTGCGCCTTTTATAATAGTAGGTGTCTTGGTTCTTCTTTTAAGGTCAACATAATCAACTGCAATTCCTAAGTTCTGGTCTACAAGCACCGGTGCTGTTGCATCCATAAAGTTAATGCTCTTATGCGCCCCAGCAAGTATTACAATCGGAAATTCAAGACCTTTACTCTTATGGATACTCATAATTCTTACAAGATTCTCATTATCAAGACTGGCAGCCCCCTCTGCAAAATCTTCGTCAAACTTCTTAAGTCTTTCAATATATCTTAAGAAATTAAACAGACCTGAATAACTTGACTTTCCATATCCCGCTGCTCTTTCCAGCAGGACATTTAAGTTAGCCTGTCTCTGTGCTCCGGCAGGCATTGTTCCCACATAATCGTAGTAGCCTGAATCATATATCATCTCCCAACACAGATCATATAGTGGCTCAACACTGCTCTTGTCTCGGTATTGTGTGAGCTTTGCAAGAAATAATGCACATTTGCCGGACAGCTGCTTAACATCCGTCTCCTGTATCTTATCTTCTCCGCCAAGCACTGCAACTGCTTTCAAATGTTCATACAGATTATTATGCACATTCTTATCCACATACTCCCTGCCAAGCTTTCTCACCATTCCAAGCTCCGCTGCCGTAAATCCTCCAAAATAAGACATCATCGCCGCCGCAAGGCTTATCTCTTGAACCGGATTATCTACTATCGTAAGCATGCATAAGATTACCTGTATCTCACGCACGCTGAAATATCCTGTTGACGAATCGGTATACGCCGGTATCCCCCTGTCCATCAGGGCATCTGCAAATGTATCCGCCCAGCCTGTAACTGACCTTGTAAGAATTACAATATCCCTGTATTCTGCCGGTCTGTATATATTCTTATCTGCATCATATACATTTACACCAGAAGCAACTATTCCCTCAATCAGCTTTGCAAGCCTGTCTGCCTCAAGTTCTCTTGTTGTCGCCTCTTCTTCATTCTCTGAAGATATAAGAATAACGTCTGTACTCTTGTTGGCACCATCACCATAATTGCTGTCACTGTACTCAGGATATGGAAACCCCGCATTAAGCCTTACCGATTCGTCATACCCGATTCCTGAAAAATTCTTGTTCATAATATGACTGAACACATCATTGGCACACTCAAGTACATTTTCCCGGCTTCGGAAATTCTTCTGTAATTCAATTCTAACATTATCGCCAGTCTCGCCGTATGTATCGTACTTCTCTATGAAAAGCTCCGGGCAGGCAAGACGGAACTTGTATATGCTCTGCTTTACATCACCAACCATGTATATATTGTTATTCTCACCTGACAGTCTCGTCTTTGACACCGCATTAAGAATAACCTCCTGCAGCTGATTGGAATCCTGATACTCGTCTATCAGTATCTCCTCAAATCTGTTTGCAAGCTTGTCGGCAGTCTCTGTGTATACAAGCTTTCCATCTTCTTTCTTTACAAGTATTGAAAGAGCAAGATGTTCCATGTCATTAAAATCAATTATTCCCTTCTCTCGCTTCACCTCTGAAACACGCTTGGCATACACCTTTGCCACTTTAAGTAAAGTCCGTATCTGAATACCTGCTCCCTGCATGTCTGAAAATATTCCCTCATCATCTTTCAAGAATATCTTATCATTAAGCCGTCCTATGTAATCTTTAAACAGCTTTCGCTGCCCCTTAACATATTCCTTAATATCCGGGTCTGCTCCTGCATCCTTCTTTCTTGACAGGGCTTCAAATGAAAATATTCTTATTCTTCTGCCAAGCTCTCCAAAATTCTGTGAATTAATCATCTCATTAATTCCAAGCAGGTCAGACTGCAAAGCACCTGTATATGCTGCAGGTCCTGCCGGCTCAGAACAGATATCTACTAATCTGTTGTATTTATCACGGTAATCGAGAAGTACATTTTTAATTGAATCATACAGCTCCTTAATTGCAGGATTATCGTAAGTCTCATCATCATAAACTAACATGCACTCGTCAAACCACTCATCAATCCACGGATTGCTTCGTGAAAAACGGTATATTTTATCTATAGTGCTCACAAGCCCTGAATCGTCCCGTCCCATGCCAAATGCATCAACAAGATTAAAGAATTCTTCATCTGCTTCGGCATAGAATTCCTCAAGCACATCTTCCAATACATCATTTTCAATAAGCTTCTTCTCACCCTCATCCATTATCCTGAATCCCGGGTCCAGATTAACCTCTGGAAAATGATTTCTGATTATCCATAGACAGAAACTGTCTATTGTTGTTATCTGTGCGTTGTTAAGCAGTGTTATCTGTCTTAAAAGGTTCACATCTCCCGGATTCTCGTCAAGCATTGAATCAAGTGCTTTTCTTATCTTGTCTTTCATCTGGGCTGCAGCCGCCTTTGTAAATGTAACAACAACCAGCCTGTCTATATCTATATTCTTGTCAGGGTCTGTAATCATGGAAATGATTCTCTCAACCAGAACAGCAGTCTTACCTGAACCGGCAGCCGCTGAAACCAGCACATTACAATCTCTTGTATCAATCGCACTCTTCTGCGCCGGTGTCCATTTTCTTTCCATTCTCATCAACCCCTTCCTTTATATTATTCCATAACACTTCATCATCGAATTTCTTTAATTTTCTGTAATTGCAGCCCGGCAAATCCACTGAAAATCCACACACTGCCCCGTAAGGACATCTGTCACAGCTTGAAAACTGTCCATCTTTATAAGGACTTCTCCTGATATCACCACCTGCAATTCTATCCGCGGTATCAACCGCCCTTACATCAACGAATCTTCCAAGCATATTAAACTGCTCTGTATTCATCACCTTGCTTCTTCGTGAATCAAATCCGCCGTCAGCCTTTCTGCTAACCGGAATATTAAGTGATGTACCCTCGGTATTGTCCATCTTCTCGGCAATATCCTTATCCGAATTAACCATTCCTTTAAGACGCAGTTCACCCTTAATCTTATCCTCTATCTCTTCTGCACTCTCTGTTGTCGCAGATACAATCGGGTCACTTATGTTGTAGTAGAACACTCCGGCAGGAATCACATTTTTACCCGGACGCATCTTCGCCACAAGCTTCATTGCCGCTTCCATGTAGACCATAAGCTGGATATCAATTCCGTAGTAGGTCTTTACTATGTTGAAATCCTTCTTTCCTGTCTTGTAATCGATAATTCTTACATATACATCTGTGCCGTTTTCGCATATGTCAACGCGGTCAATTGTTCCGCTCATAAGCTGCTTTCTGTCTCCGTCTCCGACTTCCATATTAAACTTATGCTCGAATACAAATGGCACGAAATCACCACATTTTAACTGTTCACCCATCGCCCATATAGTGCGGTCTGCAAGGTCTTCCATCCGCTTAATCATGAATGAATTACGGCTTGAATCCTTAAGGATACTGTTCTGGTATATGTCAGTAATTGCAGCGACACTTCTTTTTACCATCTCGCGGCGCTTCTCCTCTGATATCAGATAGTACGACTCACCGTTTTTCTTGATTTCATCGCACACCTCACGGATAACAGCATGCAGTACAACGCCGAAGTTTACCGGTGAAAATGTAAATTCTTCCCTTTCCTTTAAATCAACTCCATACCTTAAGTAATATCTCAATGGACACTCTGCAAAGTTCTCAAAAGAAGTTACACTTCCGACAAGCCTGCCGCCAGTAAGTGAATCTATAATGTCCTCATATACATTTGCAGCAGTTTCAGTCTGTTCATAGCTGTAAGCCGCATGTGGTATTGTTACATAAGAATTCTGCTGTGCCGTGTCTTTATAAGATAACTTAAGGCAATGTGAAAACATTTTTCTCATGTTTCTTATAATATAAGATGGCATTAACACCGCACCCTCACTGTTTTTCACAGCATATGACATGTACAGCTTCTCCGCACTCTTCGTCATAATAAGATACAGATAGAATCTCTGTGTAAATGCTTTCTCCCTTACAGAAGCGGACATAACAATCCCCTTATTCTCAAGATATTCCCTGTCGCTTTCTGACAGAACACTTCTTGAATCAGCCTTCTTAGGAACATTTCCGTCATTGATACCAACAAAAAACATAACCTTAATATTATCAAGACGGGTTCTTTCTATATCACCTATAACAACACAGTCATTAGTCTGCGGAATAAGTCCTATCTTAATCTCCTGAAATCCTGACGCAAGTATCTTGTTAAATTCTTTAATACCAACCTTTTCGCTTCCAAGAAGAGCATACATTTTATCTAATACTTCTATAACTTTCTTATATAACTGGGTATATTCATCACCAGTGTACTCGCTGTCATTAAGCACACTTACCTTCTTCTCCATATCTTCACGCACGAGAAATTCGTAAAGTGCCTTTACCATATCAGCAACATCAGATTCCTTTGACTTAATCACTTCTTCCAATGGGTCCAACATATCCGTTATCATTGTTCTTAGTGAATTAAGCTTCTCCAGGTCAGTATTATTGACTGTTCCCCTGAACTTTCTTATCCACGGCTCATGCCATTTTGCTCTGCCTCTGATTCCGACTGCAACACAGTAATTGTCTAACAAATCAATATCTTCGCGTTCAATTCCGCTCATTCCGGTTCTAAGAAATCCCAGAACACTGTCATAGCTGTAATTATTCTCAATTATTCCAAGCGCGCCGTTAATTGCAGCAATGAATGGATTGTCAGTCACATGGCGCTTGTAATCTAAGAAATATGGTATATCGTTCTGCTTTAATATATTAGCCGCAAGCTTTCCGTAGCCGTCCATGTCCGCAGTAACTATAGCAATCTCGTTATACCTGTATCCACACAGTCTTGTAAGTCTTATTATCTCTCCTGCTGCAAATGTTAATTCTTCCTTGGCAACAGCTCCCTCATATATAACTATGTTGTCAGTCTTCTTATTAAATCTTTCCGAATTGTTTCTGAAAAGATTCTGTTCCAGAAAATCCAGTTCTTCTGAATTCTTAAATCTTGAATTAACATTTACAATTACATTCTTTCCCGGTACTTCTCTTCCTGCAATATACACTGGTTCAAGGACTTTCACATGTTCTTCATCACATATCTTATAAAGTTTTGATACGCAGTCCTTACTCATGAAAAAGAGTTCTTCCCTGCCTCTTACTGAATTTTCACGCTCAGATGCATCAATTGTCAGAGAAACATATATTTTCGGACACATTGATAAAAGAATTGTCAGTAAATTATACTGAACCGGAGTAAAACCTGTGAACCCGTCAAATACTATCTCGCAATTCTTTATTCGCTCTGACTCTGTAACCTTGTTGCATAATTTATCTAGTATTTCTTCTTTAGTTATATAGTTCTTATCTATGTACTCAGCAAACGCATTGTATACAAGAACGATATCATCAAGCTTATACTGAAGTGCTGCACTTCCCTCTGATTCACTGTATGCTGCACCTGCCGCATCCTGCATAACATCTGGCTTGATATCATACTGAAGCATCTCCGATATAACAGACTTCATCTCTGACACGAATCCTGTATTAGACAGATTACTTCCAAAATATTTTAGCCTGTCCTTGTTCTGCTCCAATACTCTTTTGATAATCAGATTCTTTCCTGTATCGTCAAGGACCTCGAGATTATCCTCGCCCACTTCCTCAAATACTTTATATGCAAGTCTTTCAAAGCTCACAACATCTATATTAAGTATTCCTTTTCTTGGGTGCATGGACACCAGTCTTTTCTGAATTGCCATAGTGTACTGCTCCGGCACAACAACTATATAATTCCTGTCAGGATTCTTCATTGATTCTTCAATTATATGCGTATACAGATAGTGTGATTTACCCGCACCAGAGCTTCCTAGAATTAATTGTAATGACATGTATAACTCCCCTTAAAACATTTTTAATAGTATAACATATTTTCAAGGTTGAAAATCAACAGCTTCATATTCCACCGTATCTGAATAGTCCCACCATTCTCCCTGATAGCCTGTAAATCCGTTATTTTCCATAGCATTCTGTAGAATCATCACATTCTTCACAGCCTCTTCATCTTCTATATCAGAATAATCTCTATCTGCTTTCAAAGAAAAATCGTCAAATTCTGTCGGCATTGATATAACACTTCCATCAGCAGCAACCATTGTAATATCCACTGTTCCTCCAAGATTATGCTTTTTCATTCCGTTAGCCGGATTTGCCACATAGTTAGGGTCCGGATATACTTCCCATAATTTCTGCTGTGCCTCAAATGGTCTGTATGCATCCCAAATCTTTAAGCTGTACCCCTGTTCTTTCAGTTCTTTCTGCACATTTGCAAGCTTCTTAACCGTCCCGTATCGAAGATACGCATCCGTGAAATCATATATCCTGACACCTGTAAAGTTATTCTCTGTCGCATACATTAATTCGACATATATATCCGGTATGTATTTATTTACAAGAACATATTCATCAGCTTCCGGCTCTTTTTCTGTCGTAATCTCCTGTATTGTAACTTTCTGTGTTATTGTCTCCTGTATACTGACTGTCTCCGTCTCAATTATTTTATCTGTAATGACATTTTTCTTTTGCTCGCATGCTGTCATTCCCAATATTATCATTATAGCTACAGATATTGCTACATATTTACAATTCATAACCATTCCCTCTTTGATATATTTGTATTTAATATACCACATTTTAATCATAATCTCCCCCTCACTGCCATATATTTTGTAATAACGAATATGAAGGGCAGGTTTCTTTGTGATGAGTCAGACTAAAATCGTTGTTATTCCACTTAAAAAGCTCCTTATTGGAGCGGTTATCGCTGCTATTGTAATAGCATTTGTTATATTCGCTGTTATCCGTCTTGGCAGCAAGGGTTCTGATAATTCCAGAAACACTACTCAGCCTAGGAGCAGCACTGTAAATGCTTCTGCTTCTTCTAATATTGAAACACCCCTTGATAATGCCGACGCTCCTAAATTCTGCCCCGGAGTATATACCGCTTCTATCCTGTTAGATGGCAATCCCGTTGACATCCAGGTCACAGTTGATTCTTCTAACATTAACAGCATTGAGCTTGTTAATCTTTCTGAATCAATCACTACTATGTACCCTAAGCTCACAACTTCATTTGATGAAGTTGCCTCTAAAGTCATGGAAGCCGGAACAACCAACATAACCTATGATTCAGCCAACAGATATACATATTCCGTCTTTATAGAAGCAATAAGCGCAGCCCTTAAAAAGGCTGCGCCATAAAACTCACTAGAACAAGCTTATCTCGTCCCCATTGCTGACATTAACAAATCCTTTATATCCACGTTCCTCAAGCTTTCCGAGAAACTTACCCATCTTCTTCGGCTTTACATATAATGAACATACCTTGCCGTCTGCTCTGTATTTTTCTGCTATTGCATAAGCTTCCTTAACCTGTCCGTCGTCATACATAACGGCAATCTTGTCTGCTGATGCCTTAGTCTCAACGCCATTCTGCATAAGGATTGAGAAGATTCTCTCGAATCCGATTGAGAATCCAACAGCGCTTACTTGCTGTCCTAAGAACTTGCCAATAAGGTTGTCATATCTTCCACCACCTGCGATAGCACCCTTGAAATCAATACTTTCAACTTCAAATACAGTTCCTGTATAGTAACCCTGACCTCTTACTAAAGAAAGGTCAAATACAACATCAAACTGACCGTTTGAAAGCTCATTTACAGTGTTGATAATTCCTCTTACGCTTTCTGCTGGAGCTTTATCATCCAGTATAGCCTCAACACTTTCAAGGCTTATCTCCTGTGCACTTGAAACACTTCCAAAGAATCCAATAAACTTCTCAATTGCAGTAGCGTCAAATCCCTTGTCTGTAAGCTCAGCCTTAACACCGTCAAGTCCGACCTTATCCATCTTGTCAAATGTAATGCACACACTGTCAAGCTGATCCTCGGTAAATCCACAATTCTGAAGGAATGAACGGAGAAGTCTTCTGTCGTTAATCTTAACCTTGAAATTCTTCATGCCAATAGCCTTAAGAGCCTTTGTTGTTGTAAGAATAAGTTCAACCTCTGAATCTGTAGAATCAGAACCAATAATATCAATATCGCACTGAACAAACTCACGAAGTCTGCCCTTCTGTGGTCTTTCAGCTCTGTACACTCTGTCCATCTGGATACATTTCATAGGAAGAGTGAGCTTGTCCTTGTTGTTAGCAAAGTAACGGCTGAGCGGAAGTGTAAGGTCATATCTTAATCCCATATCAGCAATTTCATTCTCACAGGCTGTTCCTGTCTTAGGATTTTCCTGAAGTGAACTTACAGCCTTCTCAAGCTTATCGCCTCTCTTCATAATCTTGAATATAAGATTTAAGTTCTCACCACCATCACTCTTATCAAGGTTCTCAATATCCTCAATAATAGGTGTTGTAATGTGTTCAAATCCATTAGCAACATATACCTTTAATATCTCATTCTGAAGGTAATCCCTGATTTCAACCTCATTAGGAAGATAATCATTAGTACCCTTAACTGGTGTTATTTTCATAATTGTCTCCTCATTTACACACTAAGGCAGATAACCGGTATTCTCCAGCCATCTGCCCCCATTTTCTTTAATACTAACTATTTTCCGCCAGTATCGAAAATGCTTCGCATTTTGCCTGACTCTTAACAGTTACTAATTAAGCTTCATCAATTGCCTTACCAATATCATGTCTCATATATTTGTTATCGAAATCTACCCATTCAGTAGCTTCATAAGCCTTGGCTCTTGCTTCCTTAAGGTCCTTGCCAAGTGCTGTAACACCGAGAACTCGTCCTCCGTTAGTTACAACCTTGCCTTCTTCGTTAAATTTAGAACCTGCATGGAATAAGAAATAATCATCCTTACCCTTGAAGTTTTCCATTCCCTTAATCTCGAAGCCCTTCTCGTATGCGAGTGGATATCCGTCAGAAGCAAGAATTACACATACACATGCGTTATCTTCAAACTGAAGGTCAACCTTATCAAGAGTTCCATCGATACAAGCCTCAAATACATCAACAATATCATTCTTCATTCTAGGAAGAACAACCTGTGCCTCAGGATCACCAAATCTTGCATTGTACTCAAGAACCTTTGGTCCCTTTGGAGTAAGCATAAGTCCAAAGAAGATAACTCCCTTAAATGGTCTGCCCTCACTCTTCATTGCATCAACAGTTGCCTGATAAATGTATTTCTTACAGAACTCATCAACTTCCTTAGTGTAGAAAGGTGATGGTGAGAAGTTACCCATTCCGCCTGTATTAAGACCCTGGTCACCATCCTTAGCTCTCTTATGATCCTGAGCTGATGACATAATCTTAATTGTATTACCATCAACAAATGAAAGTACTGAAACCTCACGGCCTGTCATGAATTCCTCAATGACAATTGTATCACCTGCTGTTCCGAACTTCTTGTCAAGCATAAGCTCATCAACACCTGCAAGTGCATCCTCTTTGTTCTCACATATAAGAACGCCTTTGCCGAGTGCAAGTCCGTCAGCCTTAAGAACGATAGGATACTCAGCAGTCTCAAGGTACTTCTTGGCCTCTTCTGCTGATGTAAATGTTTCATAAGCTGCTGTTGGAATATTGTATTTCTTCATAAGGTCCTTAGAAAATGCCTTAGATCCTTCAAGAATAGCTGCATTCTTTCTTGGTCCGAATACTCTTAAGCCCTCTGCCTCGAATACATCAACGACACCGCCGACAAGTGGGTCGTCCATACCGATAACAGTAAGGTCAATGCTGTTTTCCTTAGCAAATGCTACAAGCTTCTCAAACTCCATTGCCTTAATATCAACACACTCTGCAAGCTCTGCAATTCCCGCATTACCCGGTGCACAGTATATCTTGTCAACCTTAGGACTCTTGCTTAACTTCCAGCATATTGCATGCTCTCTTCCGCCGCTGCCTACAACTAATACTTTCATCTTAATTCCTCCGCATATTGTTATCTATATACTTAGTCAGTAATCATTAATTAACATGTTCATTGGCAATCTTGTTAATTGCCTTAGGAAGAAGCTTCCATTCAGCCTGCTCCATAATTCTTCTCTGAAGAGTTTCAGGAGTATCACCATCAAGTACATCAACTGCCTTCTGGAAAATAATCTCTCCTGTATCCATTCCTTCATCTACATAATGCACAGTTGCACCTGATACCTTAACACCCTTTGCCAGAGCTGCTTCATGAACCTTGAGTCCATAGAAACCAACTCCGCAGAATGAAGGTATAAGTGATGGATGAATATTAATAATTCTGTGGCTGTACTGATGAACCATTTTCTCTGGGATTCTTACAAGGAATCCTGCGAGTACTATAAGGTCAACATTAAGCTCATTCACTTTATCAAGTAGCGCATCGTTAAATGCATCTCTGCTTTCATAATCCTTAGGTGATATGCAATATGCTGGAATATTGTTATCCTTAGCTCTTGTGAGTGCATATGCTCCGGCATTATTGCTTATAACTGCTACAAGCTCTGTGTTAGTGATTGTTCCATCCTTAACAGCATCGATAATAGCCTGAAGATTAGTTCCGCCTCCGGAAACCATAACTGCAACTCTTAGCATAAAGTAACTCCCTTCTCGCCAGCTTCAATGCTTCCGATAACATATGGAGTCTCACCTGCAGCCTTAACTGCTGCCATAACTGTATCAACATCAGCAGGATCAACGGCAAGTACAAGACCGATACCCATGTTAAATGTATTATACATCATATGCTCTTCGATATTGCCATCTTCTGCAAGCATCTTAAAGATTGGTGGTACTTCGTAGCTGTCCTTCTTAATTACTGCCTTAACACCGTCTGGAAGCATTCTAGGTACATTTTCATAGAAACCACCACCTGTGATATGGCTGCAGCCCTTAACCTTAACGCCTGCCTTCTTGATTTCCTTCATTGTCTTAACATATATCTTAGTTGGAGCAAGTAATGCCTCTCCTAATGTCTTTCCAAGTGAATCGTAATATGTATTAAGAGATTCCTCTGTCATTGTAAATACACTTCTTACAAGTGAGAATCCGTTGCTGTGTACACCACTTGAAGCGATACCGATAAGAGTATCACCCGGCTTGATGTTCTCGCCTGTAATAAGATCCTTCTTATCAACAACACCTACAGCAAATCCTGCAAGATCATATTCATCCTGTGGCATAAGTCCCGGATGCTCTGCTGTCTCACCACCGATAAGTGCACATTCAGACTGTCTGCAGCCCTCTGCAACACCGCCAACGATAGTAGCAATCTTTTCTGGATAATTCTTGCCGCATGCGATGTAATCAAGGAAGAAGAGTGGCTCTCCACCAGCACATACAACATCGTTAACACACATAGCAACTGCATCAATACCTATAGTATCATGCTTGTCCATAATGAAAGCTAACTTAACCTTAGTTCCACATCCGTCAGTTCCTGAAAGTAATACAGGCTCTTCCATCTCCTTAATCTTAGCAAGTGAAAATGCACCTGAGAATCCGCCGAGTCCTCCTAACACTTCTTCTCTCATAGTAGACTTAACAGCCTCTTTCATTAACTCAACTGACTTGTAACCTGCTTCAATATCAACTCCAGATTTCTTGTAATCCATGATTCTTTCTCCTTCAATATATGATAAATGTAAGTTAATGTAACTATTCAGTTACTAATTAATAGTTCTTATAGCCGACTTCTTGAAGTCTTGCGTCCTTCTTCTGAACACTTTCCTTAAGGTTCTTAGTGTAATCCTTAAGTCTTTCAAGAAGTGCTGCATCAGATGTTGCAAGAATCTTGGCTGCAAGAATACCTGCATTGGCACCACCGTTAATAGCAACAGTTGCAACAGGAATACCTGTAGGCATCTGTACTATTGAATATAATGAATCTCTACCGCCTAGTGATGTTGTGTGCATTGGAATACCAATAACAGGCATTGGGAAAATAGCTGCGCACATACCCGGAAGATGTGCTGCCATACCTGCACCTGCAATAATAACCTTAAATCCCTTCTCCTCTGCACTCTTAGCATATTCAAAGAATACGTCAGGCTCTCTGTGTGCTGAGATAATTGTCATCTCATACGAAATTCCTAACTGTTCAAGAATGTCTGCTGCCTTTGCCATAACAGGCATATCAGAGTCACTTCCCATAACAATTCCTACTAAAGCCATATTAACCTCCTATGTCCGATAGATATAATATTATAATTAGTGAAAACACTAATTATCATTGTACTTTGTTTTAAACTTTGCGTCAAGATAAAGCCTGTTTACAGCTTACAATTATATATTTATAATTCTGTTAAAAATGCATCATTAAGTGCAAGTGTGCCATCAAGCACGAATCTGCCGTTCTTAATCAAGTCTGTTCTTGTTCCATCCTCTGCCACAACAGTAATATTACCAATCTCATCATACGGAATGGTAATATCGGTGTGACAGTTATAATAAGCCTTGTCCGGCTCCGTCTTACGAAGAAGTGAAACCTCATTATCCCTTGAGATAATCTCCTTGCCGTCCGGATTAGTTACATACACATCTTCTGCCCTTGAATAGCATGTGTCACCGACTGCAAAATGTGGTCCCATCTTTTCAACAATAAGAATCGGAAGCTTATACACAATATCATGCTTATTGGCAAACACATACGCTGTAGTGTTAGTTCCTATAGCAAACTCTCCGAGTGGCAGAGTTTCATGGTCATATAACACATTTGCCTTGAAAAGCTCTTTATTCTTAGCCTCATCATCAAAGTTAGTGCATGTGAAGTCCTTAACAAATCCGTCCTCAAACCATACAGTAAGATTGTTAAACTTAATATCATTAAGATATACACTGCTCACATTAAGCACACCTGTTGTTTTCTTAAGCACAGGCGATGTAAATACTTCTCCAAGCGGAATATTAACGTCCGCAAGACAGTTCTCAAATACAGTCTGCGTCTTATGGTCGGTTATCTTCATAATAGAAACCTTCATGTCTGTGCAGTTTCCGTTAGCTCCTTTAACCTCAACATACTGTGCTGTATCAAGTACATCAATAAGTGCCTGCTGGATAGCTTTATATTTGTTATAATCAAGGGTATTAATCTTAACAGTACCCTCGAATATTTCCTCAAAATTCTCGCCAATCTCCGGTATCGGATAAGCAATTATTGTAAAGCTTCTCTCCTCACCTTTAATATACTCATTAACAATGCTTCCCGCGTCATTGCTGTATTTCACAGAAAGCTTCTGCTGCTTAGTATCAAGCGTTAATGCCTCGCTTTTAATCTGAGGCTCGAATGGCACTTCACCAAACACTTCCATAACAGCAGGTCCACCATGCACCGCTGCAAGCTCCTTGTTCTTCTCATATGCAAGCTTTAATGCCCCTGTCTTTCTCTCAACAAATTCGCCATCCATATAAAGTGCATTGTCAAAACGATGGTCGAAATCCATCTGCTTGTTAGGATTAGCTCCGTAATAGCCAACCTTAATGTTAAGTCTTTTATTAATCGTGTTGACCGCTGCCCTGTATATTGTAGGCTTAAGTCCAAGCTTTTCAAAATTCTTAATCTCAGCCCTCACAAGTCTTTCAAATCCCAGACAGTATCTTATATTAACTGTTTTCTTCTTAGACAAATCCTTGCCTGTAATCTCGAATCCGATTCTGTACCCTTCAGTAAATGTGTCTGCCATCTTCTGGATTTCTTCTTCACTGAGCGAACTAAGATACTCTGCTGTCTTAATCTCATTGTCAGTAACATACTCACCGAATCTGTACAGATATCTTACATCTGTAAGGTCAGACTCCATAATTATCTTAGTTGCAAAATCAAGTTCAGGGTCTAACAGCTCTCTTACCCTGTACTCCATAAGGTCATCACTGTAATCACTAACATACCAGTACACAGAATCTTTCATCTGCTTATAATCTGGCTTTCCACAGTCTTCCTCAGTCGATGCACACATGCAGTACACTTCAACAAAAAGCTCCATAAGTGCTGTCATCTCTGCCATTCTGCCTTCATATGCATACACAATCATTCCTCTTATCTCAACATAAAGGAATGACAAAAGCCTTCCCTCTGATAGCCCTAACTTTGAAGCTGCATATGCCGGATTAGCGTAGCTTGTCTCGTAAGCCTTGCCAATTACATCTTCATACAGTCCTGTATTCAGATTCTTATATTCTTCTAGTGAATAATCTCTGAAAACATCAGCTTTTAAGTCAGCCGCAAGCTTATCCATCTTAAGAATAAATGTGGCAATACATTTGAAATAATCTGTAAACCCATCCGTCTTAAGCCCCGGTTCCTCTGCTATCTCTTTAATTCTTTCTATTGCAAGAGCGTAACGCTCTTCTACATTATCATTAAACAATTCTATTCTCCTTCTGCCCTGATAAGGATTATATTCCCATTAAGAATACTGCTATCATAAATACTGCTATTACCCCACACAGCATTGAACCAAATCTCGAAGTTCCGTAGAACTTATTATCTTCTTTGAAGCTGATTAGTCCGATTACTGTTCCAATTACCGCTAAGATAAGGCTTAATATTCCAAGACTTCCTACTCTTAAGCCGCCTTCTCCTGCTGCTTTAAAAGACAGATACACTCCGCAACCAAAAGAAAGCAATGACAGTATTCCCATCGCAGTCGATATCAAACCCCCAAGTGCCTGACTTTTATCAGAGAACTTGTATTTATTAAAAAGTTTCATTTTTTCACCTGTCCTTTTTACTAAACATTTTAACTATTCTGTATGCTATCGCATATACCGCATAACCGCACAATGCTCCCAGTACATTAAGCACAAGGTCATCAACATCAAAGCAGCCGACCTTACATATAAGCTGTCCTGTTTCTATTGTAAGCGACAATGCGAATCCATATGCAAATGTAGCAAAAACATTAATTCTGCCATTGGAAAGCCACGGCACGAATATGCCAAATGGTATGAATGCCAGCACATTTCCAATTATATTAAGAAATGCTATCCAGCCAAGCGAGTCAAAATGTCCAAGATAACGCCAATAGCGCCTGATTTCCGTGAACAGTGTAAGATTGTATTTGTAACCGCTGGCTATCTCTGCCCTTCCCATTCCTTCTGCGAAAAAGACTACATAAAAGAGCAGAATCATATATATAACAAAAAGCGCCCATTTTATAAGCGTTACATAATGTTTCTTTTTCATAACAAATCTGCCCGGCAGGCATAATTAACCCACCAGGCAGTTCCCCTTCACTAGAATAAGCTATCTGATCTGTGTGCAAGAAGTCTTGCACCATTAATAATCATCATTACACCTGCACCGATACCAAAGAGTATTATCAGGATACCAAATACAAGATTAGAAGCTCCTACTGACTTTAATTTCTTATAAAGATTCTCTTCCATAGTTAACCCTCCATTAACATCAGTTTTATGCGTTCTTAACACCATATTCTGCGTAATACTTGTCAATTGCTGCTTTTAGTGCATCATCAATAACTACCTTACCCTCACACTCTTTATTGTAAAGGTGTTCTACAACATCTGCCATAGATACAATTGCGCTTGTTGGGAAACCGTATCTTTCCTTAATCTCCTCAAGCGCACTCACCTTTCCGCCAAGGCCTACTTCCATACGGTTAAGTGAAACCATAAGTCCTACAATAGTAACATCTGCTGCCCCTCTTACCTTAGGAACTGTCTCTTCCATCGACTTACCGGATGTTGTTACATCTTCTATCATAATGACTCTGTCGCCATCCTTTAACTTGCTTCCGAGAAATCCGCCCTTATCAGCACCATGGTCCTTCTCTTCCTTACGGTCTGAGCAGTATCTTACTTCCTTTCCATAAAGCTTTGCATATGCAACTGCTGTAACTACGCTGATTGGAATTCCCTTATATGCTGGTCCGAACAGTACATCAAAATCATCACCATATGTTTCATGAATAGCCTTTGCATAATACTCTCCAAGTCTTGCAAGCTGTGTTCCTGTAACATACGCACCTGCGTTCATGAAGAAAGGTGACTTTCTTCCACTCTTTAAAGTAAAATCTCCAAACTTTAACACATCACTCTCTACCATGAAATCTATAAATTCCTGTTTGTATGCTTCCATATCTTCTAAAACCTCCGTATTTATAGGCTTTTCTTGCCCTTATTTTCTATTTTTATCCCCTACTACACCATTTTTACACCATTTCACACTCAACTACACCTTTTCTCGAACTTTTCCATTTCCAAGAACAGCGTGTCCTCTGTTACGTGGCAATACAAGTCCATTGTCATTTGTAATGTGCCATGTCCCAAAAGTTTCTGCAATGTTTTGGGGTTCATGCCACATTCGATTGCTCTTGTAGCAAAAGTATGCCGAAGTGTGTGCAATGTAAAGGGGGAAAAATCTATACCTGCTTTGTTCATGTTCTGAATAACCAACTGCATACATTGATTGATTAAAAACTGTTGTGTCGGCTGATTATTCTTTGTAACAAAAACAAGATTTTGAAATTCTTCCTTTGCAGTTTTGCCTTTTAGAATGATTTCCTGTTTTTGCAGTTTTTGACATTTTAGACTATTGATTGCTTTTGCAGTCAATGGAATGGTTCTTTTTCCGTTATTTGTTTTGGTGTCGTGCATTTCAAATACATATTTTCCATTTTTACTGAAATAACACAATGTATGCTTTACATGGATAACTTTTTTCTTAAAATCTATATCTTCCCATTGTAAAGCTGATAACTCTCCCACTCGCAATCCTGTTTCTAATGCTAAAATAAACAAATTTTCATAAAATGTTCCTTTTGCCTGTTCCAAGAAAAGCTCTGTTTCCCTTATTGTCAGAACACGCCTTTCTTTTTTCTCTTCTTTGGCAATCACAGTATTTATCTGTTTTGCGACATTCTTTACAAGCAAATCTGTATCAACTGCCTTATTCAGCATATCTACCAGTATCTTTTTAGAATTTTTCCTTGCATTATCTGTTTTCAATTTATTAAACGCTTCTTGCATAACAATTAGGTTCAACGACGTTAATTTTCGCCACCCTAATTCTTCTTGAATACGCTTATAGTGGGTAATATAAGAACCCTTTGTAGAACTTCTGCAATTTTTCTTGCAAGTGCTTAGCCATATATCGAACCATTCATCTAATGTCATATTCTTATCAACAACATTGATTGCTTTTTCATCATTATACTGTTCGGTTCGCAACTTATGTCTTACCTCATTTAAAGTTTTTGCATAAATTGTCTGTCTTTTACCGAAACGATTGATAAATCGGGCTTGATATAATCCGTCTTTTCTTTGAGATATACCATTCCCTAATTCTTTCCCGTTAAGTGATTTCCCCATCACTGCCTCCTTTCCTAGCAAAATCGGGAAAAGAACTATTAAATCTTCTCAATTTTATCATATATTTCCTGTTATTTCAATCGAGGAACTTCCTTAAAAATGTACGAAAAACTGTCAAATAGTCCTTTTCTTACTCTACAACTTGATTATTCAGCCATTTATCTAATCTCGCTTTGTGAGCATACAAACGATTTCCAATTCTAACCGTAAAATTATTATGTGGATTATGCAAAAGTTCCCTTGCTTTTGTATCTCCAATCCCTAGATATTCTGAAAGTTCCTTTACGTTTAATAATGCTTTCTCGATACGATTATCCCCTTTCCTCTAATCTTCTTGCTTTTATGTAATCATCATACAACTGCTTCTGTGTGATATTCATTTCTCCATTTGCTACGAGATTACCGATATAATCTCTTTTCTCTATCTTCCCAACCTCTGCAAACAGTTTCAAAGACGGGGCAACATACTTTTCCAACCACTCCCATACCTTTTGCAGACTTTTCTTCTGTGGTTGCATGGTAAGTTTTACCTTGCCTATATCTTTCATCAGTTCCGCCCACGCTTGATAGGTTGGATAAAGTCTTTTTCGTGTTGTCATGCTATCTGTCGGCTTTTCTAAAAATCGTATTTTGCTGTTCAATATTTCCATTGCCAGTCCTGCCACATCTCTATATTTCAATAATTCCTGTACTACACTTACTGCCATTTCCTGCCGAAATCTCAATTCATATCTGTTCCAATTTTCATCTAATTCTGTTCCATACTTTTTATTCTGTTCATATCCCTTTTCATAAAATACCAATCTCAAATTACTGGCTGAACTGCCAAGATAAAGACTACCACCTTTACTCTGAAACACTTCTTCTTTCAGTTCTCCCGAGTCGTGAAAATCTATCTCCCGTAACTTTGAAGAAAGTAATCCCTCTTTTGTCCGTACAATCAAATCGGGAATACTCAAATACGGTTTTCTATCATCTATCGCCAAATCAATCCGAGGAACATTGATATGATACTGACAAACTCTGTTTAAGAAATCAAACCATGTTTCCTCATTGAGTTGTAAAAAATTCTCATAGTTGCGACAGCCTTTCCCACTCATCAAAATCTGAAAGCCTTGATACTGTGCATTTCCTGTCGGCTTTAGCACCTTGATATTATCGAAGATTGCCACAACCTCATGCCCTGCAATCCCTTTTTCATAGCCTGTTACCGTCATAAGTTCCAAAGGTATTCTCAGCACATCTTCTATAACTGCTTCTAACGGAACTTCCTTAATGGTTATCTGACACCAGTCTATCAAGGCACTTAATTCTTCTTTCTGCCGTATTACTCCCCTGTTAGTGTAGGGGAGTTCTGGAAGAAAACTTCCGCTTCTTTCTTCCAAATTTATCAAACCTCCTATCTGCAATAGCGTTACCATTGCCCTGCCCTCAACCTGTCGTTTGGTACGTCAGAACGAGGGCAGGAACTTTGACCGCCTACATATTTTTATTTGGAACTGGGCGGATACCCTTACAGGTAATCTTCTCCACTAATACAGGGAAGTTTCCTCTCTGCACATAAGGGGCATATACTGGTTCTTCCAGTTCCACCACCGCATAAGGCTCAATCTTCGGAAGTTCCGTTGCTTCCAATCGAATATCCACGCTGTTCCCAAGCTTCATGCTTCCAAGATGAAGTTTTAAGGCTTCCACTTCCTCTGTTTTCTTCTTACTGTCTTTATCATAGCGGTAACAGTTATCCGCACCCATAAAACGAAGTTCTCCAAATGCTTCTTTTACCTGTTCTTTTGTCAATGTAATCTGCATACACGTTCCTTTCTCCCCGTTGAACCGATAGGTCAGTTTCTCATATTTTCATTTTCCTATTACGACGTCATTTTTTAGTTCAGTTATTTCTGAACTCAATTGTATATTAGCACAGACATATTCGTTTTGCAATATAAAGTTTAGTTTTTTGTGAACTTTTTGTTTTCTTTTTTCTGAACTTGTGGTATAGTGTCCTTAGACAATAAGATATGAAAAGTTATAACAGGATATGGAAAGAGAGGGTTTTCAGATGAATACAATCGCAGAACGGATTAAATTTGCCATGAAAGCAAAAAATAAAAAACAAGTAGATATAGTCAAAGATACTGGTATCAGCAAAGGAGCGTTCAGTTCCTATCTTTCGGGACAGTACAATCCGAAAGCCGATAAACTAGAACTGATTGCCGACTCTTTAGATGTAGATTTGCGTTGGCTTTACGGGGAAAATGTACCTATGGAAAATGCTCAAAAAGATGATACTGCTCTGCAATATGTCTTTTACAACAACTCCTGCTCCGAGTATCTTCTTGATGATTTAGATGATATGTATATCGCAATGAAAACACAGTATTCCGCCCTCATTCCACGCTTTTATGTTCTTGTCAACCGAAGCGGAAATGAAGTACACATACTGCCATTATTTTTAAGAGAAGATAGTTCCGAGTTCTACGAATGTCCGTCTGATTTTTTCCATGCAGACAGGCACAGCGTTTTCACAAGAGATTTTGACAGTATCAGCGTGGAACTTTCAACTGTCACCATCTATTATTATGGAATTGATACAAAGACTTATGAACCGAAAGTTTCCACGCTGTCCTACTCACAAGCTGACGATTGCTTTTATATCGACAATGGAATACAGAGCGGTCACATAAAGGCATTTGAAAAAGAACTGGTAAAAGAAGCACTTTACTTAAAGCATAACACCCAGTAACAGACAAGAGGACTTGCAAGGTTTCTGACCTTTCAAGTCCTCTGCTGTATCATGGTGCTGTTGGCTGTGTCCGTTCCGTCAAGGACTGCCCTACGGCGTATCGGCTTCGCCTTGATCCTTGACCTCACTAGGTATAGGCAAACTGAGAGTTATCGCACTCCTGTCAAGATAAAATTCATTAACTGGTCTACATCATCAAAATCATCATAATCTCCGTTTATGCCATCTCGATGATACACAACTCCATTTTTCTCATTTCTCTCTAAACAGTCCAAGAGCTTTTCTTCTCCATACTTTTTAGCAAATAAGTTAAAAGTGTATGGTTTAATCTTGCTCAATAATCCTTTCTTGCAAGTTTCTTCGCACTTATAACAATGCGTTAGCTCCTTTGCAATCGAACATTTTTTATTCTCGCAAAAATCATTATCTGGGCAACTGTTCGAGTCACATCCATTACAATCAGCATTTTCTGTGCATAAGCAACATGCAAGACCACATCTGGCAATTCCTAATTCTCTTCTCATTTGGACACCTCCTGCAACTTCTAATTTTCTATTTTATTCTCAACTAAACAAATCGGAATTTATCATATTGTGTACTTCATAGGGGTAAACCTTATTCCATCTATTTCCTGCTCATCAGATTGCGGCTTAAATCCTATATGAAGATAAAATGGCTTACCATATGGTGACGAATTTAAGGTAATCTCTTGCAGTGCTGGGTTATCTTTCCGAATATCTGCTAAAAGATACTGAAAAATTGAAGTAGCTACACCTCGACGATGATATTCTTTCTTGGTGAACACCAAGTTAATATGTGTTCTATTTGAACGCATACCTATAATTCCAATCATTTCCCCTTTATCAAATGCTGCATATATTGGGCAGACACCTTGTTGACATTTTGAAATAAATTCAACATTTTCAACTATATCTCGCTTGAATGTGTCAATTCCCTCTGGTTTATAATCTGGTGCTTCAAACTGTAAAAACACTTCTAATGCCAAAGCAAGGGCTTCCGTTACTTCATTGCTATGTATTTTTCGTATTTCATAGATACACATCTTTTCACCTCACAAATACTTATTTATTTTTTAATAATATCATAATTTGTAATTATTTACACCATTATAATCACAAAAAATAACACAGATACACTCTCTACTATCTGTTTTATCCCCAATTAGGTGTAAAACTCTGCTCG
>ENA-ORSA01000707-ORSA01000707.1-human-gut-metagenome-genome-assembly--contig:-NODE-707-length-33944-cov-17.803948_pt1 | contig 33944 bp, 32 predicted proteins | sample MGYA00242179_ERZ509142 | MGnify/ENA primary metagenome ERZ509142 (study PRJEB26280, sample SAMEA2338659) | human gut metagenome | biome: human gut; feature: human-associated habitat; material: faeces... | reverse complement strand
GGATGGCCTCGTCGTAGACGGGCTGCACGCCGAAGATGCCGTTCAGGTGGGACATGAAGGTGTCCACCAGATCCTCGGCGCCGAACACGGACACCACATACTCGCCCACCACGGCCACGGCCACCTTATCAGGGAAGCCGCACATCCACTGGCGCTGCTGGATGTTGTCCCGCAGGGCGGTGGCCAGCGCATCGGCGTCATCGGTGCAGTGATACGCCGCAGCGGTGAAGGTGTTCTGGTTCATCATGTGGATCAGGGACGCGGCCTGATCCACCTTGGCTGTCTCCGGCAGACCCAGAGCGCTGTCCACCGCGGCGCGGTCGGTCAGGTCATAGACGCCGGGAGCGTCCTCCTTGCTGTTCGCCTCGGAGTAGTCGCCGCCGGAGGTGGGGAACTTCTCGTCATCGGTGTAGGTGTTCCACACCTTTTCCAGCAGGTCAAGAGCGCTGGCAGGCGCGGCGGGCTGATCGCCCTTGCTGTCGGTCTTATTGCCGCAGGCGGCGAGACTCAGGGTCAGCGCGGCGGCAAGCACAAGGGAAAGGATTTTTTTCATAGTGTAGTTTCCTCCTGAAATGGGTTTCTGCCCATTGAGACGGCGCGGGGCACGATTTTGTTCCATGAAAATTTCGCCGTCTTACAGCCAGCTCTGGTCAAAGCCGTAGGGCAGCAGTTCCTTCAGCGCGAAGCGCTTGCTCTCGCCCTTTCCGTTCAGGCAGATCACCGTCAGGTCGGGTGCGAACTCCATCATCACCTGCCGGCAGGTGCCGCAGGGCACGCAGTAATCCTCGCTGCGCCCGGCGATCACAATGGTGTCGAAGTCCCTGTGCCCCTCGCTGACCGCCTTGACCATGGCCGTCCGTTCGGCGCATATCGTGGCGCCGTAGGCGGCGTTCTCCACGTTGCAGCCGGTAAACACCGTCCCGTCCTTACACAGCAGCGCCGCGCCCACCGGGAAGTGGGAATAGGGCACATAGGCGCGCTCCAGCATGGCCACCGCCATATCACAAAGCTGCTTTTCCGTCATGGTACATCCTCCTTTTATTCTCTCCGGTTTCTTCCTCGTTTATACCTCAGCTCAGCTCGGCCTTGCCGGTGTAGAGCTGGTAGTACTTGCCCTTCTGCGCCAGCAGCTCCTGGTGGTCGCCGCGTTCGATGATGCGCCCGTGCTCCAGCACCAGAATGGCCTGGCTGTTGCGCACGGTGGACAGCCGGTGGGCGATGACGAACACCGTCCGCCCCTCCATCAGGGAATCCATGCCCTGCTCGATCAGCGTCTCGGTGCGGGTATCGATGGAGCTGGTGGCCTCATCCAGTATCAGCACCGGCGGGTCGGACACCGCCGCCCGCGCGATAGCCAGCAGCTGGCGCTCGCCCTGGCTGAGGCTGCCGCCGTCCCCGGTGATGACCGTGTCATACCCCTGGGGCAGATGGCGGATAAAGCTGTCGGCGTTGGCCAGACGCGCCGCCGCGCGGATGTCCTCGTCGGTGGCGTCCGGACGGCCATAGCGGATGTTGTCGGCAATGGTACCGGTGAACAGGTGGGTATCCTGCAGCACCATGCCCAGCGAGCGGCGCAGGGACGCCTTCTGGATGTCCTTCACGTTGATGCCGTCGTAGGTGATGGTGCCCTCCTGCACGTCGTAGAACCGGTTGATCAGGTTGGTGATGGTGGTCTTGCCCGCGCCGGTAGAGCCAACGAAGGCGATCTTCTGCCCCGGCTTGGCGAACAGGGAGACTTCGTTGAGCACCGTCTTTTCCCCGTCGTAGGAGAAGGTCACATGGTCGAACCGCACGTCGCCCCGCAGCTCCACCAGCGTGCCGTCGGGCTTTTTCCACGCCCAGAAGCCGGTGCGCCGGCTCGTCTCCGTCAGGGTGTCGCCGTTCTTCTCCACGCGGACGATGACGGTCTTGCCCTCGTCCGTCTCCGGCTCGGCCTCCATGACGGCGAAGATGCGCTCCGCGCCGGCGATGGCCGCCAGCAGCACGTTCACCTGCTGGCTGATCTGGGAGATGGGCTGGCTCACCTGCTTGACGTACAGCAGGTACGCGCCCAGGGAGCCCACGTCGAACATGCCGCCGATGGCCAGCAGGCCGCCCACGCAGCAGGTAACGGCGTAGTCGATACGGGACAGGTTGGCCATGGCCGGCATCATGGCGCCGGAGTAGGTCTGGGCGGCGGTGGCCGCCGTCTGGTACGCGGTATTCAGCCCGGCGAACTGCTCGATGGCCTTGCCCTCGTGGTTGAAGACCTTGATGACCTTCTGCCCCTCCACCATCTCCTCAATATAGCCGTTCATGGCGCCCAGCGCCTGCTGCTGCGCCTGAAAGCTCACGCGGCTGCGGCCGCCCACACCCTTGACCACCAGCAGCATCAGCACCAGAAACGCGAAGGTGATCAGCGTCAGCAGCCAGTTCATATACAGCATCATAGCAACAATGCCGATAAACGTCAAGGCGCAGGATACCACGCTGGCGAAGCTGGAGTTGATCATCTCCGACACGGTGTCCATATCGTTGGTGAAGCGGCTCATCAGGTCGCCGGACTGGTGGGTGTCGAAGTACCGCAGGGGCAGGGATTGCAGCTTGTCGAACAGATCCTGCCGCAGCTGCGCCACCGTCTGCTGGGAGATGTGTACCATGATGCGGGCGTAGGCGTAGGAGCACAGACCCGACAGCAGGAACAGCCCCAGCAGCAGCGCCAGCATCTTCAGCAGCCCGGCAAAGTCGCCGGGCAGGATATAGTCGTTGATAATGGGCTTGAGCAGATAGCTGCTCATCACCGAGCCCACGGAGCTGATGACAAGGCATATAAACACCACCACCAGCGACGCCTTGTAGCGCCCGATATAGGCCAGCAGCTTCTTCACCGTGCCCCGGAAGTTCTTGGGACGCTGGAAGCCGTGCCCCTGCGGGCCGTGGCCGCGCCCGCCGCGCTTTGCTTCAGCCATCGATGCTCACCCCTTCCTGCTGGGAGCGATAGACCTCCCGGTAAATGTCGCTTGTTTCCATCAGCTCGTCATGGGTGCCCATGGCGGAGATATGCCCGTCGTCCATGACCAGTATCAGGTCGGCATCCATGACGGACGTGACCCGCTGGGCGATGATGAGCTTGGTGCAGCCGGGCAGCGCCGTTTTCAGCGCGCCCCGGATCTTCGCATCTGTGGCGGTGTCCACCGCGCTGGTGGAGTCGTCCAGGATCAGGATCTTCGGCTTGCGCAGCACCGCGCGGGCGATGCACAGGCGCTGCTTCTGCCCGCCGGAGACATTGGTGCCGCCCTGCTCGATATAGGTGTCGTAGCCGTCGGGCATCTTCTCGATGAACTCGTCGGCGCAGGCCAGACGGCAGGCGTCCTCGATCTCCTGATCGGTGGCGTGCTCGTCGCCCCAGCGCAGATTCTCCCGGATGGTGCCGGAGAACAGGGTGTTCTTCTGCAGCACCATGGCGCAGCCGTCGCGCAGCGCCTCCATGGTGTAATTCTTCACATTGTGACCGCCCACATACACCGCGCCGTCGTTCACGTCGTACAGCCGGGGGATCATGCTGACCAGCGTGGTCTTGGCGCTGCCGGTGCCGCCCAGGATGCCCACCGTGGCGCCGCCGGGCACGGAGAAGCTCACGTCCTCCAGATTCCAGCTCTCCGCCGTGTCGTGGTACTTGAAGTACACATGGTCAAAGCGGATGCTGCCGTCCTCCACCGTCAGGGCGGGGTCGGCGTCCTTATCGGTGATGCGCGGCTCCTCCTCCAGCACCTCCACGATGCGCTTGCCGCAGGCGATGGCGCGGGTCAGCATCATCAGCACCACGGATACCATCATCAGCGACATCAGTATCTCGCTGACGTAGGTGAAGAAGGCGATCAGGTCGCCGGAGAGCAGCGTGCCCTCCCACACATAGTGGCCACCGATCCACATTACCGCCGTGATGGTACCGCCCATGAGGATCATCATCACCGGCATGAACAGCACCACGAAGCCGAAGGCGCGCTCCGCCATGCTGCGCAGCCTGTCGCTGCGCTGGGCGAACTTGGCCTTTTCCTGCTCCTCGCGGACGAAGGATTTCACCACGCGGATGGCGTTCAGATCCTCCTGCACCACCAGGTTCACATCGTCGGTGGCGCCCTGTAAAGAGGTGAAGAATGGCCCCACCCGCTTGATGACGATGGCCACCGCGATCACCAGCAGAGGGATCACCACCAGAAACACCTGGCTAAGCTGGGCGCTGATGATCAGCGCCATGACCAGCGCCGTTACCAGCATGGTGGGGGCGCGCACCAGCATGCGCATGCCCATGAAGGTGGTCATCTGCACGGAGGCCACGTCGTTTGTCAAGCGCGTCACCAGACTGGCGGTGGAAAATCGCTCGATGTTGGCGAAGGAGAACCGCTGCACCTGCTCATACTCCGCCCGGCGCAGCGCCGCGCCGAAGCCCATGGACGCTCTGGCCGCCAGCGCCGCCGCGCCCACACCGCACGCCAGCGCCAGCAGCGCCATCAATATCATTTTCACGCCCGCCGTCAGGATATACGCCCTGTCCCCGGTGGCGATGCCCACATCCACGATGTCGCTCATCACCTGGGGCAGCAGCAGCTCCAGCACCGCCTCGCCCGCGGAGCAGGCGATGGCCAGCAGCATCAGCAGGCGGTAGCCCTTTGTATAGGGCACCAGCTTTTTCAACATTCCGTTTCCTCCTCATCCGCCAGATTCCGCGCCGCCCGCAGGAGAAAATCGGTAAACACCGCTTTTTCCTCCTGGCTGAAGCCCCGCTCCAGCCGGTCGTTCACCTGCCGCAGCACGTCCTGAAAATCATCGTGGAACCGCCGTCCCTCCTCTGTCAGCGACAGCAGGCGGCACCGACCGTCCCACTCGCTGACACTGCGCCGCACCATGCCCTTTTCCTCCAGACGATCCACGATGCCGTTGACCGTGCTGGGCTTGACCATCAGGTGGCGCTCCAGCGTTTTCTGGTTCACCTGCCCGTCCGTGCCGTGCAGATACATCAGCGTCCGGCACTGCATGGGCGACACGTCGTAGCGCTTCAGCAGCTTTCCCATCAGCTTATGCACCTGATGGTCGCAGTAGCCGAACAGCGCCCCGAAGTGCTCCGGCCGCTCCTCAAAGCAGAACTTCATGGCGACCCTCCTTACTGTTTTAGAATTATTAGCACGCAAAATATTAGTGTGCTAAATGATATCACCATCATTTTATAATGTCAACCGGTTTTCCCGGCGCATCTGTAAACGATCTATGAACGTGCGGGCGAGTTTGTGAATGATTTGTTAATCTTCTGTCAAACCGGTTGACTTTCCCAGGAACAGTCTGTATGATAGACTCATCCGAAAGGATACCCACCCATTGTATTTCTCTCTCCTTTTACTGCAAAAAAGGCGGCTCTGTGAGCCGCCTTTTTTCACGCCCGAATACGCCCGCCTTGCCTTTTTCCCCGCTGTGTGGTACAATAGAACGACCGACAGGCAAAATTCCGAAAAGGAGTGTTTACTATGGACAAGGAATTGCAGAATATCCTCTCCCGCGTGGATCATACGCTGCTCGCGCAGGGCGCCACCTGGAAGGAGATCAAGGCCATCTGCGATGACGGCATCAAATATGGCTGCGCCAGCGTCTGCATCCCCGCCAGCTATGTGAAGCAGGCGGCGGAATATGTGGCCGGCAAGATCGCCGTCTGCACCGTCATCGGCTTCCCCAACGGCTACGATACCACCGCCGCCAAGTGCTTCGAGGCGTCCGACGCCGTGGCCAACGGCGCGTCCGAGATCGACATGGTCATCAACATCGGCTGGGTGAAGGACGGCCTGTATGACAAGGTGCTCAGCGAGATCCGGGATGTCAAGGGTCATTGCCACGGCAAGCTGCTGAAGGTCATCATCGAGACGTGCCTGCTGACCGACGCCGAGAAGATCGAGCTGTGCCGCGTGGTCAGCGAGTCCGGCGCGGACTATATCAAGACGTCTACCGGCTTCGGCGGCGGCGGAGCCACCCGCGAGGATGTGGCGCTGTTCAAAAAGCATGTCGCCCCCCATGTGAAGATCAAGGCCGCCGGCGGCATCGCCGACCTGAACGACGCCAAGGATTTCATCGCACTGGGCGCCGACCGTCTGGGCACCAGCCGCATCGTCAAGGCCGTCAAGGCCATGGAAAAGTAATTATATTATAAGGAGGCACCCCCTATGTCTACTCCCCATAACAGCGCCCAGGCGGGCGAGATCGCCAAGACCATCCTCATGCCCGGCGACCCCCTGCGGGCAAAATTCATTGCCGAGACATTCCTCACCGAGCCGAAGCTGGTGAACAACGTCCGCGGCGTGCAGGGCTATACCGGCACCTATAAGGGCGTGCCGGTGTCCGTCATGGCCAGCGGCATGGGCATTCCGTCCATGGGCATCTATTCCTATGAGCTGTATACCCACTACGACGTGGACAACATCATCCGCGTGGGCACCGCCGGCGCCATGCGCGCCGACATGGAGCTGGGCAGCGTGGTGGCCGGTCAGGGCGCCTGCACCAACTCCGACTTTGCCAGCCAGTACGAGCTGGGCGGCACCTTCGCCCCCATCTGCGACTTCGACCTGCTGATGGCCGCCGTGGAGAGCGCCAGGGAGCTGGGCGTCAAGATGCCCGTGGGCAATCTGTACTCCTCCGACACGTTCTATGACGCCGCCGGCCGCAACATGCGCTTTGCCAAGATGGGCGTCATGGCCGTGGAGATGGAGGCCGCCGGCCTGTACTGCACCGCCGCCTATACCGGCAAGCGGGCGCTGGCCATCTGCTCTATCTCCGACAACCTGATCACCGGCGAGGAGCTGACCCCCGAGGAGCGCCAGACCACCTTCACCAACATGATGAAGATCGCGCTGGAGGCGGCGGTCAAGATGGCTGCGAAAAAATAAACACCTGCACGGCAGCACAGCGGACGACCGCTGTGCTGTCGTCATCAGCGGTACATTTGTGCGTTTTGTAGAAACAAAGTGTAAATTTTTGATTACATTTGTTTACAATTCGCCCGCAAAATGCGCTTTTCCCTTGCCAAAGGCGAAAAACCCTGCTATAATGCACAGGGCACAGGGGAAAGAGCTTCCCCGTGCCGAAATACCGGTTTTCCCGCCGCAAGGCGTGAAAATAAAAAATTGAGGAAGGTAGAATAACTATGAAAAAGTTTCTTGCTATGATCCTGGCTCTGGTTATGGCTCTGTCCCTGGTCGCCTGCGGCGACAAGAAGGACGATACCAAGACCGATGACAAACAGGGCGACACCAACGAGACGACCTATAAGGTCGCCATGATCACCGACTACGGTGATATCACCGACCAGTCCTTCAACCAGACCACCTACGAGGCCTGCAAGGCGTTTGCCGATGCCAACAAGATCGAGTTCTCCTACTTCAAGCCCGCCGGCGACAACACCGCCGACCGTGTGGCTATGATCGAGAGCGCTGTTGACGAGGGCTACAACGTCATCGTGATGCCCGGCTACGCCTTCGGCGGCGCTATCGTCGAGGCCGCTCCCCAGCACAAGGACGTGAAGTTCATCGCGCTGGACGTGGGCAAGGGCGACCTGCTGGAGGCCGGTGTGGCCGCCAAGGGCGAGGAGTACGACTACAATCCCGACAACTGGGATCTGGCCACCTACGTTGATATGAGCAACGTGTACTGCGCCATCTATCAGGAAGAGCTGTGCGGCTACATGGCCGGCTACGCTGCTGTGAAGCTGGGCTACAAGAACCTGGGCTTCCTGGGCGGCATGGCTGTCCCCGCTGTTGTCCGCTATGGCTACGGCTTTGTGCAGGGCGTTGATGCTGCCGCTGCCGAGCTGAAGCTGACCGATGTGAAGGTCAACTATGTGTACGGCGGTCAGTTCTTCGGCGATGCTGACATCACCGCTAAGATGGATACCTGGTATGCCGGCGGCACGCAGGTCGTGTTCGCCTGCGGCGGCGGTATCTACACCTCCGCTGTGGACGCTGCCAAGAAGGTCGAGGGCGCCAAGGTCATCGGTGTTGACGTTGACCAGGCCGGTGTCATCGCCAACTACGCCGCCGGCGAGGGCGCTGATCAGGCTACCATCGACGGCTACAAGGCTCTGACCGTGACCTCCGCCATGAAGGGTCTGTATCCCGCCACCTATGACACCCTGACCGACGTTATCGTCAATGGCAACTGGGCTAACTACGCCGGCAAGATCGCCACTCTGGGTCTGGTCTCCGCTGACGATCCCGCTCTGAACTACGTCCAGATCCCCATGGAGTCCACCCAGTGGGCTGACGGCGCGTTCACTCAGGACGACTACAAGGCTCTGGTAAAGGCCATGTTCGACGGCACTCTGACCGTCAGCAACGACATTACCAAGGCTGCCAAGGACTTCGCCACCGTGATCACCGTTGACGAGCAGGGTCAGATCAAGTAAGTCTGTACTTAACCTGTCATAAAGAAAGACCGCTTCGGCGGTCTTTCTTTTTTGCCCCGGCGGTCTTTCTTTATTTGCTTCGGCGGTCTTTCTTTTTTTTCATTTCGGTGCCGGGAATGAAATTCAGCGGTGAAACAGGCAGATTTCACTAATTTGTCTTTGCTTTATGGGACAAAGTATAGTATACTACTATCATCTATATTGTGGTTTCCGTCCCCGTGGATGCGAAAAGCGGCGGGCCATAAAACGGAAGGGAGGGCGAAAACTTGGACACACCGTTTGCAATCGAAATGCTGCACATCACAAAGCGGTTTCCCGGTATCATCGCCAACGACGACATCACGCTTCAGTTGAAGAAGGGTGAGATCCACGCCCTGCTGGGCGAAAACGGCGCGGGCAAATCCACGCTGATGAGCGTGCTGTTCGGCCTGTATCAGGCCGAGGAGGGCATCATCAAGAAGGACGGCGTGGAGGTATCCATCAAGGATCCCAACGACGCCAACGCGCTGGGCATCGGCATGGTGCACCAGCACTTCAAGCTGGTGGAATGCTTCACCGTGCTGGACAACATCATCATGGGCGTGGAGCCCACAAAATGCGGCTTCCTGCAAAAGAAGGAGGCCCGGGAGAAGGTCATCGCGCTCAGCGAGAAATACGGCCTGAAGATCGACCCGGACGCGCTGATCGAGGACATCACCGTGGGTATGCAGCAGCGCACCGAGATCCTGAAGATGCTCTACCGCGACAACGAGATCCTCATCTTCGACGAGCCCACCGCCGTGCTGACGCCCCAGGAGATCGACGAGCTGATGCAGATCATGAAGAATCTGGCCGCCGAGGGCAAGAGCATCCTGTTCATCTCTCACAAGCTCAACGAGATCATGGCCGTGGCCGACCGCTGCACCGTCCTGCGCAAGGGCAAGTACATCGGCACCGTGGAGACGAAGAACACCACCATGGAGCAGCTTTCCTCCATGATGGTGGGGCGCGACGTCAGCTTCCACGTGGAGAAGAAGCCCGCCCAGCCCGGCGAGGTGGTGCTGGACGTGTCCCACATGACCGTGGCCAGCAAGATGCACAAGAACAACGCCGTCAAGGACGTGAGCCTGCAGGTGCGCCGGGGCGAGATCGTCTGCCTCGCCGGTATCGACGGCAACGGCCAGACGGAGTTTGTCTACGGCCTGACCGGTCTTGAGCCGGTGGTGTCCGGCAAGATCACCCTCAACGGGCAGGACATCACCAAAATGCCCATCCGCAAGCGGAACATCATGGGCATGTCCCACATCCCTGAGGATCGCCACAAGCACGGTCTGGTGCTGGATTACTCCTTGGAGGACAATCTGGTGCTGGAACGCTATTTCGAGCCGGAGTTCACCGACAAGGCGGGCTTCCTGCGCCGGGATAACATCCGCAAGTACGCGGAAAAGCTCATCGAGCAGTACGACGTCCGCAGCGGACAGGGTCCCATCACCATCGCCCGCAGCATGTCCGGCGGCAACCAGCAGAAGGCCATCGTCGCCCGCGAGATCGACAAGGATCCCGAGCTGCTGGTGGCGGTGCAGCCCACCCGCGGTCTGGACGTGGGCGCCATCGAGTACATCCACAAGCAGCTGGTGGCGCAGCGCGACGCGGGCAAGGCCGTGCTGCTGGTATCGCTGGAGCTGGATGAGGTCATGGACGTGCCCGACCGCATCCTCGTCATGTACGAGGGTGAGATCGTGGGCGAGCTTGACCCCAAAAAGACCACGCAGGAGGAGCTGGGTCTGTATATGGCGGGCGCCAAGAGAGACGAGGTGACGGCATGAAAAAGAACATCCTGAAAAATAACGGGGTGCAGTCGCTGCTGGCGTCCCTTGTGTGCGTGATCCTGGGTCTGCTCATCGGCTATATCGTGCTGCTGTTCATCAACCCCGACGGCGCCGGCGAAGCCATCACCGACGTTATGAAGAACTTCCTTACATACAGCAAGCCGGAAACGCAGGTCAAGTACCTGGGCAACACCCTTGTCAAGACCGCGCCCCTGCTGATGTGCTCCCTGTCCATCCTGTTTGCGTACAAGGTCGGCCTGTTCAACATCGGCGCGGCCGGTCAGTACTGCATCGGCGTGGCGCTGAGCCTGTACGCCGCGCTGGCGTGGGGCTGGAGCTGGCTGCCCTGCATGCTGCTGGCCATGCTGGGCGGCGCGCTGCTGGGCGCGATATCCGGTCTGCTGAAGTCCTACTGCAACGTCAACGAGGTCATCTCCGGCATCATGCTCAACTGGATCGTCCTCTACCTGACCAACATGCTCCTCACGCAGGTGAAGGAGGACACCAGTCCCTACACCTTCGTGCTGTCCCACAAGAATGCCTCGGCCATCCTGCCCTCTCTGGGTCTGGGCAGCCTGTTCAACGGCAACCAGTACGTGGGTCTGGCGCTGCCCCTGTCCATCGTTATCGCCATTTTGGTGTGGGTGGTGCTGGAAAAGACCCGCATCGGCTACGAGCTGCGGGCCACCGGCAACAACAAGAACGCCGCCAAGTACTGCGGCATGGCCGAAAAGCGCAACATCATCATGACGCTGGCCATCTCCGGTATGCTGGCCGGTCTGGGCGCGGCTATGCTGTACCTCACCGGCTACGAGCAGTGGCAGTGCTCCACCTCCTCCGTGCCGGGCATGGGCTTCAACGGCATCGCGGCGGCCTTCCTGGGCGGCCTGAACCCCATCGGCGCGATCCTGGCCTCCTTCTTCATCCAGCATATCACCGCCGGCGGCGCGTATGTGGATAAGAGCATGTACTGCGCGCAGATCTCCGATCTGATCTCCTCCATCATCATCTACCTGTGCGGCTTCGTGCTGTTCATGAAGTACGCCATGAATACCGCCATCGCCAAGCGCGAGGAAAAGGCGGCACTTAAAGAAAAGGAGCGGGCGCAAACGCCTGAAGTCTCCGACAACGGGAAAGGAGGCGATCAGTAATGGTACTGCTGCTGCAATATACATTGACCTTCGCCTCCGTGCTGATCCTTGTGGCACTGGGCGGTTGCTTCTCCGAGCACTCCGGCGTCATCAACCTGGGTCTTGAGGGCGTGATGATCATGGGCGCTCTGGGCGGTGCGCTGGCCATGCGCTATATGCCCACCGACTCCTCCGCCTTCTCCATGCTGATCGTGGTGCTGCTGGCGGCAGCGCTGGCCGGTACGGTGTACTCGTCGCTGCTGGCTGTGGCCTGCATCAACTTCAAGGCGGATCAGACCATCGTCGGTACGGCGCTGAACATGCTGGGCACCGCGGGCGCCACCGTTATCGTCAAGGCCATCAACACCGCGGCCAACCCCGACGACGTGTCCTCCACCATCCAGTACGCCGGCGCGAAGAAGGCGTTCCTGGTGAACATCGGTTCCTTCGAGTTCAGCTGGTTCATGCTGGTGACGCTGCTGCTGCTGATCGCGGCCTATGTGGCGCTGTACAAGACCCGCTTCGGTCTGCGCCTCATGGCCTGCGGCGAGCATCCCCAGGCGGCGGACTCCGTGGGTATCAACGTGTACAAGATGCGCTGGGCGGGCGTGCTGATCTCCGGCATGCTGGGCGGTCTGGGCGGCATCGTGTTCATCACCGCCGGCGTGTCCGAGTGGCGGTTTGAGTACGGCGTGGCCGGCTTCGGCTTCCTGTCTCTGGCGGTCATGATCTTCGGCCAGTGGAAGCCCACGCGCATCGCGCTGGCAGCGCTGCTGTTCGGCCTGTTCCGCGCCCTGTCCAACGTGTACGCGGGCTTCGAGTTCCTGAAGAACCTGAACATTCCCAGCCCCGTGTACAACATGATGCCCTACATCATCTCGCTGGTGGTGCTGGCCTTCACCTCCAAGAAGTCCCGCGCACCCAAGGCCGAGGGTATCCCCTACGACAAGGGGCAGCGCTGACGCGCAATATGTAATATCCCACAGACAGACCTCCCGTCCATCGGACGGGAGGTCTGTTATTTTACCCCGATTTTACAATTCTCCTCCTGTGGATTTGACATTGCCCCTGTATCATAATAAATGGACAAGAATGTGCAGTCAAAACAAGGTAAAATCGAGGAGAGAACTATGGACATTTTTCATGTGTTGACCATGCTGGGCGGACTGTGCCTGTTCCTGTTCGGCATGAATTTCATGGGGCAGTCGCTGGAGCGCCGCGCCGGCGGCAAGCTGCGGACGCTGCTGGATAAGATGACCGGCAGCGTGGGCGCGGGCTTCCTCACCGGTCTGGGCATCACCGCCATCATCCAGAGCTCGTCGGCCACCACCGTTATGGTGGTGGGCTTCGTCAACTCCGGTCTGATGAACCTGCGGCAGGCCATCAACGTCATCATGGGCGCCAACGTGGGCACCACGGTGACGGCGTGGCTCCTGAGTCTGGCGGGCATCGACGGCGGCAGCACATGGGTGCAGCTGCTCAAGCCCACCTCCTTCACGCCGGTGCTGGCGCTGATCGGCATTATTTTCTACATGTTCTGCAAGGACAGCCACAAAAAGGACACCGGCGCCATCCTGCTGGGCTTTGCCACCCTGATGTTCGGCATGGACACCATGAGCGGCGCCGTGGCCGGGCTGAAGGACGTACCGGGCTTCGCCGAGCTGTTTCTGGCCTTCACCAACCCGCTGCTGGGCGTGCTGGTGGGCGCGGTGCTGACGGCGGTCATCCAGTCCTCCTCCGCCTCCGTGGGCATTCTGCAGGCGCTGGCCTCCACCGGGCAGGTCAGCTACGCCGCGGCGGTGCCCATCATCATGGGGCAGAACATCGGCACCTGCGTCACGGCGCTGATCTCCTGCGTGGGCACCAACAAAAACGCCAAACGCGCCGCCGTGGTACACCTGATGTTCAACGTCATCGGTGTGGCGGTGCTGCTGACGGTGTTCTGCATCGTCAAGGCCATCTTTGCCCCGGCGCTGCTGAACGAGTCGGCGGGCATGGCCGGTATCGCCGTGGCACACTCGGCCTTCAACATCCTCTGCACCGCCATGCTGCTGCCCTGCGGCGGCCTGCTGGAAAAGCTGGCTGTCCGTCTGGTGCCGGACAAGGCGCAGGCGGAGGAGACGGTGGAGCTGGACGAGCGTCTGCTGGCCACGCCGTCACTGGCACTGCAGCGCTGCCGCGCCGTGGCCTGCGACATGGCGGCACAGGCCACCCTCGCCCTGCAAAACGCCCTGCGCTCGCTGGAGCACTACACCCCGGAGCTGGCCGCCTCCATCCGGGAGGACGAGAGCCGCTGCGACCACTACGAGGACGTGCTGGGCACCTATCTGGTGAAGCTCAGCGCCCGGAAGATGGGCGACGACGAGAGCGAGGAGGCCGCCGAGCTGCTGAAGGCCATCGGCGACTTCGAGCGCATCTCCGACCACGCGGTGAACGTGCTGGAATCAGCGGAGGAGCTGCGGGACAAGGAGCTTTCCTTCAGCGATGCAGCACGCCGCGAGCTGTCCGTCCTCACCGCCGCCGTGGATCATATCCTGACCATGTCGCTGGACGCCTTCCGGGACAAGAGCGTGCCGCTGGCGCGGCAGGTGGAGCCGCTGGAGGAGGTCATCGACGGCCTGAAGGAGCAGCTGCGCACCCGCCACATCCTGCGCATGCAGCAGGGACAGTGCAGCATCGAGGCGGGCTTCGTCCTCTCCGACCTGCTGACGGATCTGGAGCGCACCTCCGACCACTGCTCCAACATCGCCGGCTGTGTCATCGACGCGGCGCACCACGACCTGAACCTCCACGCCACGCTGGACGCCGCGCCCCAGCGCGACCCGGATTTCCCCGCCCGCTACAAGACCTTCGCAGAAGAATACAAGTTATAAAAAAACAGGGACTCACGTCCCTGTTTTTTTATGTGCAATTATTCTCAGCGCCCGCGGGAGGCCCGCTCCCGTGCCTCGGCCTCCGCCCATAGCAAGCGGGCAGAAGAAATGCCGCCCTACGGCGGCATTTCTTTTTTATGTCCACAGCTGTATTCTGGCATCGTAATTCCGCACGGAGCGCACCAGCTCCTCGTCCAGCAGCGCGGTGATCTGGTCGGGGGTGCCCTGCACCCACAGGCCCAGCACCTCCAGCCCGTCCTCCTCCAGATTCAGCAGCATCTCCTTGTAGCGGTACGGCTCGTCGGGGCCGGCCTCCGCCACCTCCGGGTGGTCGGCCAGATACTGCACCATCGCCCGGAAGTGCTGCGTGATGTCCTCGCCGGTGAGGTTTTTGTACTCCTGCAGCTGCATGCCCGGATAGTCCTCCTCCAGATCATCGCCGTAGGCGAGCATCATGTGCTGTAAGGAGCAGTGCAGCGAGTCATAGTTGTACGCCCCGTCCACCCACACGTTGGCGGACAGGAAATCCACGTCCGGATGCCGCGCCATGATGTCCGCCAGCTCATCCACCGTCAACACCTTGCGGAAGGACACGGCGGAGGTAAGGCGCATATACTCCGGCAGCGCGTCCAGCGCCGCCTGCCCGGTGTCGCCGCTCCAGACGTCGTTTCTGCCCGGATTCCTGTTGTCGTAGAAGAAGCCGCTGTACATATACCCGATGGCGTGCAGGTCGCCGCTGTTCAGCTGTCCGACGTGCCCCAGCGACAGTCCTGTCTGCGTCTGGATGTGAAACCGGTTGCTGCCGGTGCGGTCGTAGAACGTCAGGTGCAGGGTGTCGCGCATGAAGCCGCTGTGCTCGGCGTAGCTGCCGTAGTAGTCGCCCAGCGGCATATACAGTCCCGCCAGCGCCGACATGCCCACGTCGAACGTCGGGTAGCCGCTGCCATCGACGAGGTCGTCCGTGTACACACGCCGGTTCAGCAGGGGCGATACCACCAATTGCAGCAGCAGCACCACCGCCAGCACCGCCGCCGTTGATATCAGCACGATGTTCCGTGTGCGGCGGTTCAGGCGGCGCTTCACCGCCTTCGTCTCCGCGCTGGCCGCGGCCGCCGCGTCCTCCGGCAGCTCCGGCAGCTCCTGCTCCGCCAGATAGTCCTCGATCAGCCGGTATTTTTCCAGCTCCCGCTCCACCAGCGCCGTCTCCTCGGCGGTGGCGGTGTGCGCCTGATAGTGGGCAAAGGCCGTCTCAAAATTCATAGCCATCCTCCTCCATTTTCTGCCGCAGCCGCGTCCGTGCCCGGCGCAGCCGCTGGCGTATCACAGCGGGCGTCACGCCCAGCGCCGCCGCCAGCTCCGCTCCCGACAGGTGCGCGAAGCAATACAGCGTCAGCACCTCCCGGTCGCCTGCGCCCAGCCGCTCCATGGCGCGGTACAGCGCCGCCGCGTCCTCCCGCTGCAGGAGAACGCTCTCCGGCGTGGCGGCGTCCGCCGTCTCCGGTACGTCCTCGTCGGACAGATGCTTCTGCCGCCGCAGGTGGTCGATGATGAGATTCCGCAGCACCCGGAACAGCCAGCTGCGAAAGCTGACAACGTCGTCCGGCAGCGCCAGCCACGCCCGGCAGAAGGCCTCCTGCACCATGTCCTCCGCCAGCGGGCGGCTGCGGCACAGCCCCTGCGCGTACAGAAGCGCCGCGGCATAGTGCTGCCGGTACAGCTGCTCGAATATGTCCTTGTCCACGGCGTCTCACCACCTTCTGTCTCTATAACGAACGAGCGGGGAAAATGTGACAGCTATGCACACACAGAGAAATGCAGCAGGCCCTTCGGCCTGCTGCATGCTTGCTGCGCCTATATGGTACTGCCGCGTTGTGCGGCAAGGCCTGCTGCCATTGTACCGGAGGAGCAGTTCCCTGTCAACCGCTTTGACCGGCAGCGTCCGCGTTCACAGCGCCGCGATCTCCGCGCCCAGCGCGGCGGCGTCCTCCCGGTCGTGGGTGACGCATACCACCGCCGCGCCATTCCGGTGCCGCAGGATATACGCCGCCGCCTGCTGCCGCGTCTCCGCGTCCAGCCCCTTGAACGGCTCGTCCAGCAGCAGAAGCCCGCCGCCGAAGCACACCGCCCTGGCGATGGCCACCCGCCGCCGCTGTCCGCCGGACAGCTCCTCCACCGGCTGGTGCAGCTGGCCGCCCAGCCCCAGCTCCGTCAGGTGCGCCCGGATGGTTTCCGTGTCCATGCGCCGTCCCGTTGCCAGCCGGACGTTCTCCACGGCGCTCATGTGGCCGCACAGCCGATCCTCCTGGAACACATACCCGATCCGCTCCGGTACATCCCGCACCGTTCCGCTGTCCGGCTTTTCCAGCCCGGCCATGCACCGCAGCAGCGTGGTCTTGCCCCAGCCGGAGGGCGCCATCAGGCACAGCACCGCCCCCGCCGGCACCGTAAGGCTCACATCCTCCAGCACAGGCTTGTCTCCGAAGCGCTTGTACAGATGCTCCGCTCTCACGTCCGTCCCCCCTTTGCCCAGCGGCAGCACCGCCGCAGCAGCGCCAGCACCGCCCGCTCAAACAGGGCGCTCAGCGCCACGATCACCGCCGTCCACGCCAGCAGGTCGCCGGTCTGCAAATAGATCTTGGCCTCATACAGCTTTTCCCCGATGGAGCCGCCCACCACGCCGATGACCTCCGCCGCCACACCCGCCTTCCAGCTCATGCCCAGCGCCGCGGCGCTGCCTGCCAGCAGGAACGGCTCCGCCGCCGGCAGCAGGATGCACCGCGCCTGCCGCAGCCACGGTACCCGGAACACCCGCGCCATCTCCAGCAGCTCCCGGTCGGCGCTGCGTATGCCCGCCAGCACGTTGGTGTACAGAATGGGGAACACCATCAGAAACGAGATGAACAGCGGCAGCGCCGACGTGCGCATCCAGATCAGCGCCAGAATGATGAACGACGCCACCGGCACCGACTTGATGACCAGCACATAGGGGCGCAGCAGCACATCCACCACCGGCCACCGCCCGGCGGCGAAGGCCAGCGCCGTGCCCAGCACCAGCGCCGCGCCGAAGCCTCCGGCAATGCGGCAGAAGCTGAACCACACCGCCCGCCAGAAGCCGCCGTCGGGCAGCAGGGCGGCCAGACGCACCAGCACCGCCGCCGGCGACGGCAGCAGCAGCGCCGAGCCCACGGCCATAGATGCCGCCTGCCACACCAGCACCGCCAGCGCCGCCGCGCCGATGCGCTGCCACGTTACCTTTATCATGCGTCCATCCAATAGAAGCCGTCGTCGGGCATCGCGCCGCCCACGGCCTCCGGCTTCAGGTCATACAGCGTCTGCAAATAGCCGCCCACGGCGGTCTTCATGTCCGTGCCGGTGATGCACACCAGATTGCACTCCGGCAGTGCCTTCTCCGCCACCGCCGCCTTGACGATGCCATATTTCTCCACCAGCACCGCCGCCTCCGCCGGGTTCGCATTGGCATAGTCCGTGCTGGCGGCATACTCGCTCAGGAACGTGCGCACCGCCGCCGGATGCTCGTCGGCAAAGGCCTTCCGCGCCACCAGCACCGAGGTGATGAGCCGGCTGCCGTTGTCCAGCTTGTCCCACTCCGCGCTCAGGTCGAGAGCCACGCGCAGCCCCTCCACCTGACCCTGCGCCACGGTGACGAAGGGCTGGGGCAGCATGGCCACCGCGTTCTCCTGCTCCGCCATCAGCGCCACGATCTCCGTGGGCTCGCTCTTCCACTCCACCTGCACGTCCGTGCCCAGTGTCAGCCCGTGCTGGCTCAGCAGATACGTCAGCGCGTACTCCGGCGTAGCGCCCTTGCCGGTGGCGTAGATGGTCTTGCCGCTGAGGGACGCCACGTCCGTTACCGTCTCGCCGCCCTTTTCCACCATATACAGCACGCCCAGCGTGCCGGCGGCCAGCAGCTCCACGCCGCCCTCCGTCTGGTTATACAGAATGGCCGCTACGTTGGCGGGCACCGCAACGATGTCCAGCTCGCCCTGCACCAGCTGCGGCGTCAGCTCATTGGCGCTGGCCGCCATGGTGAATGCGTACCCGTTCTCCGTGGCGCCGCTCTCCGCGTCGTCCAGCAGCTTCACCATGCCCATGGAGGTGGGCCCCTTCAGCCCGCCCAACCGCACAGTGACCGGCTGGGCGGCGGATTTGTCGCCATCCTCAATGGGCATAGGCGTTTTCGGCGTTACGCAGGCGCACAGCGTCAATGCCAGCGCCAGCGCCAGCAGCAGGGATATCATTTTTTTCATGTTGTTTTCTCCTTTCCGTGATACGGTCTTTTATACAAAGCTGTCGTGCAGCATGCCTATCTGTCTTCTATCGGTGTGATCACGTTGGAATACAGCGTTTTGGCGCTTACGCCCTCCAGACGACCCATCCTCCCGCTGAGGGCGGAGATCACGTCCTGCGGTGCGTCCAGCACCACCGAGATGATGTTCACACCCCGCGCCCGGTAGGGCACGCCCATCCGCCCGATCACATATTCGCTGTACCGGTGCAGCAGCTCGTTGACCTCCGCCGCCCGCTCCGGCTCCTCCACGATGATCCCCATGAGAGCCACCCGTGTTTCCACAAATACCACCTCTTATATCCAAAATAAAAAAGCCGCGCCGCTCCCGCGACACGACCACAGCGCCCGCTTCGCGGGCGCGGAATATATGGCGCATCTTCCGTCTCAAGCGCACTTTCGACGTCAGCAGCTTGTCCGTATTCTACGGCAGGAATCGCCGTCTGTCAAGCCCCCTTCAAGGAGAGAAAGGGTGGGGCTGCCTATTGGATACAGCCCCACCCGGGGAAGCGATCAGTTCTTTTCGCCGACGCGCGGGGCAGGCTCCTCCCTGCGGCGCACGCTGGGGAGCATGGTCACAAGCTGCGCGGCCAGTCCGAACACAACGGCGGGCAGCACCCAGCTCAGCCCCAGGTCATACAGCGGCAGCGCCTCCACCAGCGGCACGGACACGCCGTAGGTGTGCAGCGTACACAGAGCGCTGGTCAGCAGCGCGCCGATCACCGCGCCGCGGCTGACAAAATCGTGTACCTTGGGCATAATAAGGGAGATGCAGATAAGCACCAGCGCGGGGGGATATACGACATCCAGCACCGGCGCGGCCACCGCCACGATGCGATCCAGTCCCAGGTTGGACACCACAGCGCTGAACACGCAGATCGCCGCCACGAAGGCCTTGTAGCTCACCTTGCCCCGGCACAGCTCGGAGAAATACGCCGCTGCGGAGCTGGTCAGCGCGATGGCCGTGGTGACGCAGGCCAGACCAACCACCACGCCGAAGATGACCACGCCGGTCTTGCCCATCAGAGCCTCGACAATGGCCATGATCAATGCAGCGCGGCCGATGGAGCCGGTGTACTGCGTGGACACGGTGGCGCCCAGATAGGCCAGACCCATATACACCGCCAGCAGCAGCACGCCCGCCAGCAGCGCGGCGCCGCCCACCACGCGTAGCTGGCTCTTGCCCTGCTTATAGCCCTTGGCGGTGACGCTCTGCAAAATAATGATGCCGAAGGGCAGCGCCGCCAGCGCGTCCATGGTCTGGTAGCCCGCCTTGATGCCGGTGACGGTCACATTGCTGATCTGCGGCAGGGCGGCGATCTCGCCCAGCGGGGTCACGATGCCCTTGATAATGATGGCGAACAGTCCCACCAGCAGCAGCGGCGTGAGCACCTTGCCCACGATGTCCACCACGGCGGACTCCTTCAGGCACAGCACAAGGATCAGCGCAAAAAATGCCACGGAGAACACCACCGGCGACACGCCGCTCAGGTTGGGGGCGATGGCCATTTCGTAGGTGCTGGCGCTGGTGCGGGGGATGGCCACCATGGGGCCGATACACAGCACGATGGCGCACATAAGGATCTCGGCGGGGAGCTTGCCCGCGCGCCGCAGCACCTGCTCGCTGCTGCCCACGCGCAGCAGGGCGAACATGCCCATCATGGCAAGGCCGATGTCCGCGATGAAGTACGCGGAAAAGCCCTCCAGCCAGCGGCTGCCGGCCTCCATGCCCAAAAAGGGCGGAAATATGACGTTTCCTGCGCCGAAAAACATGGAAAACAGCGCAAAGCCCACTACGACGATCTCGCCGAGGGCGTTTTTCTTCTGTCCGTTCATTATGGTTTCTCCATTTCTCTCTTGTTCCGGCCCCGTCCTGTGCGGGGCGCCGCAGCGCGCCGTGCGCGATGCATTTCCTGCATATAGGGTATCATTTTTTTCATCATTACGGAAATGACACTTATCAAACGCGGCATGAATTTAATTGATGACGCACAAAATATGATCGGGCGTCCTTTATTCCTTGTTGGAAAGTTTACAATAAGCCCATTGAACGGCAAGCCCCTTTGTGATATAGTTAAAAAACAAGGCTCACATTTTGTTGTTTTTGTACAGAAAGCGAGGCACTATGGACGATAAAAAGCTGCGGGCACTGCTGACAGCGGTGCAATGCGGCAGCTTCGGAAAAGCGACGGCGCAGCTGGGCTATACCCAGTCCGCCATGACACATCTTGTCAACAAGCTGGAGGCCGAGCTGGGCTGCACCCTCCTGTCCCGCAGCAGCCACGGCGTCCGGCTCTCGGAGGAGGGCGAGCACCTGCTGCCCTATATTCAGGACTATCTCCGCGCCAGCGATGCGCTGCGGCAGGAGGCGGCGCTGCAGGGGGAATCCCACAACCACGTCCTGCGCATCGGCTGCTTTGCCAGTATCGCCCGGGCGCGGCTTCCGGCGCTGCTGGCCAAATTCCGCAAGCTGCACCCGGAGATCAAGATCGACGTGCTGGTGGGCGGCTATGAGCTGGCTGCGGCGCTGGAGGAGGAACGGGTGCAGCTGGCGCTGGTGGAGGAGTCCTGCGGCAAGGGCTTTTACTGGACGCCGCTGACAGACGCGCCGCTGGTGGCGGTGGTGCCGCCGGACTTCCCCTGGCAGGAGGATACCATCCCGCTGGAGCGGCTGCTGCAGGAAACGTTCCTCTCCTGCCCGGAGCAGTACGTGGCGCGGCTGCTGCCGCCGGGATCGCCGTTGCTGGAGGTCACAGCCTCGGACGATGCCGCCATTCTGTCCATGGTGGCCGCAGGGCTGGGCGTGTCCGTGCTGTCGTCCTTCTCGCTGGCGGGCTATGAGGGGCAGGTGCAGGTGCTGCCGCTGTCGGAGCCGCTGTTCCGGCGGCTGGGCGCGGCGGTCAAGACCCCGCCCCCGGCCAACAGCGCCGCCCGGCACTTCCTCGCCTTTCTGAAGCGGCAATACCCCGACAATCCCACCGACAATCCCTGACAGGAGGTTTTCTCATGTGTACTGCGGCCACCTATCTGACCGACCATTTCTTCTTCGGGCGCAATCTCGACTATGAGCGCGGCTTCGGCGAGCGCGTCACCGTCACGCCCCGGAGCTTCCCTCTGCCCATGCGCCATCTGAATGAGGTGACACAGCACTACGCCATGATCGGCATGGCGTCGGTGCAGGCGGGCTATCCCCTGTACTACGACGCGGTGAACGAGAAGGGGCTGTGCATCGCCGGGCTGAACTTCGTGTCCAGCGCCGTCTACCGCCCCTGCCCGGCGGAGGGGCGCGGCGTGGCGCAGTTCGAGCTGATCCCGTGGCTGCTGGGCAGCTGCGCCGGGGTGGATGAGGCCTGCGCCCTGCTGGAGGGCGTCTGCATCACCGACGATGCCTTCCTGCCGGGGCTGCCCCCGGCCAAGCTCCACTGGCTTCTGGCCGACCGGCGGCGCTGCGTGGTGATCGAGCAGACCGCCGACGGTCTGCACATCTACGATGATCCCGCCGGCGTGCTGACCAACGAGCCGCCCTTCCCCCTGCAGATGTTCCAGCTGAACAACTACGCCCAGCTGTCCGCCCGCCCGCCGGAGAACCGCTTCTCCCCTGCCCTGCCGCTGCAGGCATACAGCCGGGGCATGGGTGCCATGGGGCTGCCCGGCGATCTGTCGTCCCAGTCCCGGTTCGTGCGCACCGCCTTTACCCGGCTGAACAGCGCGTCCGGCACCGGCGTGGCCGAGGGCGCCAGCCAGCTGTTCCACATTCTGGGCGCGGCGGCACAGCAGCGGGGCTGCTGCGTGCTGGAGGACGGCAGCTGTGAGCTGACTCTCTACACCTCCTGCTGCGATGCCGACACGGGCGTGTATTACTACACCACCTACGACAGCGGACACGTCTCCGCCGTGGACATGCACCGGGAGGAGCTGGACGGCGCGGCGCTGATCTCCTACCCGCTGGACGATGTATGGCAGGTGCGGCTCCAGAACTGAGCCGCATTACCCGAACAGATCCCCGCACAGCTCCCACACGGGGCTGCCCTCGTAGTGCTGGCGGATGGTTTTGCCGGAGTAGGCGGAGCGGTTCTCCCGGTCGGTGGCCTGCCCGTCCGCGCCCAGTGCCAGCATACAGCGCAGAAAGGCGAAGGCATCGTCAGCCTCGGCCCGGGTGTGCTTCCACACAAGGCGCATGGACGTGGTGTCCTGCCCGTCCCATGCGTAGCGGCGGGCGTTCCAGGCGGCGATGTTCACGCCGTCGAACAGCGCGGGATAGCCGTCCAGCTTGGCGTCGGCGCAGAAATTCACGTCCGCGCCGTGCTCCAGCAGAAACCACGCAATGTCCCGGTGCCAGCCGGTACACAGAGCCGCCTGCAAGGGCGACATGCCCCGCGTGTCGGCGGGCTTCTCCGGCGCAGGGATATTCACCAGCGCCGGGTCGGTAGCCAGCATGGAGCTGACCGTTTCCAGCTCGTCGGCGCGGATGGCGCCAAAAAATGCATAATCGTTCTTTTTCATCATACCCTTATTCAGAAAACGGCGGGCTTATGCCCGCCGCGAAAAATGGCGTGTATTCTTGGGCTGAGAAAGCACTTCCCTTTTGCAAACGCAGAACGGAAGTGTTTTCTTTATGCAGCGATATAAAAATCCCGTGGCGTAGCACGGGCGCATACCGCGTGAGATACGCACCATAAGATGGAAAACATCATTTGCGATTATAATGTTAATTAACATTATAATTATATGATTTTTTTATTGATAAATCATCATTACTATGGTATGATTATAAAGAAGGCAGGTGTGTGTTTTGGATATATCGCATATGATTGAAACGATTACCCCGATAACACTTTTTAACAAAGGGAAAGCATCCCAACTATTTGCAAAGGCGATAAACGGAAAACCTTTACTGGTAGTCAAAAATAATGCACCTGTTGCTGTAATCCTCTCGAAGGATGAGTACTGTCGTCTATACCAATTAGCACACATCTGTGAGCAATCCATAGAGAGCATACCGGAGCCGGAGCGCCAAATTATTGGAAAAATCCTTTCAGAACTTAAAACAGCAGGTAAAGGAGAATAAGGTGACGCACTTTACAATAATTGATTATACTGATTGGCAACCATACGAAGGGTTAGCCGCAGGAAGTGGCCGAAGCGAGAAAGAATGGCTGATTTCAGACGATGGGAGAATAGGATTATTCAAGTATCCCAAAATCGATCCTGCAACCAACTCCGTGACAACCGAACATATTTCAGAACACATGGCTGCTCAAATTGGTAATCTTGTCGGTGTAAAAACGGCACAAGTGGATTTAGGCAGGAGAAATGGAAGAATTGGTAGCATGAGTTACCTCGTAAAGAGCGAAACTGAGAATTTGGTAGAGGGGATCAATTTTATAGTCGGTCGTTATCCGAATTACAACGCAACTACTATGATTGATGAAGCCAGCGGGAATTACTATTCTTTAGAAATGCTTGAGGAGGCAAAAAAGTGGTCCAATGAAAACGAGTGGATAGAAATGCTCATTTTTGATGCTCTGATAGGAAATGCCGACAGGCATCAAAGCAATTGGGCAATTTTGATTGAGTTTTTAGAGGCCCAAGAAACCGAGGATAATCACATTAGTCTCCGCTTTCGCTCTAAGTGGTGTCCTCTCTATGATAATGGCTCATCTTTGTGTTGCTATGTGAATGAAAAGGGTGTCGACAGTATGTTCGGTAAAGACCCGGGTCCTTTTAAAGCGCTTGTTGATTCAAAATCCAGATCAATTGTTCGCGTTGACGGATCCAGGAAGACAAAGCCAACACACAAAGAAATGGTGCTATATCTGATTAAAAAATATCCCTCAGCCAAAGCAATCGCGGCTCGTTTTGTCGAAAGGCTCACGTTTAAAGATGTTGACAAACTATTGGACATGTATACTCCAGATATACTTAGTGAGAAAAAGAATCGGCTGATTCGTAGATATTTAAAAGAAAAACTATGTATGCTAAGAGATGCGGTAGAAGGACGGTAGTAGTGATGAATGATAAGTTTTTATATTTGATTTGGAAACACCCCGATACGCGAAGAAATTATACCGTGGGCAAGTTAACAAGAGGACTGAACTACAAATTCGAATACTGCGAAGAATACAGCAAAGCAAAAGAAAACGGGTTACCGCTGATTGACGCATTTCCCAATGAAACGCAATATGAGAGCGACAAGCTGTTTTCAGTTTTTTCAAGTCGTCTTCCGGATCCAAAACGGAGAGATATTTCTGCCATTTTGCAACACTATGAGTTGGAGGAATACGACGAATTTGAAATTCTCAAACGTAGTGGAGGACGTCTGCCAATTGACACATACGAGTTTATTGATCCTATTTTCCCAGAGGAAAAGGAGATTGAGCGCTCCTTTTACATTATGGGTATCCGCTATAAATCAAATTGTAGGGGGGAAGATTGTAACCAGCTTCCCGGCGTACACGTAGGAGATGAACTGAAATTTGTACCCGAACCAGAGAATCAGGAGGATTCATCTGCTATTATTGTCGAAACCTTAAACGGGGACTATCTCGGGTATGTTCCAAGGTACTATAATAAAGCAATCTTAAAGCGACTGGGCGATGGGAAAAGTTACTCCTGTGTTGTTTGTGAAGTAAACCGTGAATCTAAATGCTCCGAATGCGTCAAAGTAACTTTAAATATCCCTAAAAAATAAGTTCTACCGTATCAGCAGCAAGCCAAGAGCTGCCACCGTTTTAATGGTGGCAGCTCTTTCCACATGCGAGTTTTAGACTGCTATGGCGGCAGAAAACGTACGAGGAGGTGCTTTTGTGTCCGGCGTGTTTGATTACTACTACGGAGAGGAGAGCGAAAGCTGTTCCTTTTACCGTATCCCGCGATTGCTTATTGTAGGAGAACGGTTCTCCGGCTTGTCCACGGACGCCAAGCTGCTGTACGGCCTGATGCTGGACAGGATGAACCTGTCGGCGCGGAACGGCTGGTATGACGATGCAGGCCGCGTCTACATCTACTACACGCCGGAGGAAATACAGGAGAGCATGAGCTGCGGCCATGGCAAGGCTGTGCGGCTGCTGGCAGAACTGGATACCGGCAAAGGCATCGGCCTTATCGAACGAACCAAGCAGGGACAGGGTAAGCCGACGCGCATCTATGTCAAGCGCTATACCACGCGAGAGATACCCGCGCCGCCCACTGTACCGCCAGACTTCCCAAAAGAGGAAGTCCAGACTTCCGAAAATGGGAAGTCAAGAGTTCCCAAAAACGGAAGTGCAGACTTCCCAAAAGGGGACGCGAATTATAAAGATATAAACCAAACGGATATGAGCCAGCTTTATCCATCTCCTCCTTCACTCACTGGAAGCTGGTGGGAGAGGAAGAAGGTGGCGGAAGAAGTACGCACCCGCATCGAGTATGACCGGCTGTGCCGCCGCTATGACCGCGAGAGCGTGGATGAACTGATCGCCGCCATCACCGATGTGCTGTGCAGCACCCGCCCCACGCTCCGCATCGGCGGTGAGCTGCTGCCCGCCCAGCAGGTGCAGGAGCGTTTCCGACAGCTGGAGTACGACCATCTGGAATATGTCATTGAAAGCCTGCGACGTTCTACGGCGCAGGTTTTCAACGTTCGGGCGTATCTGCTGACCATCCTGTATAACGCGCCTGTCACCATCAACCACTTCTATCAAGCCGAAGTCCAGCACGATATGGACACCGGATAGTACCCGCTTCCCGTGGAGGCGGGCTTTATCATATCACCGAAAAAGGAGGAGCATCCCATGCACACCGAGTATTTCCTGCTGACTGCGGACATGACCGTGCAGGTGCCGGTCACGCTCATCGTTCCCACACAGACCTGCGGCAAGAGCCGCCCCGCCCCTGTGCGAAACCCGTCTCAAGTTGAGACGGGTTTTGACATATTACGACGAATTGGAGGTAAACGGATATGGCAGAAGAAAAGAAAAATCCGCTGATCGGCGCGTTCCGCAGCCCGCCCCCGAAAGAGGCCGCGAAAGCACCGCCCGATGCAAAAACGGCAGAACCAGTGAAACCACCCGCCACCGACAAATCTGTTCCTGCGGCACAGAAGCCTGCCGAGCCGGTTAAGCCGGTGATCCCGCCCAAAGCGGAGGAAACCAAAGCTGCGCCGAAGCCGAACGGCACGGCGACGCCGGTAAAGCCCGCAGAGGAAAAGCCTGCGGCGAAGCCGCCCGTACCAGCCAAGGCCGAGGATGCCAAGGCTGCGGTAAAACCGGCTGCACCCGCTAAGACGGAAGATACGAAAACCGCCGCCAAGCCGGAGGAGAAAAAGGCAGAGAAGCCTGCCCCTGCTGCGGCAGCGGACACAAAACCGGCCAAGGCAGAGGAAAAGAAACCGGTGGCCGCACCTGCCGAAAAGAAGTCCGAGGAAAAGAAGCCGGAGGAAAAGCTGCCTGCAAAACAGGAAGAAAAGAAAGCGGATGTACCGGCAAAGTCGGAGGATAAGAAACCTGTCGAGGATAAACCTGCGCCCAAGGCGGAGGTGGCGGAGAAAAAAGAGCAGCCGCCCGAAAAGGAGCAGGAGACGGACGCGGAGGGTATTCCCAAGGACTTCAAGCTGAACATCGTGGGTGAGGGTGCGCTGGGTTCCGTGGTCATGCTGCCGGTGGACAAGATCGACGACTTTGAGGGGCATCCCTTCCCCGTGCAGGATGACAAGGATATGCTGGACTTGGTGGAGAGCGTCAGGAAGTTCGGCGTGCTGGAGCCTGTCACGGTCATTCGCAGCAGCAAAGACCCTGACCGCTACGAAATGGTGGCAGGCCACCGCCGTAAGCACAGCTGTGTGCTGGCTGGTGTGGCACAGATCCCCGCCATTGTCCGTGACATGGATCGAGACAGCGCCATCATCTACATGGTGGACTCCAACCTCAAGCGCGAGAATATTTCGCCCATGGTCAAGGCGCGTGCCTACTCTATGAAGCTGGAGGCCATGAAACGCAAGGCGGGGCGGCCTACCAAAGCGCAGCTGGAGGCGGGGTACAAGCCTATGCGTGCCGACGAGCAGCTGGCGCAGCAGACCGGCGAGAGCCGCGCCACCATCCAGCGGCTGACCCGCCTGACCAAGCTGGAGCCGGAATTGCAGGACATGGTGGAGGAAAAGAAGCTGCCTGTGAACACCGCCGCGGATATTTCCTATCTGAAGCCGCAGGAGCAGAAAACGCTGGCGGACGCCATCAAACGGGAGGATAAAGTCCCCTCCGGTACGCAGGCCGCCGAGCTGAAAAAGGACAGTCAGGCGGGTAAGCTGACCACGGAGAAGATCGAGCAGACCGTGGCACCCACCAAGCGTGAGATGTCGCCGCCGCTGAAGGTCACGTTCAGCGAGGATGAGCTGCGCGCCTACTTCCCCAAAAAGGATACCACGGTAGGCGATGTGAAGCGTGTAGTGTTTGAGGCGCTGGATCTGCGGCAGAAGGCATTGGACAGGCAGAAGGCCAGAGCCGAGCAGGAAAAAGCGGCAAAAAAAGCAGCGCCGGGTAACGCGAGGTGATGGATATGGAACGGCGGGAGGACTCATTCTACACCGCCTATTCCTACGGCGACAAGCTGGAGGAGGGCCACAAGCTGACGCTGGAGCATCACATCTCTTTTGATCAACGTCATGCCGACCTGTCCGCGCTGACGTGGATGTCCCTTGACCGACTGCAAGCCCTGCGGAACAAGAGCGTGGAGGCGGAAAAGACCGTGTTCCGCGACTTGCAGGAGGCTGCCAAACGCTGGGAGGAGCAGGCGGCGCAGACCATGATACTGGACAGGGCCATTGAGTATGTGAAAACGCCGGAGGTGCAGCACAGCAGCAACCGGTGGGAGGATACCGATTATGGCTGGCGCAGGATCAGCAATATGGTCTATCAGATGTCCTACCGCATCCGCGAGGATACTGCCTACGATCATAAGCAGAAAAAGCAGATGCCGGTGGCGTGGTATGTGTCATGGAGCGTGAACTACAATGTCCCGCGCAGGAAAGACCCGTACAGCAGTACGCCGTCGCCGCTGGCCAGTCAGGACAACAAGCGGTATACGGATAAGGCCGCCGCCGAACGGTATGTGCAGGGGCGCATCGCCGCCTATGCCCATCTGTTCCAAGAACTGTCACCACCTCTGCCGGAAAATCACGCGCACCTGTTTTCCGTGAATGGGCAGCTGCTGCCGGGGTATACCGTCCAGCCGCACCAGCCGTCACCGCAGGAACTGCTGGATTTTCTGGAGGATGGTTACGCGCCGCCGAAGAAAGAGTCTAAGCCGAAAAAGCGAAACCATGATATGACACGATAGGAGGGAGCGCATGAAAGTCCTGATGGTAGAGCCGGGGGCGGCACCCTATGAAAAGGAACTCAATGGCCTTCACGAGATGCAGGCGGCGGTGGGTGGTCTGATACAGGCCATCTATCCCTTTGAGGACAAAGTGGCCGTTGTCTGTGACGATGAAGGGATGCTGAAGCCCAACGAGTTCAACCGCAGTATGCCGGGCGGCTACAGCGGCGTGTTCGGCCCGTTCTTTGTCTGCGGTTTGGGTGAGGATGACTTTACCTCCCTGACCCCGCAGCAGATGGAGTTCTATAAAAAGCAGTTCCACCACGCAGAGATACTGCTGGGGATCAAGGACAACACGCCAGTGACCATACGGGTAGAACCGTTCAAAAAGCGTGATGCACCCAAGAGAGAACGTCCCGACACGCCGGAGCATTGAGGTGGATCGACATGATGGCCATGGATATTCACAAGACACGCTTTGAAGCGGTGGAGATATGCGGTGTGCCTGCCCTTTTCACCGTGGAGCGTGTTCGCCGTTCTGAACTGCCCAACGGTATTTATGCCTATGATATGCAGACCTCCGAGGAGGACTGGTCACAGCCGTGCCTGCTGGCTTGCCATATCACTGTGGAACATTACGGCACAGTGCTTACCGGCCAGCGCATTGACCTGCCGGAAAATGGATACCGTGGCCTGACCGCAGGCGATTTCAGCTGGCCAAGTTCCACAGACAGGCCGACCATCGCGGAGTTCGCCCAGCGGCACGGCCTGTATATCAAGCCCCGCTGCCACGCAAAGACTGTCCCGACCCGATAGAGGGGACAGCACCGTTTCGGTGCTGTCCACGCAAGCATGGCATTTGGTAGCACAAATGCCGCTTGTTAGGGGCACAGCCCCTAAGACCCCGCGTTTACGCTTCGCGTCTCAATTTGAGACGCATTTTTTATGGGAGGTGACGGCGACGAGAACGCGAAACCGGCACGTCAGCGTGTGGCTGACGGATGCCGAGCTTGCCCACCTGCGGAAACAGGCCACTGCCGCAGGACTGGGCATCGACCCATTTCTCCGAAGTCTGATACTGGGTGTGCAGCTGCGGCCACGGCCACCCGATACCTATGCCGCGCTGCTGCGGGAGTTGTCCGCCATCGGCAACAACATCAATCAGATCGCCCACACCGTCAATGGACAGAAATATGCGGCGGACAGTCAGATCGACCAAGCTGCGGCACTTGTCCGCAGAGCGTGGCGGCTGGTAAAGGACAGCTTTTAATGGCCTATACGAAGATCATCGTTATACGGGGCAGGCTAGATAAATGTCTCAGCTATGCCGCCAATGAGGAAAAGACCTATCTGGAAACGGCGGTAGACTACGCGCTGAATCACGGCAAGACGGAGCGTGTATGCTTCGAGACAGCCATCAACTGCGGCAGGGACACCGCCTATCAGGACATGATGCAGACGGTGCGGCGCTGGGGCAAGCAGAACCGTGTCCGCAAAGGCTACCATGTGATCCAGTCCTTCCACCCCGGCGAGGTGACGCCGGAGCAGGCTCACACCATCGGCGTAGAGTTGGCCCAGCGTCTTTTGGGCGGGCGGTATGAGGTGGTAGTAGCCACCCATCTGGACAGGTCGCACCTGCATAATCATGTGGTGTTCAACGCCGTGTCCTTTGTGGACGGGAAGATGTACCGCGACACCTTCCGCGACTACTACGAGGGCATCCGCGGTGTGTCGGACGCCCTGTGCCGTGAGCATGGGTTGTCCATCATCGAGCCATCCGAGGCCGCTGTGCCGCAGGGTCAGTATCAGGCGCAGCGCCACGGCAGGACTACCCTGCGGGATGTGGTACGCCGCGATGTGGACGAGGCTATCCGTAGGTCGTACAGCTATGCGGACTTCTTGCGGGAGCTGCGGCGCATGGGGTATCAGGTGAAAAGCGGCGCCAATGTGAAGCACACCGCCGTGCGTCCGCCTGACGGTCAAAGGTTTATCCGGTTGGATAGTCTGGGCGATGGGTACGACGAGGCCGCCATACGCGGCAGGATAAAGGCGGCACCGCAGCCGGTACAGCTGCCCCTCAAGATCTATCGTATACGGCAGAGGCCAATGCAGAAAAAGCCGCTGTCTTATTTTCAACGGCTGTATCTGTACTACCTGTACCTGCTGTCTTCGCCGCGGCGGAAGGTGTATCGCACCTCGCCAACCCTGCGGCGAGAGGTGCTGAAGCTGGACAGGTATCAGGCACAATTCCGCTATCTGCGGACAAACCGCATCGAGACGCGGCAGCAGCTCACCATGCAGCGGGACGCGCTGCAAGCGGAGATGGACGCGCTCACCGAGCAGCGGCGGCAGCTGTATCTGGCGCGGCGCAGAGGTGTGACGGGATTAGATGCGGACATCGCGGCGTATACGGACAGGCTGCGGATATTGCGGAGGGAGTGGAAACAGTGCTGCTGCATTGAGACGGACGCACAGCGCATCGAGCAACAGTTGACCGCACAGCGGGAACAGGAAATTTCGGAAAAAGGAGGTCGGGAACATGGATGCAGGCAGCGAAGCCGCTGACCTGATGGTACGGGAAGGCTTACAGATCACGGAAGCAACCGTTAAGCTGCTGGCCGCCGGCAGCAAAAATCTGGCGGCATTTCTCTACGCACTGGCAAAGGACAACAAGCGCGTATCCGGCAAGACCAATATGGGGCGTCTGCTGCGGGAGGGTAAGGAACTGCGGGTGTTCCAGCTGCGGGAGAGCGATCTGGCCGCGTTCAACGCCTATGCCAAGAAAGGCATCCTTTACGCGGTGGTCAAGGGCAAAAACGCCGGTGATGGACTGGTAGACCTCATCACCAACGTGGACTTTGCATCGCAGGTCAATTTGTTTCTGGAACGCCACGGCTATGCCGCGCCGAAGCGGGAGGATGATGCGGCAAAAAAAGCAGATGCCCGCGCTCCACAAGGGAACTTCTCACCACAGCGCGGGAATGGCTTGCCGCAAGAGAGGACGACTACTGAGGGCAAGCCCTCGGTAAAAAGGCGGCTGGCGGCGCTGAAGCGTGCCGCACAGGACGTAGAGCCGCAGCTGCCCAACGGACGGACACCGCCCAAAATGCGAGAATAGGAGGTTATTCAGTATGGCAAATCTGGAAGCCATCGTATCGAGAAAAACAGAAAATGACACCCAGTGGAAAGCGCGTCAGCAGGCCGACAGGGAGAACCTGATGGCCTTGCAGGACGCGGGGGTGCTGGAGATCACCAGCAGCGCCGAGGCGTACACCCGCTATCTGGAGCTGCAAGGTGACAATCCGGCATACAGTGCAGGCAATATTGCGCTGGCGATGGTGCAGGATGCAAACGTGACCGTGTTCGGCACAAAGGAGAAATGGAAAATGCTGGGACGCTCCGTGCCGGCCAGCGAGAACGGCAACGGCATCCACATTTTCGCCCGTTCCACCTTTGGCAAGGGCTATACGCTGGCAGACGCCTACGATGTACGGCAGACGCAGGGACGGCCTTTGAAGGAGGTATATCTGCAAAACGACACGCGGGAGATGGAATCGGCCATGACCACGCTGCTAAATTATGCTGTATGTCAGGTGGTCATCGATAAGGAGCTGGAGACGCCCGCCGTCTATGATCCGCAGAGGATGGAGCTGGCCATTAACCCTGACTATCCCGATCACGAGATGTTCGCCGCCATCGCCACGGCGGTGGCACACTCGCGGCTGCACGGAAAAGGCTACAACGCGCAGTACGACTACGCTGAGTCTGATCTGGACGCGCAGAGCGTATCGTATCTGCTGTGCCGCCGTTTCGGTGTGGAGCGCGACCTGCCGGATACCGCAGAGCTGTCCGCCCTGTACGAGGGCTGGGACGCACAGGAACGGCGGCAGGCGCTTGACCAGATACAGAAGATGAGCAAGCAGATCGGTGCATCGGTGGAAAAGAGCATCACGCCACAGAGAAGCCGCGTCCCGATGCAGCACAACGGACGTTAGGGTTTCCCCCTGCTGGGGGAGTGTAAGCCGCCGCACAACACCCGTCAAGGCTGGGCGGCTGCCTTACGGCAGCCACCCACGAGCCGCCCAACGTGCGCGCTGGGCGGGCCTTGACCGGAGCCGCGCAGCGGCTTATAAGGCATACAAGGGGGAAACCCTTACTATCCGCGCAGGGCGCGGATAGCCGCATCATGGTCAGCGGCGCACCCGCGGCAGATGGTACGTTCACGGCGAAAATTGCGTCTCAAGTTGAGACGCAATTTTCGGCAAAAGCTGACGCTGTCGATTTTTTGACGGCATACAAATGGTGCGATAAAATAATAGTAACCTAATATTTAAGGAGGGAATTACATGAGAAAAGTACCCGTATTCCTGTTGGCAATCAGCCTTGCCGCGCTGCTTGCGGGCTGTGCCGGACAAACGGCGCCGTTGGGTGGCGCAGCACAGCTCGGCGCTCTGTCAGCCACCGCCGTGACCGGTGAGACAGTGGCCGATGAAAAGCAGGATGTGCCTGCACCGGCAGATGCCCCCGATGTGGAGAACCCTGCTGGCCCCGCGGAGAAAGTCAAGCCGCAGGAGAACGCCCAGCAGCCCGAAAGCAAGGCGGATGCTTCCGAAAGCCCCGTGCCTGCTGGCGAGGAACAGCCCGACGCGCCGGAGCAACCCGCTGTCCCTGAACAACCCGCGATGCCTGAACAGCCGGTAACGCCTGCACTCGTCTCCGTACCTGCACCGACACCGGCAGAGGAACTGGAACAGACAGTGCCGGGGGTTGTTCCCGAACCTGCCCCTACGCCGAAGCCTGCTGCCAGCGGGGACATCTACTCCATCGCGGAGGCTATCCAAGCGGGCAACGAGTACGCAAGAGCGCAGTACGGCGTGACCATCGACACCACAATGACCTCCGCCGACTCCAGCTACTTCCCCGGCACGGCAGACAGCGTGGCATGGCTGGCGGAGAACGGCGGGCAGGCGGCACTGACCGCCGCCGTAAAGGGTAACGTGGACGCCACCTTCGCCTGCCTCGCCGCCATGGACGGCGCGGAAACGGTCAGCGCGTATGCGCGGTTCAACTGCACCGTCCGCTACGACGCGGCATCGGACGAATACATCGTGGTGGTGC
>ENA-ORSA01000702-ORSA01000702.1-human-gut-metagenome-genome-assembly--contig:-NODE-702-length-34098-cov-4.456276_pt1 | contig 34098 bp, 28 predicted proteins | sample MGYA00242179_ERZ509142 | MGnify/ENA primary metagenome ERZ509142 (study PRJEB26280, sample SAMEA2338659) | human gut metagenome | biome: human gut; feature: human-associated habitat; material: faeces... | reverse complement strand
ATGCAGGTTCTTCAATTTCTTTGAGTAATTTTGCATTTGCTGTTGGACTCTACAGGGAAAAATTAAACTTCGACACGCCAAAATGCAGGTTTTTCAATTTCTTTGAGTAATTTTGCATTTGCTGTTGGACTCTACAGTCATTTTCTTGATAATTGGTATTGCCCAATAATCATTAATAATGTTTTTTCTGATGCTTTGTTTTCATTAAGGATATTGCTTTTTTTTATTACCTTTGTCATAATTAATGGTATTCAGTATGGATGTAGGAAAAGATAAATGGAACGGTCTGCGTGTTGCTGATATCCTGCGGATTTGCGTTTGTGCTGTTTGGGTATTTATGGCTGTATCGCTGAACTCATGTATAAGGAATGTTGTCAAGGTTGGTGATTTTTGTGATGATTGCGGTATGACGCTTAGTAGTAATGGAGCGCATTTGGAAGAAGACACAAGTGAGATGATGCCTTATAAGTTTTCAACGGATTGTTCTTTGCCGCTTAAAAGACTTGATTTCAGTAAGTGCAAGCGTTACCAAACGTTTGACGAGTTTAAGATGTGTGGCGTAGGCAAGCCTGTATCAAGCCCGTTTGTGTATGTTATGCAAGACGGTGATATAATTTATGTTGTGGCTTCAAACGATACAGCCGAGGTAAAATTTTACTGCAAGAAGGGGAACAAGTGGTATGATTATGAGGAATATGATTTGTGGAACAAAGATGCTGCGATAATGAAAACAGCTGATGAAAACATGGCAAGGACATATTATAGGGTATGTGGCGGTGACAGCATACTTGAGCTTCGGTGCAGCTATATGGGTGATGTCGTTTTGAAAGATTTGTATATAAAGACGGCTGGCGAGTGCGTTTGGGTTACGCATTGGCCGGCAAAACCGGTGCATTCCAATGAAGAACTGAATAAGTCTTGTTTTGAAGAATTGCGTGGACTCGTAGACTTGTTCAATGAGGGTGAAGGTGTTTTGCTGTCTTTTATAAAGCGTGAGTACAACTTCAGACCAGGAGTGAACGTTTATCGTTACCGTTTAAGGGAGGATGACGGGCATTATGTTTATGAGTGCCGTTCATTCAACGAGCGGCTGTATTTCAGTAAAAGCAGCCTAAGTTTGTTCGGAATACAGCCTGGTTTGGAAAAGTTTGACAGGCGTAAGTCTATTCTGCATTGAGAAAGACATTGCAGTGTAAATTATAAAGTAATAAAAAACAAAAGACGTCCGTGCTAATTTGGCACGGACGCTTTTGTTTGTAATCAGAACTGTTCAAGTATCTCAATACGCTTCTGTGTGTCGGGGTGGGTGCTGAACAGCGAGCTGAAGAAGCTCGTCAGGCCCGGGGCGAAGTGCTGCGGATGGATGATGAACAGCTGGGCGATGTCGTCGCGCTTGACGTTTTCGAGCCCCGGGTCGCCAGATATTTTGCGAAGGGCGGAGGCAAGGGCGAGCGGGTTGCCGCACAGTTCGGCACCGCCGGCGTCGGCCATGTACTCGCGTTTGCGCGAGATGGCAAAGCGCGTGAGCAGCGTGAATAGGTAAGCCACGGCGCAACACAGGGCGGCGATGACGAACACTACGAGCATCGACAGGCCGCTCGAACGGTTGTCTTCATCGCTGGACGAGCGTCGGCTCATGCCGCCGAACCAGAAGGCGTTGTACATCATCTGCACTACGAGGCTCATGATGGTTGACACTATGCCAACGAAGATGATGCTCGTGATGAGCAGCCGCGTGTCGTGATTGCGTATGTGGGTAAGCTCGTGGCCTATTACTCCTGCCAACTCGTCGTCGTTAAGGCGGTTGATTATGCCCGTGGTGAGCGTCACGGTGTAGCTCTTCTTGTCTATACCGCTGGCAAAGGCGTTGAGCTGCGGGTCATCGACGATGTTGATTTTGGGCATGTCCATGTTGCAGGCAATGCACAAGTTTTCGACGATGTTGTAGATTCTCGGGTTTTCCTTGCGTGTGACGGGGAGCCGGTGGCCGCGCGCACCATTGCCGTGTTGGAGAAGTAGGCAATCAGAAACCATGCGCCTACTCCGATGATGACCCAGGGAATGGTGTTGACGAAGTAATGGTTTACAACGTCGGCGTCAAGATGGCGCACTATGTTGCCATACTGGTCGTAAACGCCGCTGCCGAAGTAGTTGACTAATGCGAGGAACACCCAAACCATGCCGAGTATGATGACGGGGAACATCAGCAGAAGGATGGCCGTCAGCATGTTGTTGCGGCGTATTTGGGTGTGCATCCCTACATATTTCATAATGCGTTTGCCGTTAGAAGTTTATTTCAGGAGCCTTGTCGTATGCCGCACGCTCTTCCTGCGGAACTTCGAACATCGGCTCTTTGCCGAAGTGGAACATCTTTGCGAAGATGTTTGAAGGGAACGTCTCTACGGCGTTGTTGAGCTCGCGCGTAGTGGAGTTGAAGAAGCGGCGTGCAGCAGCCAGCTTGTTTTCAAGGTCTGAAAGCTCTGTTTGCAGGTGCATGAAGTTCTGGTTGGCCTTGAGGTCTGGGTATGCCTCAAGCGATACTTTCAGGCCTGCCAGTGCGCTCGTCAGCGCGTTTTCAGCATTGATTTTGTCGTTAATGCCGGTGGCGTTCATGGCTACAGAGCGTGCCTCGGTTACCCGTTGCAGCACTTCGCGCTCGTGCGTTGCGTAGCCTTTTACCGTCGAAACGAGCTGCGGCACGAGGTCGTGGCGCTGTTTCAGCTGTACGTCGATGTTGGCGAAAGCGTTTTCACGGTTGTTCTTAAGTTTCACAAGATTGTTGTAAAGGCTTACTCCCCATATTACGAGCAGCACTACAACCACTAAGATAATAATTCCGATTGTCATAATTTAAATGTTTTGTTTCAACAAATATGTTGCAAATATAATGCCGTTTGGTTGAATATTGTTGCGGCGTTAGGATTAAATTCAGATTTTTTTGTTCTTTTATGTAGTTGTTTATAGCGAATACGCGCCATGTCCGTAAAATGGGCATGGCGCGTATTTGTTTGCTTGTCACTTCTTTTTAAGTGCTTTCATCACCTTGTTCAGGTACTTTTGCGTTCCCCTGACGCTGTACCTCGGTCCTCCGTTCCATGAGCGTATGGCCTTTTCCACATTGTTTTCGGGGTTGTGGTGTGCCTGTATTAGGAGAAACATCTCCTTCGATTTCTTCACATTGAAACGGTCAGACAGCTTGAAACGCTTTTTGCTTTTCTGCTTCTTCAGAATGTCGTTACATTCTTTTACCAGTATCGGAGTTATTTGCATCGCTCCGCATGAGTTTCCGCTTACGGCTTTCGGATTGCCTTCGCTCTCAACTTCAATTATCGCATCCATCACCGGATTCCAATTGAATTTCGAGCTATTTGCCACTCTGTTGCTTGCGCTGGCGTATGCGCCGGTTGTAAAAACAAACAAAGCGACAAACACATTTCTTAATATTCTGTCCATAAAATGTTGTTTATGGCATCTGAACAAATGTATGTGATTATGTTCGCGGCGTACGGCTTGCGTGTGGGACAAATGTCAAACCGAGCCTGGATGCCAGTTAAAAACTAACGTGAATAGTGGCTTTCAAAACAAAAGAAGATTCACTATCCTAATCTTTTTACCGCTGCAAAGGTATGAAAAAAACTGATACGCACCAAGGATTTTGTCTGATTTTTGAACATTTTAAGGGCTAATTAATATTTTATATCATGTTGAAAATCAATAAATTGTATGTTGATAATGTAAAAATAAAATACTTTGTGATTGTTTTTCTGTGAGCATCCAGACCTCTCGAAACCCTTGTGTTTACGGCTGTTGTGCGGTGTTTGGCTGTGTGCGATAACAGCGCAAACGGCTTATGTTTTATAAGATAAATGCCGATACGTATGGCAATGATTGCAAGTAACGGAAAAAATCACTATATTTGCATACACAAAACGGGATTATTTAAAGGATTATGTATTACGTTTCAAAGCAAATGGAGATAGCCGGATGCCACCGTCTCGAGCTTCCTTACGACAGCAAATGCCGCAAAGTGCACGGACATAATTGGATTGTAACAGTGCACTGCAAGGCCCGCGAGCTGAACGAGGAGGGCATGGTGGTTGACTTCAAGCGTATAAAGGACAAGATACACGGCTATCTTGACCACGGCGACTTCAATGAGCTGTTGCCGTTCAACCCCACGGCGGAAAACATTGCGCGCTGGATATGCGACCAGGTGGAACATTGCTACCGTGTAGACATTGAGGAGAGCCGGAACAACAGGGTGACGTACATTAAGGATGAGGACTGCGGCGATGCGTGTGAATGAGATATTTTATTCGTTGCAAGGCGAGGGTTTTCATGCCGGTACGCCTGCTGTGTTTGTACGTTTCTCGGGTTGCAACCTTAAATGCTCGTTCTGCGACACTCTGCATGACCGTTTCAAGGAGATGTCGGAAGAAGATATAATGCAGGAGGTGGCAAAATATCCGGCTTCGCATGTTGTCATAACAGGCGGCGAACCGGTGCTGCAGCTTACCGCATCTTTTGTCAACAGGCTGCATTCGGCAGGCAAGTATGTGCAGATAGAGACTAACGGTACGGCTCCGTTGCCAGCCGGATGCAGTGTTGACTGGGTTACGTGTTCGCCAAAATACCGTCCGGTAAAGCTTGAACATATTGACGAGCTTAAGGTGGTGTTCACCTCTTCAGGGCAAGACATGTCGCGATACGACCGCTATTCGGCCGCTGTCTATTGCCTGCAACCGTGTGATGTTGGCGACCGAAAGGCCAATGCGCGGATTCTTAAAGAAGCCATAAGCTATTGTATGGCTCATCCCAAGTGGCGTTTGTCATTGCAAACGCACAAGCTGATAAACGTAAGGTAGGGTTGGGCGGTTTTAAGATTTTACGGTTTTGAGGTCTTAAGGTTTTACGGTTATACGGTCTTGTGGCTTCAAGGTTGATGCCAAATTGAGATGTAAAGATGACCGTATATCATAAAAACGAAACCGCAAGACCCTATAACCCTATAACCGTAAGACCTCAAAACCGCATAACCGTATAACCGCAATTCAGCAAAACTCCTTTATAGCTTTGCGTACAATGTCTTCGGCTTCGGCTATCGAGCACTCCAAGCGGCCGCCGGAGGCGTTGAGGTGGCCGCCTCCGTTGAAGTAAAGTTCGGCCATCTTGTTGCACGGAAAGTCGTCAACCGAGCGCAGGCTCACCCATACAAGATTGTCTTTCTCTGTGTCTTCGCGCAGCGATATGCTTAGCTTTGTGCCCTTTATTTGCAGCGGCATGTTCACCAGTCCCTCGGCGTCGCCCTTGATGTAGCGGAAGCGCCGCAGGTCGTCTCGGGTCAGTGTGAAGTATGCCGCCTTGCTTTCAGGTATTACAACCATCTTCTGATACAGCACGTAACCTGTCAGCCTCATGCGCCATTCGCTGTAATTATTGTACACGTTGCGGTAAATCTTGTCCTTGTTTATGCGCTTGGTGAGCAGCTGGCTGATGATGAAATAGATTTCGGGACGCGTCGAGTTGTAAGTAAATCCGCCGGTGTCGGTCATCATGCCGCAGTACAGCGGCACGGCGCATTTACGCGTCATCTGGTCGAAACCGCCGAGCTGCCAGATGAGGCGGAACACCAGTTCGCACGTGCTGCAAGCCTCGGGGCGCGATACGCACAGGGCCGTGTCCATGTCGGGGGCGAGGTGGTGGTCTATCATCACCTTCTTGGCAGGCGACGCGGTGATGGCCTCGGCCATGCCGTCGGTGCGCTGCACGGTGTTGAAGTCCATGCAGAACAGCAGGTCGGTCCCGGCCAGTATTTCGTCGGCGAAGGTCTTGTGCTTGTCGTATCTTACCATGCGCTCCGTGCCCGGCAGCCATTGCAGGAAGTCGGGGTAGGCGTCGGGTACAATCATCACCGGCACTTTGCCCAGCGAGTACAGATATTCGGCCATGCCGAGTACCGAGCCGACGGCGTCGCCGTCGGGGCTGCGGTGGCAGCATAGTGCTATTTTTTCGGATTGTTCGATAAGACTGCGGAACAGGGTCAGTTCCTCGTCGTTAAGCAGGTTGATGTCCATTATTTGCGGTTTACGGGTTGTAAGGTTATACGGTTGTGAGGTTTTAAGGTCGCTTTGATGCCGAAATAGAGCACCGGTGTTACCGGCTTTTCCCGTCATGATTTATTGGGAAAGGCCGTACAACCGTATGACCTTAAAACCTCATAACCATATAACTTTACCAAAGTTTGTTCGGATAAACCCCTTCGTCAATAAGTTTCTGGATTTTGTCAACTACGCTCTGGCGGTCGGCGGCGTATGTCACGCCGAACCACTTGCTCGTAGTGTCGAGTACCTTCACGGTGGCCGTGCCGTCGTTGATGAGCTTGTTGACCATCAGCGGGATGAAGAACTCGGCCTTGGGATTGGCCATGTTGGCAGGGTCAGAGAGGAAACTCTTAAAGTATTCCTCGCTGTGCGCGAAGTAGTCGGGCGTGAAACCCCACATGTTCATCGACACAGGTGTGTTGTCCTCTACGGGCACCCACTTGCCCTCTTCGTCCTTGTAGCATACCGGGCCGTCAACGCGCATTATTTCGGTGCGCTCCACTACTGTTGTCAGACACTCGTCGCTGTCCTTCGAGCAGATGCCGCGCGCTACTGTGCCGTTTTCTGAAAGCGTGTTGCCTACGCGGAAGCCGACCATGGCGTAGCGGTTGGTGCTGTCTTCGGGCAGGTCGGCCAGGAACTTGCCGATTACCATGAAGGCGTCGCGGTTGTAGAAGTCGTCGCAATTGATTACGCAGAACGGCTCCTTGATTACGTCCTTAGCCATAAGCACGGCGTGGTTCGTACCCCACGGCTTTACGCGGCCTTCGGGGCAGGTGAAGCCCTCGGGCAGTGCGTCGAGGCTCTGGAAGCACAGCTCCACGGGCACGTGGCCCTCGTACTTGCTTAGGATTTTCTCGCGGAAGTCCTGCTCGAAGTCCTTGCGGATTACGAAAACAATCTTGCCGAAGCCGGCTTTCACGGCGTCATAGATTGAATAGTCCATGATGGTCTCGCCGTTGGGACCGAGGCCGTCAAGCTGTTTCAGTCCGCCGTAACGGCTGCCCATGCCGGCAGCCAGAAGCAATAATGTAGGTTTCATGATAATAAGTGTTTATACCTTAATATATATGTTATGTTTTCCAACGTATGTGAGCAGTCGGCGTGCAAGCCGCGTCGTCCGTGCCTGTTACGACTTGCAAATATAGTGATTTTTGTTAAAACCGTGAACATTTGGCGGCTTTAATTTGCCAAATGCCGTTTTTGTGTGTTGTGAAAGGCGGTCTTTCGCTTTCCAAAAGGCCGTCAATCGGAACGCAAAATGCCGCCTTTTGCAGGGTAAAAGGCGGCATTTGGGTAATGTGCTGACAATCAGTAAGTTACCAATGTGTTGTCGGCGCGGATAGTAAAGGCCGTCCAAACGAGGCGTTTGGACGGCCTTTACGTATGGTTTGGACGGCTGAAACTTTCCGTAAGGACGGCTTTTGCGTGTGCGACATGTCAGAAGGGGTAGCCAATGGCAAGGTGTATGGCCTGCCCGTCCTTGAACTTCGGTATGTTGTAGAAGCCGCTCTTGCCAGTCTCGTAAGGCACGTGCAGGCCGACGCCCCAGTCGAGGCGCAGCACGAGGAAGTCTAAGTCGTACCTGATGCCGACGCCGGTGCCGAGCGCCATCTCCTTCAATACGTTCTTAACCTTGAACTGTGCGCCGTGGCGGTAGCCGTCGTCGCGCAGCGCCCATACGTTGCCCGCGTCGATGAACGTCGCGCCGTAGAGGCTGCCGAAGAGGTTGAAGCGGTATTCAAGGTTAAGTTGCAGCTTGATGTCGCCGGTCTGGTCTAAGTACGACAGGCGCGACACGTCGGTGGTATAGCTGCCGGGCCCTATGCTGCGCACGGCGAACGCCCTTATGCTGTTGGCTCCGCCAACGTAAAACTGCTCGCTGTACGGCGTGCTCTCGCTGTTGCCGTATGAGTAGATTACGCCTGCGTTGGCGTGCGCCACGAGCTCAGACTTCTCGCCAATGCGCCATGTCTTGCTTATGTCGGTCTCCAGTTTGACGAATTGCGCGTAAGGGTTCTCGAACAGCTGCTTGTTCTTCTCGCTCCATTTGTTGCCTGCCGCCATGTAGCCCAGTGACAGGATGTTGCCCGACTCGGTGAGCGTCGTCTCCCATACCAGCGGGTTGCGGCTGCGCATCTTCGAGCTGTATGTCAGCGTGTAGTGTATCTTTGGTATGAATACGTCCTGCATTGATGTTTGCAGGTAAGGGTTGGCGTAGAGGATTGAGTCAAACTTCACCGTTGTGCGGTTGAGCTTCTGGTACTTCAGCGTGAGCGGACTGAACTCGTGGCGCCACTTGTCGGAGCGTTGCCAAGTGTATGTCCATTCGGCCGAGAACGTGTGCATCCTGAAATAGTTGGGACGGTTGAGCACGTTCATGCCCACCTTTGCATGGGTGGACGGCGTGGTGTAGAACCTCCGGCGGACTTTGAAGAACGGCAAGACCAGGCGCGGGAACTCTATGGATGCGTCAAGCCCGTACTCGTAAGAGTTCATGTTGCCGCCTGAACCGTTTACGTTGCCGCCCTGTTCCCACTCGTAAGAGCCGTGCAGGTTGATGTCAAGCTTCTCTCCTCCGCGGAAGGCGTTGCGCTTGGTAAAACCTATTACCAGCTCCGGGCCGTGGCGGCCGTTGATTTTGTTGCGGTAGTTGGTCTCTATGTAGAAATCGTATGGCTTGCCGAACGTGCACGTAAGGTCTACGTCCAGGGTGTCGTTGCGCCCCGTGGTGTCGCGCGGGGTGAAGGTGAACTCAGCCGAGCTGAACAGCCCGGAGCCGTTTATTTTATTGGCAGACTCTATGTACTTGTCATAGTTGAACAGCTGCCGGGGGCGCAGCTTCAGGTCGGCCAGTATAATCCTCGGGCGTATCGGCGGGCGTTTGCCGTTGAACTTTACGGCGAAATAGCGGTGGCTGAAAGAGTCTTTAAGCTCTTCCATGAACTGCTTTCGCAGGTTTATGCGTATTTTGCCAATGTACCATTTCCGCTTGACTATCGACGGGAGGTTGGCTGCCAGCTGTAGGCGCAACTTCGCTTTGCCCGGCTCGGCTATGGTGTCGGCAAGGTATGAGGCGAAGTTTGGTTGGTAAAAGTAATATCCGTTGTTGCGGAAAATGGTTGACAGGCGCGTGCGTTCGGCGTCCATGACGGCGGCGTCAAGCGGCGAGCCGGGCTTTAGCAATGTCTCGCCTTTGGTCTGGTTGATTAGGCTGTCGGCCTCATCCGGAAAGTCTACATATTCCAGTGTGTCAACGGTAAAGAGCTTCCCAAAGTCTACGGTGTAGCCTATTTTCGCCTTCTTCGGGTTCTTCTGCTCTATGACCTTGTAGCTTACCTTGCCGTTAAGGTAGCCATGGTTCTGCAATACAGACTGCGCCACTGATGCGCGCAACTCCGGGTTTACCTGCCGCATCAGCACAGGGGCTTTGCCGAAAGTCTTTGTTATCCATTTTGCAATTTTGTTCTTCGAGCCGGAAAAGGCGTTCCATATCCACAGGCCGTATGGGAACGGGGTGCGGTAATACGAGCTGCCGAACAGTGCGCCGTTGGGTGCGGTTGCCAGTGACGCTTCCACTTCTTCTTTCGTCGTGGCGAGATGGTCGGCTTCGGTTTTGTCTTCGCTAAGGCCGGTGTATTCTATTTTTTCAAGTCCTATGAACAATTGTTCGCCTTCGCGCAGGCTCTTTGTTGTGGAGCACGACGCGAAGATGACTGTTGCGGCGGCGGCCGTCAGCACGCTTTTGGGCGTTATTCGCCTTAACGCCGCAATCATGCGCCGCATGAAAACCTTGACGTTTATGTTGTGTTTCATTGCTTCTTGTTTTTAGTTGAGTCGGCGGGCAGAGTATCTTTCTTCTTTCCGAAACGGAATATGTCTTTAAAGTGTTGCAGGCTACGGCGCCATATGAAGCCCGCGCCGTATTCGCGCACGGTGCCTTCGAGCCAGTCGTAGGAGTTGTTGTCGTAGTACAGTTTCAGGTACTTGTCCGACGAGTCGCCGAGGCGGTATTCCAAAGTTACGTTGTCGAAGAACGATTCGTTCTGGTTGGCAACGTCGGGTCCGGTTGATACCTTGCCGCCTACCACTATCTTCATGCGGTTGTTCCAGAAACGTTTTGAGAACTTGAACGAGTAGTCCGTGTGCGTGCCGCCGCTCGCGTCGGTAGAGTTGTCCATGCCGAAACTCAAGTCGAGCGAACGCAGCGCGCTGCCGGTGATGTTGTTGATTTCGCTTTGCAGGAAAGAGTTGAGCGCGTTGTTCATTGAGAACTTGCTCGTATTGCCGCTTGCAAGGTACATTCCAGTTGTAAGCATTGTAACCGCTATCTTGCCGCGTTGCTCCACGCTCATCGACTGTAGCTCTGTGTTGAGCGTCATGTCTTCGGGCGCGCTGATGGTGAACTCAAGTCCCATGTCTGAAAGGGTCTTGGTTATGACGACGCCGCAGTCGAACTCAACGGTGCGTCCTTCACTGCTTCCGCCCGACGATACGTTGGCCTTTGTGCGCTCGGTGGCGGTTATGTTCAACTTCGGGTTCATCGGGTCGCCCGTAAATTCGATGTAGCTGCCGTCCTGTATGGTGAACGTCTTAAGTGGTATTACGGGCAAAGAGTATTTCATCACGCCGTTGTCGAGAGTGTAGCGTCCCGTCAGGCGAATGTCGCCCGTCAGCCCGTATTGCATCCTCAGGCTGCCGCCGCCCATCAGGTCGATGTAGTTCGAGTGGTCGTCGTTCAAGTAGCACATTACGTGTGCGCCCTGTGCGACGTTCAGCGTCAGGTCCATCTTGAAACCTGAAATGGGCTGGTGCTCAACCACGGTGGCGGTAGTGTCCTCAAAGTTGACAAACTTTACAAGCTCGTCCATCCTGTTGTCGGTGGAAAGTGGGGTGTCGCGCAGGATATATGACATGTCCGTAGAGCCGAGCACATCGAGCCTTCCGAGCATCTCGAGCCGCTCCATTGGCCCCTTCATCGTGGCGAAGAAGTCGACGAACGCCTTGCCGAAAGCAATGCTGCGGCGGTTCTCTTTCGCGTCGATTACCTGGCAGTTGCGTGCTACCATATTAAGGTCCATGCTCATGTTGCTCATGTCGGAGAAGTCTACGTTGCCGTTTAGCGTCAACGGGTTGTCGTTGTTGGCGTACATCTTGAAGTCTTCAAACAAGAGGTTGCTGCCTACGATGCGCACCGGCTTGTCGCTCCACCGCATCTTTACGCCGTATTGCGCGCTGCGCATATAGCACGAGTCGAATTTTATCTCGCCGTTTACGCGTGGCTTGTCGAGTTGTCCCTGTACGGCCAGTTCGCCGTCGGCGTAGCCTCTTAGGCGTATTATCTTGTCGGGTATGAAGCCGTTGAGTAGCCTCACCGGCATGTGTGTCATCCTTAGCTGGGCGTCAAGGTCGCTTTCTTCGCTCCTGTACGTACCGCTAAGCTCGGCCACTTGCTCGTCGTTGCAGCTTAGTACGCCGTCGAGAGTATGCGTTCCGTCGCTCTGGGGCATGTAGACAAACTCCGTACTTAGGTTGCCCATGCGGCTGCGTTCATAGGTCATGTTGTCGATTGACATAGAAGATGACAGCGACAAGGCTTCTTTGGTCTGCACAATGTGGAAGTCGCCGTTCATTATTCCGGTTATGTTGGGCATGTACGGTACTACGGAGAGGACTTTCTCCAGGTCAAACTTGTTCAGCCCGATGGTAAGGTCTTGCAGGGCTTCGGTGTTCTCGTCGTCAGAATATATGTGCACTCCCGTTCCGTCGTCGGCCATGAGTTGCAGTTTGGCCGACACGCGACGGTCGGCTCCCATGTACAGGAAGTTGTCGTCGTTCACCTTGAACTTCTTGTAGCCGAGTATCGGGTCGTCGGTCAGCATGTGCACCTTGATGCCGTGCTCCTCCATCGACGCTTCCACGCCGAGCTTCACGCCGAGGCTGTCTTGCGCGTCGTAGAACCTGATGTTGGCTCCCGAGCCTTTTCCGAATATGTATCCGTCGAGCAGGGCGTTGAATACGTACTGCTTGTTTTTCCTGTTGTTTCTTACCTGCGCGTTGTACGTACAGTTGGTAGAGTCGGAATTGATGTTGAAGCGCACGGTGTCGAGTGTCACGGCGCTGTTTTGCAGTTCGATGAGCTGTATGTTGCCGTTGAGGCCGAGTATGGGCGACGATGATATGTCGATGTCGGCATCCTGGAAGGTAAATCCTTTGCGTGCGATGAAGCGGCTTAGCGGATTGTTCTTGCCCGTTGTGAGGTAAAGTTGTGCCAATGGCAGCTTCTTCCTAAGTTCGGACACGTCAATCTGCTTGTTTTTAAGTTCGGCTGAAAGCTCTTGGGCGAACTCTCCGGCCTTGTCCAATATTTTCTTATAGCCACCGCGTCCGTTGAAGTGCAGGCGGAAGTCGCCGCATTCAGTCACGAAGTGCGTTGTGTCGCGGCTTGTCAATACGTCTACACGTAGGTCGTCGGGGCGGTAAGTGCGGCCGGAGTCGGCCTCTATCGTGAGGTCGTTAATCATGCCCCTGACCCATAGCATTGTCTTCAGGTCGGTGCCCACGTCTACGCGGCAGCGCAGCGATGTGGCCAGCGGCGACTCGGTAAGGTGCAGCCCGTACCAGTCGGTATGCGCCACGTCGGCCGTCAGCGTAGAGCGTATCATTTTCTTGCCCACCCGTGCGTCGAGCGCGATTTTGCCTTTTGCCAGAGGGTTGTCGCTGTTGAGCGTGGCGTAAGCCTTGCCGCCTTTCATGTCGGCTTGCAGGCTTATGCTGTCGAGGTTGTATGTCCCTATGCTGAATTTGTCTACGCTTGCGCTGGCGGTCAGCGTTGTCCGTGGCGACGTCAGGCTTGTGCCAGAGCCGTTTACCGTGGCGTGTCCGCTGAAGTCGCCTATGCTGTCAATGGCGAGGAAATGGCTTGTCCGCAGGTTTTCTGCCAGCAGTGACGCGTCGTATTTCATGCTCTTTGCGTCAATGCGGCCTTTGGCTTTTATGCGTCCGCCGCCTTCCGTCGCAGTCAGGTCTGCGCTGTAGCGATAGCCGTCGATACCGATGTCGCCTCTGATGCCGATGTTCCGCGGAACGGTTACGGGCGCGCCTTGTGCCCTTAGCAGCTCGTTTACGAAGCCGAGGTCGTAAGTGTTTGCGGCAAGTTTTACCTTGGCTGTAAGTCTTTCGGTGTCGGTCAGGTTGCCGGCCGTGCCGTTTATGTTGATGTTGAACGCCGAAGGCAGCTTTATGTTCACGCCTCCGATGTTCAGCATCCTCATGTTTCCAGCCGCAACGGCCTTCATTGTGAGCGGCCGGTTGGGCCAGCGGCGCACGAAACCGGCCGGCATGTCGCCCATGAAGCGCATTATGTCTTGCTTGCCAATGGCGCATTCCGTGTCGATGTAGAGCCTGCCGGGGTGCGCCTCATCGAACGCGTCGGTGTCCATCGCCACCTTTGCCGTAAGGCGTGAGTCGGGCGTGCGCAGCTCAATTAATGGCACGGTCAGCCTTACCGAGTCCATGCTTACCGTACCGGCGATGCTCTCCACGGTGATGCCGCTTTTTTCCTTGAACGCGCATTGGCGCAGGTTGAGCCTCATGTTGGGTTGGCAGAAGTAGACGGAGTCGAGCCCTACGGTCACGCCGGTGAGTGCGATGTGGTTGGGGTCGAGCCCGTCAGTGGGCTTTGCGAAGTTGTTGTCGTATGCCAGCCGCCCGTCGGTCCAGTCGAACCTGTCTACGCTATAACGCCCCGACGACAAGTCAAAGCGTCCGCCACGAGCCTCGGTCTTGCCCATGTATGCGGCTATTTGCAGCGTGTCGCCGGGCATGTGTAGGGTCACTCCGGTCTTTGATATGTCGAGCTTGTCAACCCTTATCTTCCAGTTGTTTTCTGTCTTTGCCGTGTCCGGCGGCACGGTGTCGCTCAGTTCTACGCTTACTGCGGCGTCGGCCAGCGCAGCCTCGTTAATCCTTACTGTCTCCTTGCCCAAGTCTATTCCGTGGCTTTGCAGGTAGAGGCGGCCTACACGGCCCTTCACGCTGGCGGAACTTACAAGGTCGGCCGTGTTCAGGCTGACGTCGTTGAACTCCAACGCGTCCACCTCGACGTTGCCTTTCAGCAACGGCCACAGCTGTACGTCTACGATGAGGCTCCTCACGTCGGCAATGGTGTCGCGTCGTGACAGCGAGTCGTTTTGCCGCAACATCTTGAAGTCCTTGACGCAGAGGTCGAGCGGAAAGGCCAGCCTTATGCGCCCGACGGATATATCCATACCGGTCTGCTCCGATGCGCGTTGGACCACTTGCTGCACTAACCAGTTCTGCACGGGCGGCAGGTAGAGCAGTACGGCCAGTATGATGAACAGTAGAACGGGTGTCAGCACGATGCCGGCGCCCCATTTCAGCAATTTCTTTCTTTGCACTTAATAAGTTGGTTTTAGTGTACTTACATGCAAAGTAAGCAATTATTTCGGAAAACAGAAAACGTTTTGGCAACAAAAATAAGGCAGTATGGCTTTTTCATGTAATTTGTTGTAACCCGTATTATAGGTTTTATCCCAAGACCTTTTGCCATGCGTGCTTTCTCGTTGGTTGCCGGCAGGTTGCGTCATGGGACGTGGTTGTGTCCGAAATCCGGTTGTTATGCTTTTGCAAAAGGCGGTATTTCGGTTTGTAAAAGATGGCCTTTTAGACGATGGAAGACGGTCTTTTGGAATGTAAAAGACCGCTGATAAAAGCTGACACTCCAATTTTGTATGTTTCAGCGTGTAAGTAATTGATTTTCACGCGCTTTCTGGCAATCCTGACAGATGACAGATGATGCCGGCAAAGATATTTATTCCTTTATTTCGCGCCACAGGCGGTCGTCAGGTACGGGGCTTGTGATGCTTATCAGTTCTTTCGATACGGGATGTGTGAATTCCACTTTGCGTGCAAGCAGTGATATGCTGCCGTCCGGATTGCTGCGGCGTGCGCCGTATTTCAGGTCGCCTTTGATGGGGCACCCGATTTTTGCCAACTGGCAACGTATCTGGTGGTGGCGGCCTGTCATCAGCTGCACTTCAACGAGTGTGTATCTTTCAGAACGGCCGATTACTTTGTAGTGGAGCATGGCTTTTTTCGAGCCGGGCACTTCACGGTCGTATGCGTAGCTTTTGTTCTGCTTCTCGTTGCGCGTAAGCCAGTGGGTGAGCGTTGCTTCCGGCTCTTCCGGCTCGTTCTGGCAAATAGCCCAATATGTTTTCCGCACGTCACCGTTTCGGAACATGTCGTTGAGCCGCGCCAAGGCTTTTGACGTTTTTGCGAAGACAACAAGCCCCCATACGGGGCGGTCAAGCCTGTGCGCCACGCCGAGGAAAACGTTTCCCGGTTTGGCGTATTTCTCCTTGATGTATGCCTTTACATCGTCAGCCAGTGTACGGTCGCCCGTCTTGTCGCCCTGCACTATTTCGCCGCTGCGCTTGCTTACAATAATTATATGGTTGTCTTCGTAAACGACGTTCATAAATGAAAAATGAATAATGAAAAATTAAAAATGAATAATGACGTGCCGCATTCTCGGCGTCAGCCCGATTATTCATTTTTAATTTTTCATTTTTAATTTGTTTGTTACATGTTCATTCCACCGTCAACCTGGATTACCTGTCCGGTTACATACGAAGACAGGTCTGAAGCGAGGAATGTAGCTACATTCGCAATGTCTTCCACCTGACCTGCGCGGCGCAGGGGTATCTTCTGTATCCATTCTTTGCGGATATTGTCGGGAAGTGCCTGTGTCATTGCAGTTTCGATAAATCCAGGAGCGATGGCGTTAGCGCGAATGCCACGTGAACCTATTTCTTGTCCTATGCTCTTCGCAAGTGCTATAAGGCCAGCCTTGGAAGCAGCGTAGTTGCACTGTCCTGCATTGCCGTGTACACCTACAACTGATGCCATGTTGATGATGCTGCCGCTCTTCTGGCGCATCATGATGGGGGTGCAAGCGTGTATGAAGTTGAATGCCGACTTCAGGTTGACCGCGATAACGGCGTCCCACTGCGCCTCTGTCATGCGCATCATGAGTCCGTCCTTTGTTATTCCCGCATTGTTTACGAGGATGTCGATTGAGCCGAAGTCGTCTTTTACTTGGTTAACCACTTCTGCTGTCTGTGCGAAGTCGGCTGCGTTGCTTGCATACCCTTTGGCTTTTACGCCCTTGGCGGCGATTTCAGCCTCGGTTGCCTTTCCGTTCTCGTCGATAACGAGGTCGGTGAATGCGATGTTTGCGCCTTCCTCGGCGAATTTCAGCGCGATAGCCTTTCCGATACCGCGCGCCGCTCCTGTTATGAGGGCGGTCTTACCTGATAATAATCCCATGTTCAGTTTGTTTTTATTTGATGAAACTTATGTTGCTTATATATAATTAAGGTGTCAACCATTCCTTACAACCGTACAACCTTACAACCGCATAACCTATATATCTTTACTTCGTCATCGATTTTCCCAATGCGCCGTAGACAACCTTCGCCACGAGCGGTTTGCTTGCTTCTGGCGTCATGCCATGGCCCAGCCGCCCGCAGATGTACGGCACTTCAAGGCCTTTTATGCAGTAGTGGGTGATGTCGGCCACAAGTTCTACGTTGTCAATGTCGAACTCGCCGTCAGCTTTGCCGTCGGCATAGACTTTGCGGAACAGTTCAATTTCGTCTTCGTCGAAATTCTTTCTTACTTTTTCCACCATCCAGATGTTGCGGAAGAATGCCGCGCGCAGGTTTCCATTGCGCATTACGGTCTCTTTTATCATGTTCAGATGGGTGTAGATAAGTTCTATTATTTTGTCTTGCGGGCGTATTTTCTTTGCCGCCACTTCGTCCATCTTGTCTGAAAGCCTTTCAAGTTCTGATTCTATGACAGCGTAATATACATCTTCTTTACTTTTAAAATAAGTGTAAAGGGTTCTACGCCCCTTGCCCGAGGCGCGTGCAATGTCATTCATGGTGGTGTTTTCCAGTCCGTTCTTTGCGAACAGCTGTCTTGCCACATCGACCAGTTTATGCCTTGTTTTCGATATTGACATGTGTCTATGCCTCCTTCCTTTGCTTTTTGCACATTCCGTTTGCCGTGTGCAAAAGTATCAATTTTATTTGATACCGCAAAATTTGTGTTCTTGTAATTGTATAGGAATGGCGTCTTGAAGTCGCATTTTAAACAATTTTTAGCCTGTGGATGCAAAAAATACGGTAAAAGTTTGCACGGTTAGTGAAAAAGATGTACCTTTGCACACGCAAATCAGAAATGAGGCGCATTTAAGTTAAGATTACATCGCGGAGTGGAGCAGTTGGTAGCTCGCCAGGCTCATAACCTGGAGGTCGCATGTTCGAGTCCTGCCTCCGCAACCAATGAAAGGCAACTTGCTGAAATCAGGCAGGTTGCTTTTGTTTTTTTGCATGTATAATGCAATGTGTTTGTTGAGGTTTTTGATTGTTCCCGTTTTATTATAAAAAAGCATAATAATGTAAGGTGCAGGCGTTTGATTGATGTTTTTTTTGTAATTTTGTGGCCGTTGTAATACAATGAACAGGTAAAATGAAGAAATTGGCATTTGCTTTCATCGCCATGCTTGCAATGGTTTCAGTGGCAAGTTGCGATGACACAGAGACTTACGCTGAGCAGCGCGACCGTGAGAATGCGGCGATAAGGCGTTTCATCAATGAAAACGGCATTGACGTGATTACAGAAGCTGAGTTTAAGGCACAAGATAGCACGACAAATGTAGGTGGCGACGATAAGTCAAAGGATAACGAGTTCGTGCTGATGAAGACTTCGGGTGTATATATGCAGATTGTAAGGAAGGGAAAAGGCGAACCCATCAAGAACGGGCAGACCTCGACAGTGCTTTGCCGCTTTACCGAGCGCAATATCCTTACCGACTCGATACAGCTGACGAATAACATCTTGTCGTTTGCGTCTATACCTGAAAAAATGAGCGTAACCAATACCAACGGTACGTACACCGCGTCGTTTGACACAAGCTCGAGCCTTATGTACACATATTATTCTACAACGTCGGTACCAACGGGATGGCTCGTGCCGTTCAACTATATAAACCTTGCGCGATATTCAGATGATGACGCTATTGCGAAGGTTAACCTGATTGTGCCGAGCACGCAGGGGCATCAGTATGCGTCATCAGGCGTATATCCTTGTTATTATACCATAACATACGAAAGGGGAAGATGATAATGAATTAAGAGTTAAGAATTAAGAAAACATGTTTTCGTGGGTATTTCTTAATTCTTAACTCTTAACTTTTAATTCTTAACTCTTAACTCTTAATTTTTATGTCATTAATAAAATCAATATCAGGCATTCGTGGTACGATAGGCGGACATACAGGCGACACGCTCAATCCGCTTGACATAGTAAAGTTTACGAGTGCGTATGCTATGTTTATCCGCAATAGCCGTGGCGATAAATGCTGCGGCAAAATTGTTGTTGGCCGCGATGCGCGCATTTCGGGCGATATGGTACGTAATGTTGTTTGCGGTACGTTGATGGGGGCAGGTTTTGACGTGCTCGACATTGGTCTCGCCACGACACCCACGACAGAGCTTGCCGTGACAATGGCCGGAGCAGACGGCGGCATAATCATTACCGCCAGCCATAACCCGCGCCAGTGGAACGCCTTGAAATTGCTCAACAGCGACGGCGAATTTCTTAATAAAGAAGACGGCAACGAGGTGCTTGCCATTGCGGAACGGGAGGATTTTACTTACGCAGAAGTGGACAGCCTTGGCAAATACATGAGCGACGACACCTTCAACCGCAAGCATATCGAGGCTGTGTTGGCTCTGCCGCTTGTTGATGTCGAGGCTGTAAGGAATGCCCGTTTCCGTGTATGCGTTGACGCCATAAATAGTGTCGGCGGCATAATATTGCCCGATTTGCTGCGAGAACTTGGCGTTGAGTATGAGATACTTAACGGCACTCCCAACGGAGACTTTGCCCACAATCCCGAACCGCTTGAGAAGAACCTTGGCGGAATAATGGAGCGTATGCGTGGTGGCGGTTTCGACCTTGGCATCGTGGTTGACCCTGACGTTGACCGACTGGCGTTCATCTGCGAGGATGGCCGCATGTTTGGCGAGGAGTACACCCTTGTTTCCGTGGCCGACTATGTGTTGAGCCACACACCGGGCAACACCGTCAGCAACCTTAGCAGTACGCGTGCGTTGCGTGATGTCACCGAGCGTCACGGCGGCAAGTACACAGCGGCAGCCGTTGGCGAGGTAAACGTTACGACGAAGATGAAAGAAGTGAACGCCGTAATTGGCGGCGAGGGCAACGGCGGAGTGATTTATCCAGAATGCCATTACGGGCGCGACGCTCTTGTAGGCATAGCCCTGTTCCTGTCATCGTTGGCGCATAAGGGGTGCAAGGTAAGCGAGCTGCGCGCCACGTTCCCCAATTACTTCATCGCCAAAAACCGCATAGACCTTACGCCTTCCACCGACATTGACGCAATACTTGCTAAGGTCAAGCAGATGTATGCAGACCAGCAGGTAAACGACATCGACGGCGTAAAGATTGATTTTCCCGACAAGTGGGTACACCTGCGCAAATCGAACACTGAACCGATAATCCGTGTTTACAGCGAGGCGTCAACCATGGAGGAGGCTGACGCGCTCGGCAAGAAAATCATGCAGGTGGTTGAGGATTGTATGAAGGAGTAAGTAGAAATGGAGTAGAGGAGTAAGTAGAAATGCTTGCTCTATAATATATAAGGTGGAAAGTCGGCAGACTTTCCACTTTTATTTTGCGCGTTCCGTGAATTTATTATGTGCTTTGTATAGTGTTTTACTTTCCATGTTTACACTGCTTTCCGTATTTTTGCGGCAAAAAACTCTTCCTTTACTACTTAAAGACTAAAAAACAATGAAAGTAAGTGTATTCAAGAATTTTCTTAACGGCGAGCGCATCACAACTTGTAGTGTTGAGGACGTGGTGCGAATCATCAGACGCGGCGATTATGCCGAAGCCATATCCGATTATCGTTGTGCCGCTCCGTCGATGCTTGCCGCCAACATTAACGGTGACATTGTGAATAAAAGCGTGCGAATGGCCGACAATCGCATTCCACGACTATGCTTCGCAGCGGAATTTCGCCGCATGAACGGCACGCGGCAGTTGCTGCGCCGTAATGCTCTTGTATTATTGGAAATCGACGGCTTAGCAGACTATGCAACAGCCGTAAACATGCGTAATGCAGCCGCTCGGCAGCTTTATACACTAATGGCTTTTGTTGGTGCGAATGGATGTTCGGTAGAAATAGTGTGTCGTATTTCGCAAATGGACGGAAGCGTGCCTGCTGACGATGACATGTTTCACCGTATTATGTCAGAAGGTTACAAGCGTCTGCACTATGTTTATTCGTCGCAGCTTGGCGTAAGCATACCCTTGCTTGCGCCTGTTGACGACGCGATGTGCCTGATGAGCGCAGATGCCGGGGCGTATTACGAGCCTCACGCCGTGGTGTTCACCGTAGACATGGAATATAAGTCGGCGGCGTTTGTTGGCGTAAGTAGAGACGTTGATGGTGGCGAAGAGTCGCCTTTGCCGGGTAAGACACCAGACGAGGCACGCCGTTACATATTCTATTCCTGTTGGGATGCTGTGCTCCGTTCCGGCCTTGACGCTTCCGACCCATATTATGCCGAGCAGGCCGTCGCCATGCTCGCGCGTTATTGTTGCCGTTCGGGGTTGCCAGAACAGATGTGTGTAGAGCGCGCATCGCTCATTGACGGCATAAACGCTGACCGCGACCTTGTCACGATGTTGTTTCGTCAGGCATACGCCGCAACTCCGAAGCGCGTCAATCATACGGCGTATGTGCCTATGCCGGCGTTGACGGCCATGCAGGTAGACCACTTTTTCAAAAAGCGTTACCGCCTGCGCCGCAACGAGCTGACGGGTGTCGTGGAGTATAAGCCGCTTGGCTATTATGACACCGATTACCGCCCTGTAACGCAGGAGGTCATTAACACGATGGCCTTCCTTGCGCAGCGCGAGGGCATCCGCGTGTGGGCGCGCGATGTGAAGGAGCGTGTCAACTCAACGCTTGTCGGCACGTTCAATCCCATTAGTGACTATCTCGCCGCCCTGCCGCGTTGGGACGGGCGCGACCGTCTCACGGCCTTTGCCGCCCGTGTGCCAACTTCAACGCCCGAATGGATGCAGCTGTTCGCCGTGTGGATGCGCTCTATGGGGGCTCACTGGATGGGGCTCGACCGCCTGCACGGCAACTCGCTCGTGCCGCTGCTCATTGGTGGGCAGGGCTGCGGCAAGTCGTCGTTCACCAAAATAATACTGCCCGAGGCGTTGCGCCTGTATTATAACGACCGCATAGACTTCCGCAACGACAACACCCTGATGCAGGGCCTCTCGGCCTTCGCGCTCATCAACATCGACGAGTTCGACCGTTACAGCGACCACCGCCAGCCCCTGATGAAGTACATCATATCCAAGGGCGAGGTCACCGCCATGAAGGCTTACCGCAGCACGTTCTCCACCGAACGCCGCTACGCCAGCTTTATTGCCACGACCAACAGTTCGCACCCCTTGACCGACCCTACGGGCAGCCGCCGCTTCATCTGCGCCGCCGTAACCGGGCGCATCGACTTCACTTCGCCCGTTGACTATCAGCAGCTCTATGCCCAGCTTGTAGACGAAGTGCGCCGCGGACTTCCGTATTTTCTTGATGCCGACGAGGAGCGGTGGCTTATGGATGAAAACCGCCGTTTTTTCCGCAATGCCGACATCGACAGCATCCTCTCGTCCCTGTTCCGCCAGCCATCGTCAGCCGAAACGGCGCAGGAACTTACCGCATCCGAAATAGCCGCCATCGTCCGCCGCGAGTATCCGAAGCTGCCGCCGTCGCGTCTGTCGACCGTTGAAATTGGCCGCAGGCTGAAAGCCGCCGGGTTTCAGGGACGGCACGCAGAGTGTGGTACTTGTTACAAAATTGAGTTGATATAAATGTGATTAAATGTCTGTCATCTGTCAGTTTTACGCTTATATTGTTGGCAATCAGGTGTTTACAGGTTGACAGATGCCCATCGCAACTTTTAGGTTCTGTCAGTAGTTTTGGATAAAACTGACAGACCTGAAACTTCCTTAAATCATCTGTCAGCGCGTAACATCTTGGATATTAGCAAGTTATACCCAAAACTGACAGATGACATATATATAAACAAATTTCTTTGTTTGCGATTCATGCCCTTTTATCTTCTGATTTGCCGTCTTTTAGAATGTAAAACATGGCCTTTCATTTTCAAAAAAGCCACTTTTTACAGTACAAAAGATGGTCGTCCGCAGTTCATGTGAATAACTATGAAAAGTCTGTTTGTGTCCCCGAATGGGGCAAGTTTCCGCCTTCAGTTCCGTAGAAGGTAATTTGTATATAAATATTAGGTGAATATAAAATCTTTGTTGTATATTTGCAATTGAACAAATAAGACGTTTGTTTATTGTTGGATAATCTAATATTTGGTTCTTATGAAAGCATCGAGAATGATAATGTGTTTCTTAGGGTGTCTGCTTTCGCTGATAATTTTTGCGGCGGATAAAGACAGTCAGGCGGTTAATATGGTATCGTATGAGCAAGGATGGTTGGATACAGAAGGAACTATCGCTTTGAAAAACAATACCACAACGGATATTCATAATGTCAAGTTCATTATAACATACCTTAATATGTCGGGCGAACCACTTGATTATGAGGAGTATTTTGTCAATGTAGACATTGCTCCTGGTAAGACAAAGAAAGTTGACATACCTGCTTATGAACATGAAAGGGATTATTCTTATTACAAGTCAGAAGCGAGATATGGTAATCCTCATAAATTTAAGATAAAGTATGAACTTAAGGATTACAATATTCAGAATTCAAGTAAACCTATAAACAAGTCTGATGACTTAGACGAATACGATGAAGACTTTGATATTATTCAGCAACAACAAGAGAACGTGGGTATGTACATGTTGTTAGCCATTATTATAGGGTTGATTGTAATCGGAATAAGTGTCGGACTGTATGTGCTTGTTGCTGTGATGGCAAAAAAACGTAATCGTAATGTCGTATTGTGGGTGTTGTTAAGTTTGATAGGCACGCCATTGTTGATGATTATCATACTGGCTTGCATAGGCAATGCAGATGATTATAATAAAGATATTATATAAGTTGTTTTTTGTTTTGTCGAATTGTAAATGTATTGAAATAATTGGTGCCTGATAATATTAAATAAGAAAGCATGCAAACCCATTCTGCGTATCGTCTTACTTATGCAATAGACCAAACAGGACAGCTTGTCAATGTTGATAATGTTCCTGTAGGCAATAAATGTGGTTGTTTTTGTCCTGCATGTAAAGAGCCTCTAATAGCTAAAAATCAAGGCACGAAGCGCAAACATCATTTCGCTCATCAATCAGGAACAGAATGTGATTATGCGGTTGAGTCTATGCTTCATATCCTTGCAAAAGATAAGATACGTGAGGCATTTTTGTCAAAGTCTGAATTTTGGATAGAATTTGAGTATAAATCATATTGTGCAAACGATAAAGAGTGTAAATTTATAAGATACAGTAAATGCTGTGAAAGAAAAACACAACGATTTGATATAAAGCAGTATTATGATTCTTGTGAGCAAGAAATACCATACGATAATATAAATCGCCGTTCTGATTTGAAGATATTTTCTTCAACACATCCTAAAAGAGACCCAATTTATTTGGAGTTTTGCGTAACACATGCAAGTGATAGGGAAAAATTACATAGTGGGAACAAGATTATAGAAATTCGTATTGAATCTGTAGATGATGTTCTGCAACTGGTTGAGAATGGAATCATAGAATCTAAAATCAATGATGAAGAATATGAATTTTTAGACGAAAACGAAGATTTGGAATACTTGCAGGATATTAGATTTTATGGGTTTAAGAAGAAAGATAATATAAATAACCACATTAGCAATGATATTGAATTTTACAGATACATTTTGCATCAGTCAGGAAAAATACATTTTTCTCATGATTTTAGTGATTGCAAAAGATTTGTAAAATCTAAGGCTTCGTCTTTACTTGAAATCTGTGTTCATTCAGATGACACGTTTGATTTTTATAAAAAGTTTGTATACATTGGTTTCCAAAAATATCATATACCCAATTGTCTTTTGTGTAGGAATTATGTTGACAGCTATAGCGGAATTGGGAAAATTTGTCGTTTGTACAAATATTTACAAATACCAAGATATGAAGATTTTGACACGGCTCGGGCTAAAACATGCAACTGTTTTGAGATAAACCAAGAAGAAATGCAGTCTGTATTGCAGGAAGGATTGAACGAATACCATACAACCACTTTTGAAAAATAAATGCCGATGGTATTTACTCTATAATATGCCACTATGTTTCATCGGACTTCTTGTGGGGGTGTTGATGGCAATCAGTAACTTGTATTGCATCCAGTTTAATTGCGAACGCAGTGCGTTCGCAATGTAATATTGGGCGGCAACGTTCTAATTGCCTTACGGAAAATCTGCTGCCGTATTCGGATTCAAGCTGTTAGGCGAGGTTCTTTATAAGGTATGCGCCATAATCATAATACAGCCACAGACTTACGTATTTTTTCAAGAATATCTGTGAGTTTGTTGTCGTGTTGCGCTTTTTGCATATTGTAAGCTGTCTGCATATTCAGCCAAATGTGTGCAGGAATGCCGGTAGCCGCATCTATCTTCATTGCATATTCAGTTGTTACGGGGCGTTTGCCGTTAATAACCTCGTTGAGTACCGAATATGATACGCCTATGATGGAGGCGAACTTTCTTTGTGACATTCCACGGGCTTGCAGCTCATCTTTCAGTATTTCTCCGGGATGGATTGGCGTTGACGGTTGCAGCTCGTTAGGTGCGTATATTTTCTTTGTTGTTTCCATGCTGAAAATTATTTGTAATGGTTGCTAATATCCAATAAACGGCAAATTGTAATTATTTGTTCGTTGAGTACATCCCTGACCGTAAACTCAAGACGGTATTTCTTGTTTATCCTTACTGATGATATGCCTTTCTTGTCCCCTTGTAGAACTTCGTAATTTAAAGAGTTGTTGCGAAACAAGTCTGTAACGGCATTGGCTGCTGAAAGTAAGAAAACGACCTTTTGGTAGTTTCTTATTACTTCAGGTTGGAAGCGGTGTTTTTTATCTTTCGTCTTACCGTCTGTGTAAAGTTCACGTAGGTAGTCTTTGTCAAATTCTATATACATGTTATTTTATTTTGCAAATATAGTTCTTTTCTTGGCTGTTCGCAAATAATCGAACGTTTTTTGCTTGGAAGTTGAATATATTATAAATTTATGATTGTTGCAATGGAGTGTTCATAGCGCAAAAACAGTAAAATTTTGAATAGGAAAATATGTTTGACATACTTTTCTGTTCAAAATTTTACAGTTTTTGTAGGATGTGGCTTTTTGTAATCGTGATTAAATATTGCGCCGATATGACAAATTGTTTATTCTTCGACGAAAAAGTCGGTGTCAACACGTTTTATTTCGTACACTTGCGTTGTGCTTACCCCGACGTTGTATTCAATCATGAAGTTGGCGAGCTGAAGGCCGTCGATTAAGATTATTTTGACGTGCTCCGCCTTTTTGCAGGTTTCCAGCGCGCCTGACGAGAATGACGACGTTGTGATAAATATGCCTTTGGTGGCCTTGTGCTCCACCAACGCGCCAATGAATTTTTACAGGTCGGGCTTTTGTACGGCCTGTGTGGTATATCGTTTGGCTTGTATGTATATGGTGTCAAGGCCGAGCTTGTCTTCCTTTATTACGCCGTCTATGCCGTCGTCATGGCTGTATTGGGTCACTTTGGCGGCATCCTCGAAGCTGCCTCCGTAGCCCATCGCCACCAACAGGCGTATGACAAGCTGCTCGAAAAACTGCGGACTTTGCCTTTTCACCTCGTCAAGCAGTTTTTGGGTGAGGTCTTTGTTTATTTCCTGATATGCTTCGTCCAATATCTCGGAAGGGGTTTTGCTGCTTGCAGTATGTTCTTCTTCTGGTGTTTTCGCCGTAGCGGTTTTGCTGCCTGATGCGTATTTCTTGAACTCCTTGAACTGCAACAGGTCTTCCTTGCCGAAGTCCGTTGGGTGGCTTTTCAGGAAATCCCTGCCGCGCTGCGTTATTCTGTACACGCCGCGTTGTATTCTTTCGATGAGGCAGGCCTGGTAGAAATATGTGATAGTCCATGAAATGCGGTCTTGCAGCTTGGTTTTTCTGCCGCTTTTTATTAGTTCCCTTATGTCTTCTTCGTTTAGCCCCAATTCCTTAATGCAGTGTTCTTGCAGCATTTTCCCGTCGCACGAGTTTTGTTTGGCGAAACATTGCAGTGACGGTAGGAAAAATTTTTCGAATGACGGTATCATGGCGTTATGCAAATGTTTTTATATGTCAGTTGTTTTTATGAACAAACGCTTTTGAGTCGATTTGTCATAAAGATTATGCAAATATAAGGAATTTTCCGTATATTCGCATCAAAATAAGTGAAACTTAAAAAACGGAAGGCTATGCTTTTATCAACAACACCAACTATTGAGGGTCGCCGCATACTGGAATACAAGGGCGTGGTGACGGGAGAGACGATAATCGGCGCGAATGTGCTGAAGGACTTTATGGCTGGGCTGCGCGATTTCTTCGGAGGGCGCAGCAGCACTTACGAGAAGGTTTTGCGCGAGGCTAAGGATGCAGCCATGAGCGAAATGGAGGAGCGTGCCGCCGAGCTTGGAGCCAACGCCGTGGTCGGCATCGACCTTGACTATGAGACGGTGGGGCAGGGCGGCTCCATGCTGATGGTGACGTGCAGCGGTACGGCGGTAGTTCTTTAGCCTGCGGCTGAAGAACAATTAACAATTAAAAAGTAAACCGCCTTGCCTGCATTTCTTATTTAAGCTTATGATAAAAATATGAAACAAGGCGGTTTACTTTTTAATTGTTAATTTTTAATTTTAGGCAAGTCTCATTGAGACTTGCCTAACTCGTATGCCCGTGCCGCCATGCGGTTTATTATGCTTTCAGCCGTGTCGATGGCGATTTTGCCGAGTTCGGGGCGGCGTGTGTATGCGCTGACGTGCTCGTCTTGTGTCTCGATGTGTCCGGCGAGCAGGTTGGTGAAGTTGCGGCGGTATTCCTCAACCATTACGTTGTACATGTCGTCGGTGCGGCAGGCGAAGCGCACAAGCTCCATGTCGGTAGTATGCTCTGTTACAAATTCTTTCAGCAGGTGTTCTATTTCTTCCGCCTCGTAGTTCATGCGTGACAGGGCGTAAAACGCCTCTTGGTTGAATAGTTTTGAGATGTGCTCGTAACGGTCAAGCATTATGCGCTTGATATTTTTCGGCTCAAAACGTTCTTGTGGGTCAACGCTGGTTTGCGTTTCGAGCAGACCTGTGACGTAATATTTGAAGAAGGCGCGCACAAGCGCGGCGATAGCGATGTCTTTTCCAATCATTTTTTGAATTAAGAGTTAAGAAAGGATGACTTTGTATTGAAAGAGTATATAATTAAAGTTAAGTTTATTTGTGGCATATTTTCTTAATTACGCAGTCGATGTTTCTCATCAGTCCTTCGTATTTTGCCCGTTTTACGGCACTGCCTTTGAACAGGCTGCGGTATTGTTCGACGGTAAGCTGTTGCCAGTCGGCGCGCTTCATTTGCAGTAGCTCGGGCTTGGGATGTAGCTGTGGCTCCGTTGTCGGCGTGGCGAAGCGGTTGTGCGGACATGCGTCCTGGCAACGGTCGCAGCCGTAGACGGTATTGCCCATCTTGTCGGCGTGTTCGGATGGAATGCCGCCACGGTTTTCTATTGTAAGATATGAGAGGCAACAAGACGAACGGAATGTGCCGTCAGGAGCAAGTGCGCCGGTAGGGCAGGCGTCAAGGCAGGCGTGGCATGTGCCGCAGCGTGAGGGCATCGGCTTGTCGTAGTCAAGCTCTATGTCGAGAAACAGCTCACCAAGGAAAAACATGCTTCCTGCGTGGGGTATGATTAGCTGGTGGTTGCGGCCGAGCCAACCAAGTCCGGCCTGTGCTGCCCAGTATCGTTCGAGGACAGGGGCAGTGTCGCAGAAGGCGCGGTATGCAGTGATGTTGAGGCGTGCGGCGAGAGCATGTAGGCGCGACTTCATGATGTCGTGATAGTCTTGGCCGAGGGCGTAAGCGGCGAATTGCAGTTCGCCTTCAGGCATACGCTCTGCCGGAGCGTAGTTGAGTGCGACGCAGACAATGCTCTTTACGCCGGGCAGCAGTAGGCACGGGTCAAGCCGCTTGTCAATGTTGTGTGCCATATAACCCATGTCTGCATGTCCGCCTGCATCGAGCCAACGGCGGAACTTGTCTGCGTAATCGGACGATACCGCCCTGGTTTTGGCTATTCCGCAGGCAAAAAAGCCGAGGGCTTTTGCCTCGGCTTTAATATGTTCACTCGAAAGTCTTAAACTCATATCCTTGTTCTTTCAGCCACTTCAATGCTTCCGGCAGGGCATAGCGCAACTTGTCGATGCTCTTCAGCGAGTCGTGGAACGTGATGATGGAGCCGTTGCGCGTGTAGCGTTTGACGTTTTTGAGCACGTCTTCGGCGGTTATCCACTTGCTGTAATCGCGTGTTACGAGGTCCCACATTACGATGCGGTATTTGCGCCCGAGCCAAAAATATTGTTCCCAACGCATCCATCCGTGCGGCGGACGGAACAAGTGGGCACCGATAAGCTGGTTGGCTTTCTCCGCGTTTGCGCTATAAGCCTTGGTGGTATGCTTGAAGCCGCCCCAGTGGTTGAACGTATGGTTGCCTACCTGGTGACCTGCATTGACAATCTGCTTGAACAATTCGGGGTATTTCCTGACATTGTCACCGACCATGAAAAACGTGGCGTGTGCGCCGTATGCTGCCAATGTGTCGAGTATGAACGGGGTAGACTCGGGTATGGGACCGTCGTCGAAAGTCAGGTAAACTGCCTTCTCCGTTTTGTCCATGCGCCATGTGGCCCTCGGATATAGCCAGCGTAGCCATTTGGCAGGCTGCTCGATAATCATTTTCCTCTTTCGTGTTTTGTATAGTAAGGAGGGAAAGAGCAAAGAAACAAGTGATGTTCTTTCCTTACTCCTCCTCTCCTTTCTCCTTCAAAAAAAATCATTGTGGCATTACTCCGCCTTTGCCATGATATGTTGCGGCATCGGCGTTGAGCTGCTTTTCAAGCTTGTCTGCAAATGTCTTGTCGAACGTGTCGGCAATGTCAATGCACATGCTCATTATGTAGATGTGCATCATGCAGTCTTGCTGAGCCTGCGTGAAGCGGCTGCCTGACAGGGTGTTGTACCACGCCATGTACTGATGGGCGTTGTTGAACACTGCGTTAATGGTCTCTTTCGCCTTTGCTTTGTTTCCGAGCAGTGCGTATGCCTTTGCTATATCAAGTCCGCCGCTTAGATAGTTGAGCGGGACATTGTAATAAGGCAGCACATTTTCTGAGTAAGCCAATACCTTTGCGGCTTTGTCGTTCTTCTTCTCCGCGATGAGGCTTAGGGCAAGCTGGGCGAACAGGCGGCGATGTGTGTAGCACATGCGCATAACCGTTTCGTCAAGATAGATGTCCTTCTTGTCAATTCCGCCAAACTTGAAGCGTGTCATCATGTTTGTATAGACGCGCTCCGTATCAAAGTTCTTAGCTTCAGCCACGTTGGTGGTGAACGGAGTGATGCGGTTGGCAAGACCCTCCTGTACGAAGTTGTCGCCAAGGTTCATGTAGTTCTCCGAGCCGACAGTGGTAGCCACATATACGGGGCGTGTCCAGTTGCACTGGGCAAGTATTTCAAGCATCATCAGGTCGCCTTTGTACAAAGCGTTCTTGCCTTTAAGCGAGATTACCATGCGGTCAGGTATGGAGTCGGCCGCCATCATCATGCCGCTCTTTTTAACCGCCTCTTTATCAATGGTGATGTAGAGCGTATCTGTCGGTATGACGTGCATGTCGGCATTGCGCGAGCGTACCCAATGCTTCATTATGTTCTTGACCTCAAACGGGTTTTCGCCGAACGTAGCTTTGGCTTCTTCTGGATTGTTCTTGTAGAAGTCGAGCACTTGTCCTTTCAGTTCGGGCATTACGTCGATGTAATCGTTTGTGCCGGAGCAGTAGTCAAGGCGCGGCCATGTTATCGGCACGGTCGGCGAATCGTAAGCCTCGCGGCACATCTGGTCTATGTACCAGTCGGTCCGCAGGTAGCTTAAGTTGCAAACGCGGGCGTCTGTCCTTACGCCTTCAACCTCTTGGTTGTACCAAAGCGGGAAGGTGTCGTTGTCGCCGTTGGTGAAGATGATGGGGTTGCCCTTGTCTTGTAAAGACATCAGATAGTTCTGTCCGAAGTCGCGGCAGACGTAGCGTCCGCTGCGGTCATGGTCGTCCCAAGTCTGGCTTGCCATCTGTATTGGCACGAGCAAGCACAGGATTGAAACCACGGCGGCTACGGCCGTACCGTTGAGCTTGGCGTATTTCTTCAGCAGGTCGATGATTGCTGCCACGCCGATGCCGCACCAGATGGCAAATGCGTAGAACGAACCTGCGTAGGCATAGTCACGCTCGCGAGGCTGCATAGGCGTCTGGTTAAGGTAGAGCACGATAGCAAGTCCCGTCATGAAGAACAGGAAGAACACCACCCAGAACTGCCTTATGCCGCGCTGTCCGCGGTAAGCTTGCCAGAAGAGGCCGATGAGTCCGAGCAGCAGAGGCAGGCAGTAGAACACGTTGTGCCCCTTGTTGTTCTTCAAGTCGTCAGGAAGTTTGCTTTGGTCGCCCAGCCTTAGGTTGTCGATAAACGATATTCCGGTGAGCCAGTTGCCGTGCTCCAGCTCTCCGTTGCCCTGTATGTCGTTCTGCCTTCCTGCGAAGTTCCACATGAAGTAGCGCCAATACATGAAGTTGCACTGGTACGACAGGAAGAAGCGAAGGTTCTCCAGCATCGTCGGCATCTTTACCATGATAGGTTCGCCGCAACGGTCGTATGGCACCTGCGTGCCCTCTACGCCGCCCATCCAGCTCTCGTAAGCATCGGCGTGGTCCGAGCTCCACATGCGCGGGAACAGCATGTTCTGCGCGTAAACATAGTCGCGCTTGCGGCCTACTACGAAGTATGAGTCTTTTTCGTCGGGCGAAGCTTTCTCCTTGCGCTGGTAGATGGGGGCGCCGTACTTCATCCGCGGACGGCACATTCCGTCTTCCACGTCAAGCTTTACCTGTGAAGTGTAAGCCTGTCCGTATGCCAGCGGGTTGTCACCGTACTGCTCGCGGCTAAGGTAACTGCCGAGGGTGAAGATGTCCTCAGGCGAGTTCTGGTCCATGGGAGGGTTGGCCGAAGAGCGTATTACGGTTATGGCGTAGCTTGAATATCCAATCATCAGCATCAACATGCAGAGCAGCGTGGTGTTCTTTATGCGTGCGCTTACGAGCGGCTTGTTGTTCACCTTGCGGTTGACAACGAACCAAAGTATTGCCAAAACGACAATGCCGATGAAGAAAGCCGACCATCCGTAGCCGTAGAACGGCACTCCGAGCATTGCCACGGCGAGCAGGAACGACAGGTTGGTGCGCTTGAAGCTCTTGCCTGTATAGCTCTCGTAAATGGCCCAAATGACTGCTGCCACAAGCAGTATGATGTAGATTATGACACCGGTATTGAACGGACAGCCCAGCGTGTTGACGAAGAACAGCTCGAACCAGCCGCCCACAGTGATGATGCCCGGCACCACTCCGTAGAGTATGGCGGCGATAAGCACGAACGAAATGAGCAGCGCTATGAGCGAGCCTTTGAGGTTGGCGTTGGGGAACTTGCGGTAGTAGAACACCAGCACGATGGCAGACACGCACAAGAGGTTGAGCAGGTGTACGCCTATGCTCAAGCCTGTCATGTACATGATGAGCACCAGCCAGCGGTCGCTGTGGGGCTCGTCGGCGTGGTCTTCCCATTTAAGTATGAGCCAGAACACCACCGCAGTGAAGGCCGAAGAGTAGGCGTAGACCTCGCCCTCTACGGCACTGAACCAGAACGTGTCGCTGAACGTGTAAATCAACGCTCCCACAAGGCCACTCGCCTCAATGGCTATGAGCTTGTTTGTGGTCAGCGCGCTCCAGTCTTTCAGTATGAGTTTGCGCGTAAGGTGGGTGATGGTCCAGAACAGGAACATTATACACGTGGCGCTAAGCAGCGCGCTCATCGTGTTTACCATCATCGCTACTTGCGACGGGTCGCTGGCAAACTGCGAGAACAAGTTTGCCGTGAGCATGAAGAAAGGCGCTCCGGGCGGATGGCCTATTTCGAGTTTGTAACCTGTTGTGATGAATTCGGGACAGTCCCAAAAACTGGCTGTCGGCTCGATAGTGCTGCAATATACGAAGGCCGCTATGAAGAATGCCAGCCAGCCCACGATATTGTCAACCAACCTAAATTGTTTCATTTACTGATATGTGTGATAATTGTTTGTTCTGCAATTGAAACGCCATAAAGCGTTGCAAAGATAATGCAAGTTGAGCGCAATACAAAATAAAAGCGCGTAAAACGAGCTTTTATTTTTATTGTCGAGACGCAGCTTATCTTATGTAAAGATACAAACTTTGCGCCGTGCAGCGGTAAGTTTATTATATTTTAACGCTGTGCGCTGCGCTCTGCGGAGGCTTGCTGGCTTGTAAATGAGGTTTGGAAATCGTCTTTCCCGATAATGGAGAACTTGCCTTCTTCCCATTGCGGCCAGCAGTCGAGCCAATATTCGAACTCTCCTGAGATGTCGTCGTTGTAATAATCCTCGTCGGTTGTTATCTCGACTTTGTCCCCGTCTGCCATTATTCCGCGTACAAACCGGCTCTGCCTGAACTCCGACAAGTAAGTGACGCTGTTGTCGATACACTTTATATGATAAGGCTTGTCGTAATTGTTTTCTGCGTCTTTGATGAATATGTGGGCGATGCGGTCAAGCAGTTGGCGGCTTACGTCGTGCTTGTCGAGTGTCAGGCTGACTTTTGCGAACACAGAAGTAGGGATGTGGCGTAGCTCGCATTGTACGTTGATGCCAAGCCTTTCAACTTCGGCTGTTATCTGTGCGCAGCGTGTCTTGACTTCTTCGTTGGGGCAATCAGGCGACAGCCATATTTCGTATGAAGTTATGATGAATTTGTTTTCACCGGCGAGCAGGGTGTATTTCAGGAACGTAGTACCGAACTGTTCTATGGCGTAATAGTGGCCGTCGGCCTTGTTGAAGTCAATGAAAGTCCTTTTCTGCCATACTTCCAAACGCCGTTCCATCCAGCGTTTAGCCGTAAAGTCGCGGCCGCGGAATATCGTGAAGATAAGTAGGATTATTACCATTGTCAGCAAAGGGGCTAAATCGCGGTAGCCGTTTTTGTCTGCCGGGGCAAGGAATATGTAACGATACAGGTAATAAACCAATGCCGTCGCGCAGCCGATTAGCCACGCTGTGCCGAGCACGTTGTCGGCAAAATAGAAGAAGATTGCGGCCTTGCGCCCTTCTTTCCTGTCATATGTAAACCTTATGGGTAAATACACGCAGGTGATGACAATTACCGTCAAGGCCGTATAGGCAATGCCAACGGTGTATGCCAGCAGGCCGAGCACGGCTGCGGTGGCAAGCCTGATAATGTAAAGTTTGACGTGTGTCATGATGCTAAAAGCTTAAAGTGTCCTTTCGTGAGCGATTGCAATGTCCGACATTTCTCTTTTATATGTTTTGCGATATGCGGTTCATCCGTAAATCTTTTGGGTGGCACAAAAATATTTACTCTTTATTTTATTCAAACACCAAATGTTTACACCCAACCTTGAGCCAGGCAGTCGGTAACTGTCATTCCGCGCTCCGACGCGGAATCCAGAAAACACCCAAAGTGTCAAACGGTACAGGTTGCATACACTGGATTCC
>ENA-ORSA01000691-ORSA01000691.1-human-gut-metagenome-genome-assembly--contig:-NODE-691-length-34473-cov-17.674908_pt1 | contig 34473 bp, 26 predicted proteins | sample MGYA00242179_ERZ509142 | MGnify/ENA primary metagenome ERZ509142 (study PRJEB26280, sample SAMEA2338659) | human gut metagenome | biome: human gut; feature: human-associated habitat; material: faeces... | reverse complement strand
TCTACTTCCCTGTAGATACGGAAAACGGAAAGTTGACCGTTGAGGCTCAGCAGGGTGATCAGAATTCTCTGTTGTCATATACCCGTAAGCTGACCGCTTTGCGTCATTCTGCAAAGGCTCTTGACAATGAGGGTGATTGGAAGCTCCTGAACCAGAAGGGGCAGGAATATCCGATGGTATATGAGCGTACTTTGGGTGAGGAGGAGTATGTTGTTGTCGTGAATCCTGGTGCCAAGGCAGCCTCTCTCAATATCAGCTCCGTTGGTGGTAAAGCTGTTTCTGTTCTTTCCACAGGAAAGGTTGTGTATAAATCAGGAAAAAAGACTGATGTGATTAAAGCTTCTGGCATAAGTGCCGCCATATTCAAGGTGGAAAGATAGAGCTCCTGACTTCGTCACTCAAAAAACACTTATTTTATAACTGATTGATAAACAATATTTTATATCTTTGCGTCACCTAATATTGGGTGACGCAAAAGGTTTTTTAACTATGTTTATCAGAAAGAAAAGACATCGTTCTGGCAATATCGGAGTTATTGTTGTTGAGAAAATCGGTGGCAATATGAAGGAACTTGTCACAATTGGTGTTGCATATAATGAAGATGAGGTCGAATATCTTGTCAATGAAGCAAAAGAAAGATGCCTATAACCGAGAAAAGGGGATACGCAGATTGGAAAAGGCTTACAAGCATGGTCCGCTCACTAAAGGTAACATCAACAAAAGAGGTTACAATAAGTTTTTATCCATGGATGGTGAGGTGAAAGTCGCCATCAATTATGATCGTGTAGCTGATGACTCCAAATGGGACGATCTAAAAGGATATATCACCAATACGGATATACCAATACAGGATGTATACACAGCATATCACAACCTTTGGCACGTAGAACGGGCTTTCCGTATAGCCAAATCAAAGATAGAGATACGCCCCATGTTTCACTTTACACGCAAACGTATTGAAGCTCATATATGTATCTGCTTTGTGGCTTTGAAAGTATACAAGGAACTGGAGCGTATGCTGAAAGTCTCAGAGATTAAGATGAGCGTAGACAAGGTGCTTGCATTGGCAAAGACAATAACAACCATACAAATTAAGCTACCTCAGAACAAGGAGGTTTACACCCAAACCATGCTGATGGCAAGGCATCAGAAAATAGCTAAACTCTTTGACAAAAATTTTGGGGTGACACGATAATGAAGTCAGGAAATTGTTCATAATGTATCGGGAATAGAATCACGCATTTGGTAATACAATTTTTGGTATTTGGTAATACTTTGGTAATATAAATACGTCAAAATTGCGTCCGAAATGCGCAGAAAGCCGATATATGCAGGTGTACTCGAACGCTGCGACGTAAAACGTTTTATAAACACGTACACGTATATAATACGCTTATAGTCAGCAACTTACACGAAGCAAAATACCGATAACGGCTTGATTGAGAAGCTGTTATCGGTATTATCAGATGTAATGCAAAATGTGTGATTGGTGATTCCGTTGGGGTTCGAACCCAAGACCCACAGCTTAGAAGGCTGTTGCTCTAATCCAACTGAGCTACGGAACCTACAAATCGAGTGCAAAGGTAATGTTTTTTTTCTAATCCACCAAAACAGACTCGACTTTTATGCAAAAAAATTGCTATAGAGGTATCTTTTTACTATAAATAGTACTATAGTTAGGGGCGAATATATTATTCTTCGCCCTTTAACACAGGCAGCGAGATATGATATTTCACAGCGAGGATGCGTATTGCCACAATGAGGAAGAATGCGATGATGACCGAAACTGTCATGTCACAACCACACTCCACGAGTCCCCAATAGGCTAAACCTCCTGTGACGCTCGCCATGGCGTATATTTCCTTCTGGAAGATAACGGGCACATTATTGAGCAACACGTCACGTATTACACCGCCTGCCGATCCAGTTATGGTTCCCATTATTATCGCCACCCAGAACGCATAACCGCAATCAAGCGTCTTCTGCAGACCGGCTACCGTGAAGAGAGCCAGACCTAATGTGTCAAAGAAAAACCATGTATTGTCCAATCGCTTTAGCGACCGGGCAAAGACGATGACAAACAGCTGTGCCATAAACGTACAGATGAGGTATATGGAAGATGTCATCCAGAAAGGTGTCACTCCCAGCATCATATCACGCAGCGTACCGCCACCAATGGCCACGGCAACGCCACATACAAATCCTCCAAACCAGTCGAAACGCTTAGCTGCTGCATGGCGTATACCCGAAATGGCAAAGGCAAATGTTCCCAAAAACTCTATCACATTGAGCAAAGGGCCGTAAAGTTCTTCGTTAGGCATCATATTTTGTTCACTACATTTTGTGGTGTTCCATTAAGAAAAGCCTTGATATTGTTCTCGGCAATACTCATAAGTTTGGTGCGTGCCTCTACCGATGCCCATGCCACATGCGGTGTGATGTAGGCGTGTGGCTCACGAAACAGCGGATTGTCGCCAGAGGGAGGCTCTGAGCACATCACGTCGGCACAGTAGGCTCCTACCTTGCCAGCATTAAGTGCTGCCGCCATATCGCTCTCGTCGACAAGAGGTCCACGACCTGTGTTCACTATTATCACGCTATCGCGCATATACTGTATGGTATCGGCGCAGATGAGTCGGTTGGTTTCTTCATTTAGCGGACAGTGGAGGGTGATGATGTCACTTATGCTCAGCAGTCCTTCCATCGTTGCCTTCTTTATGCCCTGAGGCAACTGGTCGGGACTCTTGCTTGTATATGCATACACGTTCATGCCGAAGCAGAGAGCTATAGCAGCCACCTTCATACCGATATGTCCCAATCCTACAATACCAATATTCTTGCCAGCCAACTCTACCAGCGGACTGTCCCAATAGCAGAAGTCGGGGCAACGGCTCCACTCTCCGTCGCGCGAAGCACGTGCGTAATGGTCAACCTGATTGGTTACGTTGAGAATGTGTGCAAATGTATGTTGCGCCACGCTGTCGGTGCTATAGGCAGGAATGTTTGTCACTACGATGCCGTGGCGTGAAGCCGCCTCAAGGTCTACCACATTATATCCTGTAGCCAGCACACCGATATATTTAGTATTGGTGAGGCGTGCAATGGTGTCGGCACTGAATACAGTCTTGTTGGTGAGCGCAATCTCGGCATCGCCAACATGACTCAAAACTTCATCGGGCGCAGTGCGCTCATATACGGTAAGGTCGCCAAACTGCTCTATGCCGCTCCACGACATATCGCCAGGATTAACACCTTTTCCGTCTAATACTACTATTTTCATTTTTTCAATCTTTATCTTTAAATCTATCGCCCCAAAGGCGCAACATCTGTTGATATGATTTTTCCTCTACTGGCGAGTGCTGGGCATGCCATAGGCGTTTGTCAACCAAAGCGTCGGGGAGGTATTGTTGGGGTGTGAAATTGCCTGGATAGTCGTGCGAGTATTTATATCCGTCGTGATAACCCAGGCTTTGCATGAGTTGTGTGGGAGCATTGCGCAGATGCAGCGGCACGGGCTGATTGCCGGTCTGCTTCACCAGCGACAGGGCATCGTTGATAGCTTTGTATGCCGAATTGCTCTTGGGGCTTGTGGCGAGATATACCACAGCCTCAGCCAGCGGAATGCGTCCCTCGGGCCAACCTATCTTCATTACGGCATCAAAGGCGGCATTGGCAAGCAGCAGGGCGTTTGGATTGGCAAGTCCTATGTCTTCGGCAGCAGATATCACCACACGACGGGCTATGAACTGCGGGTCTTCGCCAGCCTCTATCATTCGTGCCATCCAGTAGAGGGCGGCATCGGGGTCGCTGCCACGAATGCTCTTGATGAATGCCGAGATGATATCGTAGTGCATATCGCCCCCCTTGTCATAAGCCAGTGGATTCTGTTGCAGACGACTTGCCACGATGTCATCGGTGATGACAACATGGTCGTTGCTGTCGGCCTCAACCACGAGTTCGAGGATGTTGAGCAACTTGCGCGCGTCGCCACCGCTATAGCGCAGCATGGCGTCTGTCTGCTTCAGTTCGATGTGGTGCTTGGATAGTTCGGTATCGGTAGTAATGGCACGCTGAAGCAGTTCGAGCAGATCGTCCTTGTCGAGCGACTTGAGCACATACAGCTGACAGCGCGACAGCAATGGGCGTATCACCTCAAACGATGGATTCTCTGTTGTGGCACCTATCAGCGTCACCACACCTCGCTCTACGGCACCGAGCAACGAGTCCTGTTGCGACTTCGAGAAGCGGTGAATCTCATCGATAAACAGTATTGGCGATGCCGAACTGAAGAAACGTCCGCTCTTTGCACGCTCTATCACTTCGCGCACATCCTTCACACCCGACGTTACGGCACTCAGTGTGTAGAATGGAGTCTCAAGTTTGTTGGCTATAATCTGCGCCAACGTGGTCTTGCCCACACCCGGAGGTCCCCACAATATAAACGACGATATGCGCCCTGCGTCAATCATCTTGCGCAAGACGGCCCCCTCGCCCACCAAATGTTTCTGCCCGACATAATCGTCAAGAGTGCGAGGTCTCATTCTCTCAGCTAAAGGTTCACTCATAAATCTTGACAAAATTATTAAATATAAATGATATACGCAACACTTGTATTCAAAAAACTTAACTCATGATTTTTTATAGCTTCGACCTATTATATTTTTCGATAAAAACTTGTGAATTAGGAGTAAAGTATATACTTTTGCAGCACGTTTTTCCATCGGAGATAGCGCAGATGAGCAAGATAGACTAAACAAAACAAAAAACGAAAACAAATTAATAATATATGAAACAACAGAAAGCTTTGACACTCAAGACTCTAACAAAGAGTAATGTATGGGAATTGCAGGAGAATGACATCTTACGTATGTGGGAATCGGCCAGAAAGGAATCTGATTTCAAGGACAACAAGAGACACTACTTTGATGTTATCAAAAGCGCTTTCGAGATAGAAGAGATAAAGATTGACCGCCCTGAAGTAATCAAGAAATACGAAGCTCGCGGCTTCAAGATTGGTTCGCTGGGTGCTGACGAAGGCGACAACAGCAAGTGGGGTATCAAGAAGCGTCAGATTATGCGCGTCACTGACCTTACATACGAGAACATACGTCACATCTCGGCTGCTAAGCTCATCGAAGTGCTCGACCGCAACTTTGGCGGTGGATGGGACTCTCTCTCTCAGAGCATTCAGGACATCATCGAGAGCGGATTCGACATCAGCACCACTACACTGCCTAAGGATCGTCTGCACAAGCCGGGCGGAATGTACGAGAAGAAGGTGAACGACGGCTTTGAGGTGCTCGAGATAGCCAAGGGCGCATGGGTTGAGGCCATCTTCGCTAAGGAGAAACCTGAAATGGAGAAGCCGGTTGCAAGCCTCGAAAGCGAGAGTACCAAGAAGAGCAAGAGCTACGACAACGAAGACGAAGAAGACGAAGAAGATCTCGACTTGCCAGCGGACAAGTACGACGACGAGGATGACGACGATACATTCGATGAGGACAAGCTCACAGAGGAGAGTTATCGCACCACATTCGATACTGACCCCGAAGACCTCAATCTTGAGGCTGAGGACGTTACCGACGACGACGACAATTATTAATTTTGAATTTTGAGTTTTGAATTGGTCGGCTAACGCCGATGTTGAATTTTCAAAATTTGAATACATTTAGATTATAACAATATTAAAAAGCGCTTGAACACAACATTTAGTGTTCAAGCGCTTTTTTTATTTGTATTTCTTTATATACTCATCGGCACGCTGGTCGCCCAGAGTTTTGACTCGTTGCAGGCACTCCATAGCCTCAGGTTTCTTCTTCAGTCCTACGAGGGCTAAACCCTTGATAAGTAGGGCGTCGGTGTTGTCGGCATCCAGCTGCAAGCAGAGGTCGGCAGTCTTCACTGCATTGTCGAGCATGTTTACACGAAGCTGTAGCGAAGCCATCTCAGCCAGATAGATGGGGCGCATCTGCGGCTCACACACATAAGCGGCGTGTGCGATGTCGTTGAGAGCCACCTGATACTGACGCATATTGACCTCACACTTGTAGCGTGTGAAGTAGAAATCGGCATTGGCACGACCATACATTATAGTATCGTAGTCGTTGTAGTCGGCCAAGGCGCGACGATAGTCCTTCATGGCATCGTACATCTGTCCGCGTGCAAGCACATACGGAGCAGCCACCGATGTATATGGCTTGGTGCATCGTGCCACAGCACTGTCAAGCAACACTATCAGTTCCTCGTTCTTGGCACCAAGCTGCGCCTTACACTGGGCAGCCTCGTAGAACACCTCGCTATTAGCAAACGAAGTCTTCGACAGTTGGTCGAATATTTCGTAAGCCTTGTCATACTCACGCTTCGAGAAGAGTATCTGGGCAGCGCTGTGGCGATAAGCCAGCTGCGGGTCAATCTTATAAGCCTCCTCAGCCTCGCCGAGAGCCTTGTCCAGAGTCCACTCCTTATACAGCGAGTCGTTGCTGTAGATAAGCTTCTGATACATCACGCGCGAATATTCGGCATGAGCCTCAGCCTTGTTTGTAGCATGCTTCAACGCCTGCTTCATGTCGGCATCGGCACCGGCAAAGTCGCCATTACTGCTCTTGCGCAAAGCACTCGTAGTATATCCGTCCACCTGCTGCGGGAACTTAGCAATATAGTCGGCGATATAGCCCACATACTTGGCTGAATCCTGACGCTCCGAAGTGAGCATAATCATCAGCAGCGCCTGCTTGCTGTCGTCGGGCAACTGCATGCGTATAGCTGTCTTGTTGTAATCGGGACGAGTCACATCCAAAGAATTGAATGCCAGTGTCGTTGCAAAACGCGGGTCTACGGCATGAGTCTCGATGTTGGTCTCCGACTGCTGCAACAGTCCTATCACCTGACCGTTGGCATTGACAAACGGACTGCCAGCCACACCGCTTTTGTCGTTATAAGCAAAGATGTAGTAGGCATACTTGTCCATAAACTTCTCGCTGCGCTCCACCGAATACTCGTCGGTCTTTACCTTCTTGTCGGCAAAGTTGACGAGCCACACCTTTGAGTTGGCAGGCACCGTTGCAGTAGCCATTGCAGCCGGCTGAGTCTTTGAAGCATCTACACGAAAACGGCACACGTCATACAATTCGTTTACGCCAACCAGTGTGCGTACATTATATGTCTTGCCATTGAAGTCGACCACCTCGGCACGAGCTGCCGTCGACAGTGCCGACCATGGTGCAACAGCCTCGCCGTCGGCCGATGTGAACACACCGTAAGTCTCGGCATTGCGGTTGCCGTTCGCGTCATAGCATACCAGACGGAACGTTGACTTTGCAGCATTCTTGACAGCTGACGGCTGGGCAAACGATGCCACCGCCATAGCAAAAGCTGCAAAGACAGTAACAAAAAATCGATTCATAATAAATATTCTATATACTTTTATTTCTTTTCTTTCATTAATAGCGACTTGGCGTTGTCTATAGCCGCCTGTGTCACGTCACTACCGCTGAGCATTTGGGCTATCTCCGTTATGCGCTGGTCGGGCGTGAGTTGTGTCATCGTGCTCACCGTGCCACTCTCAGCCTCGTGCTTAGCCACCTTATAGTGGGTAGAGCCGTAAGCAGCAATCTGCGGCAGGTGGGTGATGCAGATAACCTGTCGGTTAACGTCGCCCATGCCACGCATGATATGCGCCATCTGTTCAGCCACACGTCCGCTCACACCAGTGTCTATCTCGTCGAATATGATAGTAGGCAATCCTATCGCCTTGCTTATCATGGCCTTGAGCGACAGCATCACACGTGCAATCTCACCACCTGAAGCCACCTGCGATACGGGCAGCATGTCGGTGCTCTTGTTGGCACTGAATAGGAACATCACCTTGTCTACACCCTTTTGGGCAAGTTCGCCGGTAGTAATCTGCACCTTAAACCTGACATTGGGTATGCCCAGCGGAGCCAACAGTTTGGCAAGTTCGCCTTCTACCTCTACGGCAGCCTTGCGGCGCACCTCGCTCAGCACAGCAGCCTTCTGCGTGCACACAGTCTTCAGCGCCTCAACACGTTGCTTGCACTCCTCCAATCGCTCGTCGCTATTATCGATATTGCCGAGCTGTGCGTCGAGTTCAGCCTTCTTGGCAATAAGCTCCTCAACAGTAGCCACATGATACTTCTGCTGTAGCGAGTAGATAGTATCGAGGCGTTCGGTAGTTTCGTTATACTTTACCGGGTCGAATTCCACATCGTCTATATGCGATGCTATCTCCTGCGAAATGTCCTTCAGCTCAACATAGCAGTTGTCCAGTCGTTCGGCCATTTCCTGCGCTTCGTGATAGATGTCGGCTATGCTTCGCAACTGCGACGCACGCTGGCGCACCTCGTTCACAATGCTCATATCCTCGCCAGCCAGACACTGGTCGGCCTCGTGCAGCACACGCTTTATGTCCTCGGCATGACTCATCATCTCAGCCGTCTGTTCGAGCGTCTCCTGTTCGCCGTCTACAAGATTGGCGTCGGCGAGTTCCTTCTGCTGAAAACGCAGGAAGTCCTCGTTCTCACGATTGCGCTCAATCTCTTCCTTCACACGTGCCAGTTCGTCCTGCGCCTTGCGATACTTGCCGTACGACACCTGGTAGTCGGCCAATTGCTTCTTGTCGTGGGCGATGATGTCCACCACATTCAGCTGGAAGTCCTCGCGATTAAGCAGCAGATTCTGGTGCTGGCTGTGTATGTCGATGAGCTGTTCGCCCAGTTCGCGTATCAGCGCCAGCGTCACCGGCGTGTCGTTGATGAAAGCCCGGCTCTTGCCGTTGGCGTTCACCTCGCGTCTAAGCAGACATTCCTCAGGCTCATAGTCGAGATCGTTGCGCTCGAAGAAGTCCTTCAGCACGTCCGAGTGATACACACTAAGGTCGAACGTTGCCTCGACGATACACTTGTCGCGCCCACGCTTCACCATCTTGGTGTCAGCCCTATTGCCCAGCAACAGTCCGATAGCCCCGATGATGATACTCTTGCCAGCTCCCGTCTCGCCCGTGATAACGGAGAATCCGGGATAGAAGAGCATCTCCAGATGGTCTATAAGCGTAAAGTTTCTTATGTCAAGTTTTTTCAGCATAGTCTATTCCTTTATCTTTTCCCAAGCCGTGTTTTGGCTGGCATTGATACCAAACAATATGTCATAAACACTCTGTTTCTCCTTCTGCGTACCCTTGCCTCGATATATGTTGGCAAGTTCGTCGCGCTTGTAGTCGGTCCATATCTGCGGTAGCAGACTCAATGGGCGGTCGGCATGTGCCTTCTTAAGGTCTTCCTCCAGCGCCGTCGTTATGGCTGCACGTCCACGGTCGGCATTTGTTGCCATAACGTCGAGTCCGTTGCGATAATAGTCGTACTGCAACTGTCGGAATGGCTTCATCGCTCCGTCCAGGTAGTCGTTGATTATGGCGAATCGGTTACGGCTGCTGTCAAAAGCCTTCCATCCCGGATAGTTGAGGTTCTGAGCATTGTTGGTCAGATTCATGCACCGCTGCAGCACATCCTCACCTCCCATCGGAGCAAACGAGTCGAGGTCGAGTCCGATAATCAGATAGGCATAATAAGCCATGAGTGCCGTGAGCTGGTTGTCCACCTGCTCCTCGTTAAACTGTATCTGGTCGAACTGCGCATACTCGAAGTTGAAGTCGTTGTCGGTATTGCTGTACAGCGTCGTGGTGTACGAGGCATTGTACACGGGTCGGTTGGCTTGCACCACAGCCTTGCATGTGAACACATTCGATGCCTTGTCGTATTTTGTCACCGTTATGTTGAAGCTGCATTGTATGCGCTCGTTCTTGTAGAACTGCATACTGGTCCACTGGCACTCGTTGACAAACCGCGTCAGATTCTGTTCGAGATCGTCGAACACGCTTGCGTCAGTACCCTGCACCTGTGAGTGGTTGATGCTGATGCGTGCATCGAGTTCCTGAGCATGCACGTCGGCACACCCTACCCCACCCAACACGGCGGCGACAAACGATGTTAGCAATCGAATTGACATATTATATATATAATGTATAGTTATGACTATTTGCGGCTTACTGTGGTCTCAATCTCGTCCACAATATATTTAGCCGTTTCAGCCTTCGAGCACTTGGGATACTGCTTCTTGTCCGTACGACTGATTATCTCTATCTGATTGTCGTCGGTGCGGAAACACGTACCTTCGTTGCGCAGACTATTGAGCACGATAAAGTCGGCATTCTTCTTTTCGAGCTTGCGCTGTGCGTTTGCCTCCTCGTCGTTGGTCTCAAGCGCAAAAGCCACGATGGTCTGGCGCTCGGTCTTTGCCTGTCCCAGAGCCGCAGCAATGTCGTGCGTAGGACACAGACGCATCACGAGGTCGTCCTTTTCGCGCTTTATCTTGCGGTCGGCAACGTCGGCAGGCTTGAAGTCGGCAACGGCAGCAGCCAGCACAGCCACGTCGGCATTGGCAAACTCGTGTGTAGCAGCCTGATACATCTCCTCACAGCTCTCCACATCCAAACGCCGTATGCCGTCATCGCACTTCAGGCTAACAGGTCCGCATACTATCGTCACGTCGGCACCGCGTCGTCGACACTCCTCGGCAATGGCAAAACCCATCTTGCCGCTCGAGTAGTTGCCTATGAAGCGCACTGGGTCAATACGTTCGTATGTAGGTCCGGCGGTTATCATCACCTTCTTGCCCACCAATGGCGAGTTGCAGTCCTGACGGTCGAAGTATTCGGATATGCGGCGTGCTATCACAGCCGGCTCCTCCATACGTCCCTTACCTTCCAGTCCGCTTGCCAGAAAACCGTCAGCCGGCTCGATGATATGGTTGCCGTACGACAGCAGAGTCTGCATATTGGCCTGTGTAGACGGGTGTCGATACATGTCGAGGTCCATGGCAGGAGCAATGAACACCGGAGCCTTCATCGACAGATATGTAGTGATGAGCATATTGTCAGCCACACCGTGCGCCATCTTGCCCATAGTGCTGGCAGTACACGGAGCTATCACCATTGCATCAGCCCACAATCCGAGGTCGACATGCGAGTTCCACGTGCCGTCGCGTTGCGAGAAGAATTCGCTCACCACGGGCTTGTGTGTCAGAGCCGACAGCGTAATGGGAGTGATAAACTCCTTACCGGCAGGTGTTATCACCACCTGCACCTCAGCTCCCTGCTTTACGAATTCGCGTATCAGCAGACACGACTTATAGGCGGCTATAGAGCCCGTTATGCCCAATACTATTTTCTTGCCTTTTAGCATAGTTTTGATTTTTGAGTTTTGAATTTTGAGTTTTGAATTGGTCGGCCTTGCCGATTTTGAGTTGTTCATTTTTGAATTGAAAATTCATAACTCAAAAATTCATAATCGCAGGCTAAGCCGCGACTAATTCAAAATTCAAAACTCAAAATTCCTAATTCATTTATTAAATCCCTTCAGGCGGATACGTGTCAGCACCTGCTTGGTGTTGAATGTGAAGTCGCCTGTCATCATCCAGCTATAGTAGCCAGGGTCGGCACGCAGCACGTCAGCCACCGAACGTCCCTTATACTTGCCGAAGTTGAAAGCCTCAAACTTGCGTTCCTTGCCGTCCTTGTCGAGCAATGGCTTGCCATCGGCACCGAGCAACGGTTTCCATACTATGCGACCGGCAAAGTCCACATTGTCGTTCTGCTTTGAAAATTCAGCCAGGAAGTCCATGTCGTTCTCCAGCACACGGTCGGGTTCATCCTGTACACCCGGAGCATACATGTCGAGCTCAGCCATGAGCACACGGTAGGTAGCCTCAGTATCCTCGTCGGCACGGTGAGCGGTGAAGTCGTCCTCCATCTTGCGTCCGCAGAAGAATTTGTATGCGGCAGCCAGATTGCGGCGTTCCATTTTATGGAATATAGTCTGAGCGTCGATGAGTCGGCACTTCGAGAAGTCGAAGTCGATGCCGGCACGCAGAAATTCCTCGGCGAGCATCGGAATGTCGAAGTGATTGGAGTTATATCCTGCGAAGTCGCAGTCTTTCATTTTCTCATTCAGTTTCTGAGCAATCTCCTTGAATGTAGGAGCATCCTTCACGTCATCATTGCTGATGCCGGTCAGCTCAGTTACTTCCTGCGGAATGGCCTTACCTGGATTTACGAGCAGGTTCTCGCGTCGTTCCTCGCCGTCGGGCATAACCTTAATGTAAGAAAGCTGGATTATGCGGTCGCGCACGAGGTCAAGTCCTGTTGTCTCAAGGTCGAAGACAACAAGAGGTCGTGTAAGATTTAGTTTCATTATATAATATAAACGGCAGAGCCGCTGTATTAATTTTGAATTTTGAGTTTTGAATTAGGAATGTTGAATTAGTCGGCTTTGCCGATTTTGAGTTGTTCAATGTTGATTTGATTGACAACTCTCAATTCGGAATTCTAAAATTCCTAATGCGCGAAGCGCACTAATTCAACATTCAACATTCCTAACTCCTAATTCTATTTAGTCGTTCAGCAACATTGGCATCATGAGCATCAGGATTTCCTGATTCTCAGGCTGCTCTACCGGTACAAACACTCCTGCGCGGCTTGGGTCGGCAAGCTGCACGGTCACCTCGTCGCTATTAAGATTGTTGAGAATCTCGCATACCGAGTCGCCCTTGAAGCCGATGTCCATAGTAGAGCCATTATATTCGCATGCAATACTCTCCTTGGCACTTGTGGCGAAGTCGATGTCAGAAGCCTGCAGACGCAACAGACCCTTCTCAAGGTGGAAGCGAACCAGACGGCTGCTCTCACTTGAGAACGGCAATACGCGCTTCAAGGCACCGAGCATGGTCTTGCGGTCGGCAGTCAGACAGTTGGTGTTGTTGGTAGGAATCACCGAGTTGTAGTTGGGATAGCGACCCTCAATCAGACGGCAGCGGAACTCGCCTCCGTCATACTTGAACTCGCAGCTGTTGGCAGCAAAGCGCACCACAACATCGCCCTCTCCCTTGGCAAGTACACCCTTCAGCAACTGCGCCGGCTTCTGCGGCAGGATGAACGATGTAGGATCTTCCTCAGCCACAACATCGAGTATGCGGTTGCGCACCAGCTTGTGTCCGTCGGTAGCCACAACGGTAAGTCCGTCGGCCTTGAGGTCGAACAGAATACCACCCATCACCGGACGAATCTCGTCCTGAGCAGTAGCAAACAGCGAGCGTGAGATGTTTTCAGCCAAGAGCTGCTGGCTGAGCGTGAGCACAGTAGCGTCGTCGCTCATGGCTGGCATCTCCGGGTAGTCATCGGCAGCCAGGGCAGCCAGACCAAACGAACCGTTCTGGTAGTCGACAACCAACGACAGACTCTGGTCGTCGATAGTCATCTGAAGCGGCTGCTCGGGCAGCTCCTTCACAGCATTGAGTATAGTATGATTAGGCAGGGCGAAGCGTCCCTCGCCTGTGCACTCGTCAAGTTCAATAGTGGCCTGCATCACATTCTCCGCGTCACTTGCTGTGACGGTGAGGGTGTTGTTGGCAACCTCGAAAAGGAAACAGTCCAATATACTTATGGCGTTCTTGCCACCGATAACCCTAACGAGGGTCTGAAGTCGCGCATTTAGCGTTCCGCTTGATAATGTGAATTGCATTGTTCGTATGTTTTTATATTATTGTTTTGGGTACAAAGGTAATGAAAAATGCTTAAAAAGCAACACCAAAAACAAAAACTACAACAAAAGTTTTTCTATCTTGAACAATTTTATTAATTTCGCACTCCGATAAAATATATACTACGCAATTATAACACATTAAATACAATCAAAGACAAATGGAGATTCAAGGAAAAGTTATCGCCGTAATGGAACCGAAAAGCGGTGTTTCAGCACGTGGTGAATGGAAGGCGCAGGATTACGTCATCGAGACTCACGACGCTTATCCGCGCAAGATGGTGTTCAGCGTATTCGGTGCCGACCGCATCAGCCGTTTCAACATACAGTTGGGCCAGGAAGTGAACGTATCGTTCGACATCGACGCTCACGAGTACAACGGACGCTGGTTTAACAGCATCCGCGCTTTCGACGTGCGTCAGGTTGATCCCGCATCAGTAGGCATGCAGCCCGGTGTAGTTCCAGGCGCAGCTTTCGGCCCGGCTCCTGCACAGCCCGCAGCTCCGGCACAGCCTGCTGCTCCCGTACAGCCTGCAGCACCCGTAGCCGAGCAGAGTTCAGAAGACGATCTGCCCTTCTAAGCCGCCGACCGCTTAGCAACGACATTTCGACAAAACCAACCAAATAAATATAGCCCTCTTGCCTTCAGCATGCTGAAAGACAAGAGGGCTTTTCGTGTACAATATTCCTACTCTTCAATCACCCAATCTTCGATATTTCCAGTGGTAGAGTCGAAGTTGATGCCAACCTTGGAGACTGGCTTGCCACACAGGGCGAAACGCTGAGCATAGTTCTTGAGGTTGATTTGCTGCAATGCGGCCTGAGCGTTCTTGTTCAACTTCAGTTCGATGATGTATAGACGAGTGTGTGTCAGCATCACGATATCCAACCTTCCTTTTGGCGTATGAACCTCCACATCCACCACGTATCCCGTAAGGAGCGAGAATATGATGTAGAGCATCTGCTGGTAATGTCCCTCATAATTGGTAACATTGCAATAAGGCACGGTGCCGAGGAAAGTCTGGAGTAATTGTAAGGCTCCATCCATATTGTCCTGACGTATCAGTACAGACATCTGAGCGATGGCAACATCACCATTCTGTGCAAACATACCTTCCAGATAGTTAGGCAAGAGACTCTCGAACAAGCCGACCTTGATTTCCTTGTTTGGAAGGTCGAGAGTATAAAGCTTACTAAACTTATCATATCCCTTGATGGTAAGGTATCCGCTCTGATACAGCAAAGGAGTGATGGCAGTCATATTCTCAGTCGGAGCATCAAAGGCAGAAGACTTGGCGTACATCTTGCTAATGTTTGTAGGCATGACCTTGAACTTACGCATCATTTTGATTAAATAGGTTGGCGTTCCCGAGGAGAACCAATAAGCTCCAAATTCTCTTGTCGAAAAGCAGTTGAGCAAGCTGAATGGATTGTACACATCAGGCGATTTGGCAGAGAAATGATAACCGTCATAGTTTTCCTTCAATTCGGCAATCGTTTCCTCCCGAGTCAATTCTTGCGATTTTGCCAATTCGTCTATATCTTCCGACATCTGTGTCAGCAATTCCTCTTTTGTAATGCCACAGATTCCCGCATACTCATCACTCATTGAGATATTGATGATATTGTTAAGCTCACTGAAGATACTAACCTGCGAGAACTTCGTGATGCCTGTGAGGAAGACGAAACGAAGCTTAGCCTCGCTATACTTCAGCGGGCTATAAAAGTTGCGCATCATATTGCGAAGCATATCCAACTGTTCCTTCTCATGCACGACATCCAGCATTGGCGCATCATATTCGTCAATGAGCACCACCACCTGCTTGCCACTCTTCTCGTAAGCAGTATTGATGAGGTCTATCAAACGATTGTTTGCCCCTTTGACAGGTTTCGTGACACCCCATTTCTTTTCCTCTTCTTGCAGACGATAATCCAGATACTCTTCCAGTTGCTCCTTATCCATGTGCTTTCCACCGCTCATATCGAAGTGAAGCACTGGATATTCCGTCCATTCTTTTTCCAACTTTTCGATGGCAAGTCCTTTGAAGAGTTCTTTCTTGCCCTCAAAGTAGCTTTGCATCGTAGTGACGAGGAGCGACTTTCCAAAACGGCGTGGTCGTCCCAAGAAGAAATAAGTACCGCTGGTATGGGCCATACGATAGATATATTCCGTCTTGTCGATATAGAGTTTGTCTTCCTTACGGATTCGCTCAAATGTCTGTATGCCTATAGGATATAACTTCAATGCCATAATTTTCTTGTCTTTAACTTCGTTGGACTTTCAACCTTGTTGTCAGCATAAAAGTTGAAATAAAAGTCATTCTTGCATATAATATTTTGCAAAGATAGAAACAATTTTGACAAGAAGCAAGCCATAACGCAAAAATTGTAGGAGGCTATGACGTCCCCGCCGTAGCTTGCGTTGCAGCATGCCCGGTCCTTAAAATGGCATTTGTATGCACTCGCTGACATTCTCGTTCACCGACTTGCAATCTTGCAGAGCTTGCAAGTCGTCGATATGCTTGACGAGCCGGTCGTAGCTTGTCAGGTTTTCTATTTCCTCTCGCCGTGCCATGCTTAGTCGGCAGAACTTCTCTTCCTGCTCCAGTCCTGCAAACCGTCTGCCACACAAGTTGGCTGCAATGCCTGTTGTAGAGCTTCCGCTGAAAGGGTCTAGTATCCAATCGCCTTGATTGGTTGATGCAAGAATCATACGAACAAGAAGGCGCAAGGGCTTTTGCGTAGGATGTTTGCCACACGTCTTTTCCCAAGTGCCTATAGCCGGCATACGCCACACGTCGGTCATTTGCTTGCCGTCGTTCAGCTGTTTCATCAGACCATAGTTGAACTTATGGGCAACCTTCTGTTTCTTTCGTGCCCAAATCACAAATTCCGTAGAATACGTGAAGAAGCGACACGATATATTGGCAGGAGGATTGGTCTTCTGCCACGTTATCACGTTCAAAATCTTATAGCCAAGAGTAGTCAGACAGTTAGCCACCGAGAAAATGTTGTGATAAGTTCCGCTAATCCAAATCGTACCATTGTCTTTCAACTTGTCACGACACAGTCGCAGCCACTCCATATTGAAATCCATCATATCCTCTTGCGACTTGCCCTTGTCCCAATCGCCCTTGTCCACACACACCACCTTACCATTCTGCAACGATATTCCGCCGTTGGAGAGAAAATAAGGAGGGTCGGCAAATATCATGTCGAACTTGAAGTCAAACTCTTTGAGGAGTTTGAAGCAATCGCCATGAGCAAGAACAAAGTCATTTGTCTTCGATTGATAATATGTTTTCGGTTTCTGATATTCCATATTCGGGCACAAAAGTATATCAAAAAACTTAAGCGAAACAGAAAAGATCAATCTTTGACTTTTGTGATCAAAAATGATCATTATCAATCAGTTACAAATGTTTACGCATCAAAGATATAGCGTGATTCACCAATATTCTGCTGTGTTAATTATTGATCATACGAATCAGATAAACCCATCATTCTTCTGCAACTTACACATAAGTTCGTATTGCTGCAAAATACTCTCGTAATTGTGAAACTTTATGCGCTCTCGCATATCTTTAAAAGCCGTTCTACTCATTACCTTATTGAATTGTTCCTCACGATTTTTGGGAGCAACAATCAAAAAACGACTGGAGAAATCTTGCAAGTCACAGAATTTTGCCACAGAATTCTGAATATCTGTAGAGTGTTCTACCTCAAAGAAACTGTCGGGCATATTGTGCTCATTAAACCATATCACATCTACAGTTCTTGCTCGATTCTTGATACTGTCAAACGAAAAGTCCGGGATATGAATCGTTGTACAAATATCTTTCAACGGCTTGTCAAGAAACTTATGATTCTGGTCTTGAGCTGGAGCATAGGTGCTATAATGCTTCATGTTGCCAATCTCAATGATAAGCCCTTGATAATAACTATGATTAAACTTGTCAACACTTTCTTGCTCTGTAGGCTGAATGTCAAACTTACGCATCACCTCATCACGGCATTCTTCCAAAGCCCAAAGACCTGGCTGAATTCTGAAAATCTCATCAGACTTCTGCACAATTCTTCTTATAGACTCATTAGGTGTCTTAGTAGCCCATGATTTAGTATCAACCAAATGATACAAATTTCCAAGCGTAGCATATCCACCATACTTACGTAGGGTGTCTATCACCTGTTGGGTTTGTGTATATTTCTTCTGTCCCATTGTCTTACTTTATTAGAGAATAGTTTGTTCTATCTTTGTACTAGCTTCTTACAAAGGTAGCATTTTCATTTGAAAAACGGAGAAAGAAACATTATAATAATTACTACGAAGTTACTAATTAAATATCAGAGGTTGCAACATTTATAAGTTGTGAATGTCTCCAGTCTTCACAGCACAAGCCAAACATCTACTGGAACGGCGAAGTCCCATCCAACGAGCAAATAGCATTTTATAAAGTTTACACAATAAATGACAATGGGTAATTATATTTTATGTACCTTTGCGTATTATATATAAAACAAAACCAATAATTAAACTTAAATACCAAAATGATGAGTACTCGAACAAAATTTATTCTCACCTATGTTGCAGGAATTATCACAGGTGTTGTAATTGTATTTGCTATTAGCTTTTATACCGTTATGAATTTTTCTGAAGGGGAAACAAAAAATCAAGCTGTGCAACTTTTTGACAGCCCCAAACAAGAAATAAAGGCAACATCTTTCAAGGTTATACAGGTATTACCAGATGGTAGTGCATTAGCTACTTATGATAATATTATTCCAGAAAAAGATGCTCCAGAATATGGTATGGTTGTAATGTTTCAAGTTTCAGAAGAGAACTCTTATTACGATGATCAAGTGATTTCATTACCAAAGGGAAAGTGCTTTAAACAGGTTGGCACTTATCGTTATACCACCCAGCAGGATATGGTAAAGACGGTTCCGGTGATTGCTATCTATGACAAATAAGCACGGTTCAAGTCATTATTTCCCTTATGAACACTTAAGGAGTGAAATCAATACCAGAAGACCTGTGAATGACGTAAAGTTCAATAAACACACAAGAACTTTACGTCATAAATTATCTAATAGAATTTATACCATGGCAGAAGTAAAATATCAATATTCATTAGATGAAAATGGAAAACTCGTAAACATTAATAGTTTAACGAGTGAAAGTCGACACCTACATACATATAGGTGTATTGGTTGTGGCAATATTTTACTTCCTAGAGCTATAGGCAGTATGAAACGCCGTGCTCATTTCTATCATAAAGAATATATAGACTGTTCTGGTGAGACTTATTTGCACAAGTTAGGCAAGAGAATTATAAAAGAACGATTTTATAATTCTGAACATTTTAATATATCCTACCCAGTAACTATTGCTTGCGACAATTCTGCATGTGCGCTTAGACATGAACGATGTAAAGAAGACAATCTGCCACATGAAGTTAACTTGAAAGAAATCTATGACACCTGCAAGGAAGAGGTTTCTATTAACGGCTTTGTTGCCGATCTACTTTTATCAAGCAGCAAGAATCCAAATATCCCTCCAATATTAATTGAAATATGTGTATCTCATGCATGTGAAGAGGAAAAACGAAATTCTGGATTAAAAATCATCGAGATAAAAATAAAAGACGAAACTGATTTGGATAAAATCTTTTCAGATGGAATATTAAAAGAAATTGTACCATCTTGGGATGTAAAATTTTCTAATGTAGAGTTTATTTCATTCAAGAGAATATTTCAAAAACAACGAATAGTGCCAATAACAAGGTATATTTACAATCCACAGAGTATAGCAGAAGGATATTTAACACAAATAGATTGCTCAGACGCAAATTATCGTTTAAGAAAAAATTCTTTGTTTGAACTTAATGTATTAGGAAACTTTTATAGTAGCAATGAAATAATAAGTGTTTTACATTGGCTATACTGGAATAAGGGAATTCGACGTTGCAATATTTGCAAATTCTACTATGCGACAATACATGAAGAATACCCAATTTGTAGACTTAGCAAGAAATACGGCAAGCCCAAATATCCAAACACTAATTATGCAGAGCAATGTAGCAGTTTTAGCATTGATAATAATAGGATTTTTACAAACGATGAATTCCGCTGTTATGAAGCACCTGCAATACATAAGAACGAGAAAGAAGAATACAAAGTGATTATTGCAGGAAGTAGCGATTTTCATGACAAGAGTACTTTTCGGAAAAAAATAGATTACTATTTGTCAGGAAAGATAAAAACCCATAATGTAATAATCCTAGCAGGAACATCAACTTTTACAAAAGAACTGATAAATGAATATGCCGAGGAAAAGAACATCCATGTAGAACAACACAAAGCAAATTGGGGTAAGTATAAAGAAAGGGGAGCATTGGATTTCTTGGACGAAATGATAAATGAAGCAGATGCTATTATTGCATTTTGGAATAGACAAGGAAGAATAACTGGCGAACTTATAAATAAAGCAAAATTGAAAGGTATTCAGTGTAAGATAATAGAATACTAAAATTGGTATGTTCCTATTGGTCATCCCTTTGCTTGCTCAGGGCACGGCGAGGACACCATGCCCTCCTACACTACATTTTGTGTAAGCTGCACAACATCCTACTGCTATTAGGAATACTAAAACGACTATTGAGACTCTACTGATGAAAGCAGAACGGCAAGATCTAAAAGGTTATAAATAACCGACTGCAAGATCTAAGGTGATCAAAATTATTTGCAGATGTACATTTGATCTACGACCTTTGCTCTCATATTACAACAAATCGATAAAGACAATGAATAAAGAATGGATTGCAACGGCTGAACTTATTGCTTATCTGAAGGCTCATCCAGACGACGAGAAGGAATGCCGACTTTACTTGGGCCATCGTCTTGGCTCTACTCATTACTGGTATTGGGACGCTCTGAAACGAACGTTTATGCATACGCGCGACTGGCCCTTCTCGCCAATCAGTGAAAGCGAAGTCAAAGAATGGTACGGCAACAGCAAATGGAAGATTGAGCAATGAACAAACGTCGTATCAAGGCATGATACGATCGTTTCAAGACACAAATGACCGATTAGGGTTAAATGCACTATACAACGTTATATTTTCGATTGCTTCTCGTTCGGTTCTCGTTCGGTCCTCGTTCGGTTCTCGTTCGGTCCTCGTTCGGTTCTCGTTCGGTTCTCGTTCGGTCCTCGTTCGGTTCTCGTTCGGTTCTCGTTCGGTTCTCGTTCGGTTCTCGTTCGGTCTTCGTTCATCCTTCGTTCATCCTTCGTTCATCCTTCGTTCGGGATTCGTTCGGGATTCGTTCGGGATTCGTTCGGGATTCGAAGAACAATAACAGAATCAACGAAGAAGCAACGGAAATGTATCTGAGGCACAACGGAGGCACAACGGAGGCACAACGAAGGATGAACGAAGCCAAAACGATGCCAAAACGAAGTCTAAACAGAAGGAGTCCTTTTGCCTTTCAAAACGATTCGTTTTGATCACCAAAAGGACTCCTTTTACAGTCCAAAACGACTCCTTTTAGACACCAAAAGGACTACATTCGGAATTAGGAGTTTTGAATTTTGAATTAGTGCGCTTCGCGCATTAGGATTTCTTGAATTTGTAATTGAGAGTTATCTGTTAATTCAACATTGAACAACTCAAAATCGGCAAAGCCGACCAATTCAAAACTCAAAATTCAAAACTCAAAAACTCTGCTTCGCCATAGGCGACCAATTCAACATTCTACATGTTTTTTTGCGGAAACAATACGCAATACTGGAATTTTTCAGTACTTTTGCTTAGGCTGTTACAGCAAAATATTGTTTAATAGAAATCATACTAATCCGTATATATGACAGGAAAAGACTTTGCATGCTCTTTGGCTACATGTATTGTGTCGCTGACCGCAAGCGCCTATGAAAGACCACAGGTTTGCACACTCCATACCAACTGGACATTCTGCCAAGTGGGCGATACGCTATGGAGCGACGCCAAAGTGCCCGGCACCGTACATCAGGACCTGCTGAACCACAACAGAATACCTAATCCCTTTTACGGCATGAACGAGGAAGCCGTGCAATGGGTGGAAAACGAGGACTGGATGTATCGCACATCGTTCGTCGTAAACGAACAGCAGCTCAGTCGTGATGCTGCCGTACTGGAAATGGACGGACTCGACACGTATGCCGACGTATATCTGAACGGTGCATTGATATTGCACTCGGACAATATGTTTGTAGGACACAAGATAGAGGTGAAGCCCGTGCTGCGCAAGGGTGTGAACCATCTGCTTGTACGATTCCGCTCGGCGGTGAAGGAGGTGCTTCCGCAACTGGCTACCAACGGCTTCGACTATCCTGCCAGCAACGACCATTCGCCATGGCGCACCAGCATCTACACACGCAAGGCTCCATACTCCTACGGATGGGATTGGGGCATACGATTGGCTACGTGCGGGATATGGCGCCCGGTGCGCCTTGTATTTTCGGACGTGGCAAGGATTGAAGACTACTACGTATGCCAGAAGTCGGTGTCGGCTAATAGGGCTGAGGTGGACAACCGTCTGGAGATAAACAATGTCACATCACGTACTGTAACGGCATTGCTCAAGGTGAACTATCACTACTCTGCCAACGACACGAAAGAAATAAGCAAGCGTATAGAACTGCACCCTGGAGAGAATACGGTCAGCCTGCCTGCAAGTATTGACAATCCGCACCTATGGATGCCCAACGGATGGGGTGAGCCTTCGCTATACAAGTTTACGGCATCGGTGACGGTAGACGGAGCAGAGATAGCCCGACAAGAACGAGAGGTAGGACTGCGCTCAGTCAAGGTGGTTATGGACGACGACGAGTACGGCAAGTCGTTCTACTTCGTAGTGAACGGCCGACCGATGTTTGCCAAGGGAGCTAACTTCATACCCGACGACGCCCAGCTGCCCAACGTCACGCCCCAGCGCTACAAGCGTATTTTTGAAGACGTAAAGGCTGCCAACATGAACATGCTGCGCGTGTGGGGAGGCGGCATCTACGAAGACGACGACTTTTACAGCGAAGCCGACCGCAACGGCATATTGATATGGCAGGACTTCATGTTCGCCTGCAGTACTTATCCACACGACCCGCTGTTCGTCAAACGCGTGGAGACTGAGGCAGAATATAACATAAAGCGTCTGCGCGGACATGCGTCGCTCGCCATGTGGTGTGGCAACAACGAGATATACGAGGGTATGCGCTACTGGGGATGGAAGAGAAAATACACAGCCGAGACATTTGCCGAAATGGAACGCGGATACGACGTATTGTTCCGTCAGTTGCTGCCGAAGATGGTAGAGCGTCTGGACAGCACCCGTTTCTATATGCACAGTTCGCCCTACGAAGCCAATTGGGGCAGACCCGAAAGCTGGAAGATTGCCGACAGCCACAACTGGGGTACATGGCACGGACGCAAACCGTTTGAGAGTTTCGACTCAAGCATACCTCGATTTATGAGCGAATACGGATTTCAGGCTTTCCCCGAAATGAAGACAATACGAACGTTTGCCGAAGAGAAAGACTTTGAACTGGAATCGCCTGTGATGAATGCGCATCAGAAGGCCACAATAGGCAATGCGCTTATAAAGCAAACCATGGGGCTGTACTATAAGGTGCCTGCAAGGTTTGAGGATATGGTGTATGTAGGGCTTGTGCTTCAGGGACACGGCATGCGACACGGTATGGAAGCCCACCGCCGCAATAGGCCCTACTGTATGGGCAGCCTCTTCTGGCAGCTTAACGACAGCTGGCCAGTGGTGTCATGGTCGGCCATAGACTACTACGGCAACTGGAAGGCCCTTATGTATCAGTCGAAGAGGGCCTTTGCCCCTATCCTTATCAATGCCATAAGGGAGGACAACGACCTGTGCATTTATCTGATTTCGGACGAACTGCACGACCGTGACGATGTAAGTATGACTGTAGAACTGATGGATTTCGACGGAAAGACACACGGCAGATGGACCTGCAACGGCAGGCTTACAGCCAACTCTTCCCTGCTCTTCATGAAGAAGCCTGTCGGCGAGTGGCTTGGCAAGCAGGATGCTGCAAGCTCATTACTGCACCTAACGCTGAAGGCTAAGAACGGAGCGACGCTGGCCGACAATGTATATTATTTCGCTTATCCGAAAGAACAGAAGCTGCCCGAGGCAAGCATAGAGACAAGTGTAAAGAGAAGGGGCGACGAAATAGAAATGACATTGAAGACCGACAGACTGGCACGCGATATATTCATAGAGGTGCCAGTACAAGGCGTGCGCTTCACCGACAACTTCTTCGACCTTCTGCCCGGACAACGTAAGACGATTGTCATAACCTCGACTGAAGGACTTTCGCTAAAGGACTTCACATTCAGACTGCACCAATTGGGCGGTGTAAGATAAAAAGGCGGCTTGCAGGCTCACTCCACTTCAACTACCGTCAGCACGCCGTCTGCCACCTTGAACCGCACGTCGCGACCGGCATACGACATGCCGTAGATCTTATTGGGGTCGTTGTGATAATGCGGACGAGGGTCGAGCGATAGTACTCCGCGCAAGGCCTGGAGCTGGGCAGACGTAAAACGCATAGCTAACGGCTGCGGAATGTCTACCTGTAGGCGCTGAATGGCATGGGTGTCGACGAAGCCACTACGTGCATCAGGATGGGAGTCGGCATAGACCACGTAGGGCTTGATGTCGTAGATGGGGGTGCCATCCATGAGGTCGGCACCAAGAACGTGTATAAGCGGACCGTTGGAGGCATTGTATTCGACGTGCGAAAGACGCACCGACGAGAGTCCTATACGGTTGGGACGGAATGGCGAACGTGTAGCAAACACTCCCATACGGGTGTTGCCGCCAAGCAGCGGCGGACGCACTACGGGGCTGACAGCAGCATGGCTGTTGGCAGAAAACTCCCACACAAGCCACAGATAGTCGAAAGCCTCTATGCCACGCAGGGCGTCGGCATTGCGATACTGAGGCACAAACTCGATTGTGCCCTCCAGGTTCTCCACAAGTCCGCTCTGCTTCGGAACACCAAACTTAGTGGCAAACGGCGAGTGGAAATAAGCTATAGGTTCGATTTGCATGATTTGAATTTTGAGTTTTGAATTTTGAGTTTTGAGTTATTCTCGGCTTTGCCTGCGATTAAGAATTAACGATTTTTGAATTCACAATTGAATAATTTATAATTGAATAATTCACAATCGCCGTAGGCGACCAATTCAAAACTCAAAACTCAAAATTCAACATTCGCGATTTCGCGCTATATTCCGTAGCTGAATCCGAGCGACACGTACTCCTTAAACTGGAAGAAGCCGTATTTGTCGTCGCGCTTCACGCCGTCGTCGAAGCGCGGATAGAGGAAGAGGTTGCTCGAGATGTACTTGTTGACAACGAAGGTGAAGGTGTTCTCCCACTCCATCTGCATACGGTGGTAGGTGGTATAGCCATAGAGACGCGTCTTCCAGCGTACGTCCTTAGACATCTGCCATACAAGGTCGACTGTCACCTCCGAACCGAAGTCGTTCTTGGCATGACGGCCTTCGTCGATGCCGAAGCGTGTGGCGAGTTCCTTGTCGCGCACATAAGTGAGATTGTAGGCTACGGGAGCAAGATGGATAGAACCCGTCATGCGACCCTTAAACCAGTTGACCTTGTAGTCCATACCGAGCGAGGGATTGACGTAGAGCGGCGAGAGGAAGCGCGAATACATCCTGGGGTCGTTGCTGCGCAATCCACGCATAAACTGGGTACTGGCTATGAGCTGGAATGTGTAATACCAATGCTTGGAGGCTTGCAGTCCGAGCTTGCTGGTGTAGCGTATAAGGTCTTCGGAGGCACGCACCGTGTGGAGAGTGTCACCACGAGAGTTTTGCAGTCCGAGACGCATCTCGAGCTTGTTGTTCCACTGGAATCGCTGCTTGTTGTTGTAATTGGCCTGTAGAGTCACGGCAGCTATCATAGAGTAATTGCTCTCGCCACCCTTATACCAGTTGTCGGACACATAGTTCTGGAAGAGCTGCAGGCTGTAGTCGCCGCTGAACTTCCAGAAGTTGGGCTTCTCGACGTATATCTGCACGGGCGACACCACATCGTCATCGTCTACCTTAGGCGATACAAGGTCGACTATGTCGGTTTCGGGCTTGACGGGAGTGGCAGATGGCTCGATGATAGGGCCTACACGGTCGAGCTGGCTCTGCGTGCTGACCACAAGGTCGGGACGATGCAGATAAACATCAAGCAGACTGCGGTCGAGCTCGGGAATGTTACCATCAAGCTTGAAGGCGTTGCCGGCTATGCCGTGATAGAAAGTGAGGGGAACGAAGAGGCGGTAATAGCGGCCATCGGGTGCCGAAAGACTGTCGCGATGCATGGCGAAAAGCGAGTCGACACGCATGCGGACCACCTGCAAAGAGTCGACATACGAACGTACAATGAACGGCACCGTGTCGGCATCATGCACCTTGGCATGACGCGAACGCACCTGTGCATCGGCATGACCCACAAAAAACAACATTGCCACTATGGCGATATGTAAGATTTTCATATGCATAAAAATAAATTAAATGCTGATAAATAATGGTGCAAAGGTAAGAATAAAAATAAAAATTTTGTAGGTTTCGCATAATTATATTAACTTTGCACCTTGTATTTTTGTACGTATTAGAATATTTAATTCTTTATAATTTATATCACCGTGGCTGAAACAAAGTACATATTTGTAACAGGCGGCGTTGTGTCTTCACTTGGTAAAGGCATCATTTCGTCGTCAATCGGTAAACTCTTGCAGGCAAGAGGTTACAACATCACTATCCAAAAATTTGACCCGTACATCAACATCGACCCTGGAACACTCAACCCTTACGAGCATGGCGAATGCTATGTGACGGTTGACGGAATGGAAACCGACCTCGACTTAGGCCACTACGAGAGATTCACCGGAATCCAAACCACCAAAGCCAATTCGCTGACAACTGGCCGCATATACAAGGCCGTTATCGACAAGGAACGCCGTGGCGACTATCTGGGCAAGACCATTCAGGTGGTGCCGCACATAACCGACGAGATTAAGCGCAACGTGAAGCTGCTCGGCAAGAAGTATGGCTACGACTTCGTGATAACCGAGATTGGCGGAACTATCGGCGACATCGAGAGCGCTCCATACATGGAGGCCATACGACAGCTCAAGTGGGAACTGGGCAAGCGAGCCATTAACATCCATCTGACATACGTACCATATCTGAAAGCAGCCGGCGAATTGAAGACCAAGCCTACTCAGCACTCCGTGAAGGAACTGCAGAGTGTGGGTATTCAGCCAGACGTTTTGATACTACGCACCGAGAAACACTTGGATGAGGGGATAATGAAAAAGGTGGCAGGATTCTGCAATGTCGACCTCGACTGTGTGATACAGAGCGAAGACCTGCCAAGCATATACGAAGTGCCCATAAACATGCAGAACCAGGGACTGGACACAGCCATTCTGCGCAAGATGGGCGAACCTATCGGCGAGAAGCCGTCACTCGGTCCGTGGCGCTCGTTCCTCGAACGTCGCAGCAAGGCTACCGAGACGGTGAACATCGGACTCGTGGGCAAATACGACTTGCAGGACGCTTACAAGTCGATACGCGAAAGCCTCTCGCACGCCGGTACGTACAACGACCGCAAGGTGAACATCACATTCATCAACTCGGAATATCTGACCGAGGAGAATGTGGCTGAGAAGATAGAAGGCCAGGACGGCATACTGATTTGTCCGGGATTCGGACAGCGTGGCATCGAGGGCAAGATTGTAGCTGCCCACTACTGCCGCACGCACAACATCCCGACTTTCGGCATCTGTCTGGGCATGCAGATGATGGTGATAGAGTTTGCCCGCAACGTGCTGGGCTATGCCGACGCCAACAGCCGCGAGATGGACGAGAAGACTCCGCACAACGTCATCGACATCATGGAGGAGCAGAAGAACATCACGAATATGGGCGGAACAATGCGTCTGGGTGCATACGAGTGCACACTGAAGCAGGGCTCGCGCGTGTTCAATATATATAATAAGGAGCACATACAGGAGCGCCACCGCCACCGCTACGAGTTCAACAACGACTTCCAGAAGGAGTTTGAGCGTGCCGGTATGCAATGCGTGGGACGCAACCCCGAAAGCGACCTCGTGGAGATTGTGGAGATTCCGGGCATGAAGTGGTACATCGGTACACAGTTCCATCCCGAATATCAAAGCACCGTGCTGCACCCCCACCCCCTGTTTGTCGACTTCATAAAGACAGCAGCAGCGCAACGCAGCGGAGCTGCGAATTAGGAATTAGGAATTTTGAGTTTTGAATTTTGAATTGGTCGCCTACGGCGATTGTGAATTATTCAATTGTGAATTCAAAATTCGTTAATTCTTAATCGCAGGCGTAGCCGAGAATAATTCAAAATTCAAAACTCAAAATTCAAAATTCGCATCGTCGCCCCTTGCGGAAGCAATAAAGCTATAAAGAAACAGAAAGAAAAAATAACAATAATAAAAATAGAAATTAAACAAATACTAATTAACAACTAAAAAAAGTGGACAAAAACAACATCATCGGTTTTGTGCTTATAGCCGCCGTACTGATTGGATTTGGCATCTGGAGCCAGCCTTCTGCCGAGCAGATTGCTGCACAACAGAAGCAGGACTCAATCGAGAACGTGGCACGAGCAAAGGCCGAAAATGCTGCAAAAATGGCAGCACAGCAGAAGACTGCTCAGGCTAAGGCAGCTGTCGAAGCCGACACTACTGCTCTGTTTTACGCTGCTCTGCAGGGCAACGCTACCGACGTTGTACTGAAGAACAAGAACGTGGAACTAACCGTCAACACCAAGGGCGGCGTAGTGTCGAAGGCTGTTATCAAGAACTTTGAGGACCGTAACGGCAACAAGGACGTCACTCTCTTCGACAGCAAGACTCAGAGCCTCAACTTCGCTCTGGCTGCCAAGGAGGTGAACATCAATACTGCCGACCTCTACTTCACACCGTCAAACCAGACCGACTCTACTGTGACTATGACTGCAACGGCTGGTGTCGGCAAGTCGCTCGTAATCGACTATGTGCTGGGCAAGGACTATATGCTGCACACTAAGGTGCAGGCCATAGGACTGGCTGGCGCTTTCGCTCCGTCGACTACACAGATGGACGTGCAGTGGAAGGACATGGCGCGTCAGCAGGAGCGCGGATTCACATTCGAGAACCGCTATTCTACTCTGACCTATCATGAGGCTGAGGGTGGCACCGACTACCTGTCGGAAGGCAAGAAGGTGGAGAACGAGACCATCGAGAAGAAGATTGACTGGGTGGCTTTCAAGAACCAGTTCTTCTCGGCTGTGATGATTGCCAAGAACGACTTCGCCGAAAACTCGCAGATGACGAGCATCCCGCAGGAGAAGGGCTCGGGCTATCTGAAGCAGTATGAGGCTAAGATGAAGACCTTCTTCGACCCAAGCGGTAAGACACCGTCGGAGTTTGACTTCTACTATGGTCCGAACGACTTCCGTCTGCTGAAGCGTGTTGAAAAGGAATGTACATTCGACAAGGATCTCGACATGCAGCGCCTCGTATACCTCGGCTGGCCGCTCTTCCCCATCATCAACCGCTGGTTTACAATCTATGTGTTCGACTTCCTCACCGGACTGAACATCAACATGGGTATCGTGCTGATACTTATCACTCTGCTGCTGAAGCTCATCACCTATCCTATGGTGAAGAAGAGCTATATGTCGTCGGCAAAGATGCGTGTGCTGAAGCCGAAATTGGAAGAGGCTACAAAGCACCTCAACAAGCCTGAGGACCAGATGCAGAAGCAGCAAGCCATGATGACCGAATATGCCAAGTATGGCGTAAGCCCGCTGTCGGGATGTCTGCCTATGCTCATACAGATGCCTATCTGGATTGCGATGTTCAACTTCGTGCCTAACGCCATTCAGCTGCGTGGCGAAAGCTTCCTCTGGATTAGCGACCTCTCGACATACGACCCCATCATCGAGTGGAACACCAATCTTTGGCTCATCGGCGACCACCTCTCGCTGACATGTATTCTCTTCTGCGTAGCCAACATCCTGTACTCGCTGATGACTATGCGCCAGCAGCGCGACCAGATGGTAGGACAGCAGGCCGAACAGATGAAGATGATGCAGTGGATGATGTTCCTCATGCCGCTGATGTTCTTCTTCATGTTCAACGACTACTCTGCCGGATTGAACTTCTACTACTTCATCTCGCTGTTCTTCAGCGCTGCCATCATGTGGACTCTGCGCAAGACTACAAACGACGAGAAGCTGCTCGCCATTCTTGAGAAGAAGTATGAGGAGAACAAGAACAATCCTAAGAAGATGAGCGGACTGGCTGCACGCCTCCAGGCTATGCAGGAGCAGCAGCAGGAAATGCAGCGCAAGCGCGAAGAACTGGAACGCAAGCGCAAGGGACTTTAAAAGAAATAGACAGTTGAGAGCTACATTAATTGAGAGTTGAGAGTTTAAAAACAACTCTCAACTTTATTTTTAAATATCTTACCCTAAACATACCTATAATGAACAAAGCTTTATCAATCGCTGCCGCCGCTCTTATCGGCTGCGCCAGCATCAATGCCGAAGCACAAACTATGATTGGAAAAACTACCAATGTTGCTGCTATCAGCAAGGGCGACCGTATGACACCCGAAACACTATGGGCAATGGGACGCGTAGGCGGAGCTGCAGCTTCGCCCGACGGCAAGACCGTAGTTTATCAGGTGGGCTACTACAGCGTTAAGCAGAACAAGAGCCACCAGATGCTCTATACCGTAAGCGCCGACGGTAAGCTACAGCACACGCTCACCACTACCGCTGCCAGCGAGACTGACGCAGCATGGATAGAGGGCGGCAAACGCATCGCCTTCCTCAGCAAGGGACAGCTGTGGTCGATGAACGCCGACGGCACCGACCGCCGACAGCTCACCAAGGGCGACATCGACATTGAAGGATTCAAGTTCTCGCCCGACGGGAAGAAGGTGATTCTAATCAAGTCGCTGCCTTATCACGAAAGCATACAGAAGAATCCCGATGACCTGCCACTGGCTACCGGTCGACGCATTACCGACCTCAACTACCGCCACTGGGACCACTACGTGGAAAGCGTAGCTCATCCGTTTGTGGCTGACGTAACTGAGAATGGTGTAGATGATGGCAAGGACATCATCGAGGGCGAGCCTTTCGAGTGCCCTATGGCACCCTTCGGCGGTGTGGAGCAGTTGGCTTGGAGTCCCGACTCGAAGACCATTGCCTATACATGCCGCAAGAAAACTGGTGTAAACTACGCCATCTCTACCGACTCTGACATCTATCTGTATGACGTGGCTTCAGGTTCGACCAAGAACCTCTGCAAGCCTGAGGGATATAAAGACCCCGAAATCAACGCCACCAAGACCATGAAGACCCAGGCCGTAAACCATCAGCAGGGCGACCTGAACATGGGATATGACACTAATCCGCAGTTCTCGCCCGACGGCAAGTACGTGGCTTGGCAGTCGATGAAGAACAACGGATATGAGAGCGACCGCAACCGTCTCTGCGTGTACAATCTCGCTACCGGCGAAAAGAAGTATGTGGCTGAGAAGTTCGACTCGAACGTTGACGCATTCTGCTGGAATGCCGACTCTAAGACTCTCTACTTCATCGGATGCTGGCACGCATGCATCAACATGTATCAGACCAACCTCAATGGCGACGTGCGTGCACTCACCGACGACTGGATGGACTTCGGATCAATACAGATGCTCGGCAACACCGGCAAGATTCTGGCTTCACGCCACAGCATCTCGCAGGCCGACGAGCTGTACGTCATCACTCCTGGCAAGGACGTGAAGAAGACCAAGGTGCAGCAGATTACAAACGAGAACAAGGCTTTCTACGACCAGCTCGAAATGGGTAAGGTGCAGGAGCGCTGGGTGAAGACCACCGACGGCAAGCAGATGCAGGTATGGGTGATTCTGCCTCCACACTTCGACCCCAACAAGAAGTACCCCACGCTGCTCTTCTGCGAGGGTGGACCACAGAGCCCCGTAAGCCAGTTCTGGAGCTATCGCTGGAACTTCCAGATTATGGCTGCCAACGACTACATAGTCATCGCCCCCAACCGTCGCGGACTGCCGGGCTACGGCCATGAGTGGAACGAGGCTGTATCGGGCGACTGGACCGGACAGTGCATGGACGACTATCTGTCGGCTATCGACGACGCTGCCAACAACCTGCCTTACGTAGACAAGGACCGTCTGGGATGTGTAGGCGCAAGCTTCGGCGGATTCTCGGTTTACTATCTTGCCGGCCACCACAACAAGCGCTTCAAGGCTTTCATCGCCCACGACGGTGCCTTCAACCTTGAGTCGATGTACACCGACACCGAGGAGGCATGGTTCTCTAACTGGGAGTATGACGACGCTTACTGGAACAAGGACATGACCGACCGTGCACGCCGCACCTACGAGAACTCACCACACAAGTTTGTAGACAAGTGGGACACACCTATACTCTGCATCCACGGCGAGAAGGACTACCGCATCAATGCCAACCAGGGCTTCGGCGCATTCAACGCGGCACGTATGCGCGGCATACCCGCCGAGCTGCTCATCTTCCCCGACGAGAACCACTGGGTACTCAAACCGCAGAACGGTGTGCTCTGGCAGCGCACATTCTTCGGATGGCTGGATAAGTGGCTGAAATAGAATTTTGAGTTTTGAGTTTTGAATTTTGAATTATCGGCAAAGCCGATTAGGAATTGTTCAGTTTTGAATTGAAAATTACTTATAGGAAAACAAAGAATCAACAACTCAAAACTCCAAATTGAACAATTCAAAATCGCCGCAGGCGACAATTCAAAACTCAAAACTCAAAACTCAAAATTCCAAATTGAACAATTCAAAATCGCCGCAGGCGACAATTCAAAACTCAAAACTCAAAACTCAAAATTCCAAATTGAACAATTCAAAATCGCCGCAGGCGACAATTCAAAACTCAAAACTCAAAACTCAAAATTCCAAATTGAACAACTCAAAATCGCCGCAGGCGACAATTCAAAACTCAAAACTCAAAACTCAAAATTCCAAATTGAACAACTCAAAATCGCCGCAGGCGACAATTCAAAACTCAAAACTCAAAACTCAAAACTCAAAATTGCGCACCGCGCAACAATTCAAAACTCAAAATTCAAAACTCAAAATTTAAAATATGGTTCAACAAGTAAAACAATTATTGAACGACAAGGCTTGGGCACGTTGGACAGCCCTTGTGCTTGTCGCTTCCATGATGTTCTTCGGCTACATGTTTGTCGATGTAATGTCACCAATCCAGGCCCTTATGGAAAGCCAGAAGGGATGGGGTCCGGACACATTCGGTACCTATGCAGCATCTGAGTACATCGTCAACGTGCTCGGCTTCCTCATCATTGCAGGCGTTATCCTCGACAAGATGGGCGTGCGCTTCACTGGCGTTCTGTCTGCCTCAATGATGTTCATCGGTGCGCTTATCAAGCTTATCGGTATCAGTGACTGGTTCGCTCAGACAGCCTTTGCCGACTGGCTCAACTCATGGTGGGTGACTCTGCCTGCAAGTGCCAAGATGGCTTGCTTCGGCTTCATGCTCTTCGGCTGTGGCTGCGAGATGGCTGGTACTACCGTTTCTAAGGCTATTGCAAAGTGGTTTAAGGGTAAGGAGATGGCGCTTGCTATGGGATTGGAGATGGCTATCGCACGTGTAGGCGTGTTCGCTATCTTCTCTATCTCGCCAATCATCGCCAACCACTTCGGCACAGTAGTAGCCCCTGTAGCATTCTGCACAGTATTGCTGCTCATCGGCCTTATCACCTTCATCGTGTTCACCTTCATGGACAAGACCCTCGACAAGCAGTTGGGCACAACCGAAGAGGCAGGCGACCCCGAGGAGGAGTTCAAGTTCAGCGACCTCGGCAAGATTTTCTCTTCGCAGGTGTTCTGGATTGTAGCTCTGCTCTGCGTGCTCTACTATTCGGCCATCTTCCCGTTCCAGCGCTACGGTGCCAACATGCTGCAGTGCAACCTCGACGGTATCTCGCCTGAGGATGCTGCCAACATCTTCCGTTGGTTCCCTATTGGTGCTGCCGTAATCACTCCGTTCCTCGGCAACTTCCTCGACCGCAAGGGTAAGGGCGCCACAATGCTTATGGGCGGCGCATTGCTCCTCATCTGCTGCCATCTCGTGTTCGCCTTCGTATTGCCGGCAACAAAGAGTCCGCTCATCGCCTACTCTACCATCGTATTGCTCGGCATCTCGTTCGCCCTCGTGCCGGCAGCCCTGTGGCCAAGCGTTCCGAAGATTATCGACGAGAAGATACTCGGTTCGGCTTACTGCCTCATCTTCTGGGTACAGAACATCGGCCTCTGCTTCGTACCGAAGCTCATCGGCAACCTCCTCGCTTCCACCAACGCCGACAATCCAGCCGTTATAGCAGCCAAGGAAGCCGGTGCCGACTTCATCCCCTACGACTACACCGTGCCATTGATAGTATTCGCAAGCTTTGGCGTTCTCGCCCTGCTCTTCGCCATCTATCTCAAGGCTCTCGACAAGAAGCGTGGCTTCGGTCTGGAAGAGCCTAACATCAAGGCATAATAACGTAGGCGAAAAAGAATTATAGCGAAACTCGCATAAACAGAAAAAGAGGGTGTGTCAAAAGTCAACAAAACGGGCTGAACCAACGGTCACCGGCGCATAGCGGAAAGGTAAAGCCCCAAAAGCACATAGGAGGGCGTGTCAAAACTCTCTTATTCTTAAAAAATCACAAAGCCCTGACTTTCAC
>ENA-ORSA01000690-ORSA01000690.1-human-gut-metagenome-genome-assembly--contig:-NODE-690-length-34501-cov-4.897259_pt1 | contig 34501 bp, 45 predicted proteins | sample MGYA00242179_ERZ509142 | MGnify/ENA primary metagenome ERZ509142 (study PRJEB26280, sample SAMEA2338659) | human gut metagenome | biome: human gut; feature: human-associated habitat; material: faeces... | reverse complement strand
TCGATGGCCTGAACACCGCCCTGCCCATCGGGGTGCGGAAAATCAACGCCTTCCGCACCCTTACCACGGAATCCCTGGCCGTGTTCATCCCCTTTAAGGTACAGGAAATCCAGGACAAGGGCGGCATTTACTTTGGCGAGAATGCCATCTCCCATAACTTGATCCTTTGCAACAAGGCGAACCTCTTGAACCAGTCGGCCTTTTATCTGGGCGTTCCCGGCGCAGGCAAATCGTTTGCGGTAAAGGAGCTGATCGCCTTCCTCATGCTCCATCCGGATTATGCCGACGATGACATTCTGATCTGCGACCCGGAGGGTGAGTTTGGCGCGCTCGTCAAAACCCTGGGCCGGGAAAAGGCCACGGTGGCCCATCTGGTGGCGGGCGGCAAAGACCGCTTAAACGCCATGTATATGGTGGAGGGCTACGGGGAAAACAACCCGATTGTAGAAAAAAGCCAGTTTGTCATGTCCCTTATCGAGCAGATCGACAAGCGCGGCGTGGGGCCGCAGCACAAATCCATCATCGACCGCTGCACCGCCCTGGTGTACCCGGAGGCGGAGAAAGCCGGGCGGGCCGCCACCCTCTGCGACCTGCGCCGGAAGCTGCTGGAGCAGCCGGAGGACAAGGCCATAGAGATCGCCCTTTCCCTGGAGCTTTACACCACCGGCTCTTTGGACATCTTTGGCCGGGAAAGCACCGTGGATTTGAGCAAGCCCTATGTGGTGTTTGACATCCACGGCCTGGGCGAGCAGCTAAAGCCTGCCGGTTCCCTGGTCATCACCGATACCATCCTCAACCGCGTCACCCTCAACTGGAAACGGGGCAAGCGCACCCATGTGTTCATCGACGAGTTCCATGTGATGTTTGAAAATGAGCAAAGCGGCATTTTCTTTAACAGCGCATGGCGGCAGTTCAGAAAGCGCGGCGCTTATCCCACTGCTATCACCCAGAATGTGGAGTACCTGCTGGATTCCGTCCAGGCCAGCACCATGCTCTCCAACTCCGAGTTCCTTGTGATGTTGAGCCAGGCCGCGTCCGACCGGGAAAAGCTGGCGAAGCTCCTTAATATCTCCAATGAGCAGATGAGCTATGTCACCAATGCGGACGCGGGCTGCGGCCTGATCCGTTACGGCAGCGCCCTGGTACCGTTCATCAACCGTTTTCCCCGTGATACCAGGCTTTACGCTTTGATGACCACCAAGCCCGGCGAGGGTGTATTTGGCGGCGAGGAGGTGCCCGCATGAGCAATATCCGTTTTGCGTCCCCGGAGCACCGGGATTTCTTTTTGGATATGATGAGCGAGGCGCGGCGGAACGACTGTTACCACCGGGCCTTTTTCTATGTGATGGGGATTGCCCCGGAAACGCGGGCAAACATCCGCCAGATGTTTGACTTCAAGCAGGACTGTATCGAGCCGGATGGTATGCACGGCGGCTGGCAGACCAGCGGCACCGTCCGGGTGTGCCGCCTTGCTTTCAACCTCTGGAACGGTTATACCGACCCGGAACACAGTAACGCCTACTCCCCGGAGGATTTTTTTTGCTGCGAGTTTGCGCCTTACTTTATGGAGGGCGTGAAGATCCGTTACCCGGAATACTGCCGGGAGCTGCCGCCTGCGAAAAAGCAGGCGGAACCGGCGCGATAATACGTTTGAATGGAGGAATAAACCATGGCAGAATCGGCTCTTGCCCTGCGGGAACACCCGCAGATTATCGAACTTCTCTCCGTATTGGAGCAGAACAGCCTTTCCAAACAGAAGGAAGAAGTACAGGCCCTGGTGGGCTATATCGACGGCATGGAAGAAAAGCTGGCCCAGATGATGGAGGAAATGAAGGCCATGCGCCTGGAGGTGGAAAAGCTCCACGACAAGGGAATCCGCGCCCGGTGCGCCCAGCTTGTGGGGACGGCGGAGGGGAAAATCCGCCAAGGAAAGGCCATGCTTTCCACGGCCAGGACAAACTTTGTTTCCGCTGCCGGGCGTATGCTGGGGACGTTTCAGGAAAAGGGGCGCGCCGCCCTGCGCCATGCGGTGCAGGCGCTGCGTATCCCCGCCGTCCTCTCCCGCATGGAGCGCGGCTTTTCCCACGCAAGCCAGGCGATGGAGCAATGCGCCGGGAAACTGGATATGATCCGGGAGGAGCTGCACCAGGCGGGCGGCCACATGAAAAACGCCGGGCGCGCCCTGGCGGGAAAAGAGGCCCTGGAGGCCCAGGAACTGGAGGCCGACAAGGGCGCGCTTGCCAGGCTGCGGGGGCTGTTTACGTCCTGCGGCAAAACCTTTGCCCAGATGGAGCGCGGCGCGGGCCGCCTTGCGGAAAAAACAGGCGGCGAAAAATCTTCCGTAAAAACCGAGCTGCGGGGGCTGAAACCGGCCCCAGAGGGGCAGCGCCGCCAGGCGGCCAGTAAAGAACAGGCGCGATAAGCATAAGGAGGGGTGAAACATGAGCGATAAAGCAAAAAGCAGACTGATGATTGCAGGGGCGGCCCTTTGCGCCGCCCTGTTCCTTTTCTCCGGGGCTATGCTGGCCCGTGAATACCTTGACCAGAAACAGAGCGCCGAAGCCTTTGCAGAAGTGGCGGATTTGGTTAAGGAAGATGTAGAGCCGCCCACGCTGGAACTTGCCGATGACTCGGCCCCAGAGCCGGAAGAACTTACGGCTTTTGAGAAATATGCGGATGTGTACGCCCAGAACAGCGACCTGGTGGGCTGGATTACCGTTCCCGGCACCCGGATCGATTACCCCGTTATGCAGACCAAGGACAACCCCAATTTCTATCTGAAGCACGCCTTTGATCAGTCGTACAGCAGCTACGGGGTGCCCTATATGCAGGAAAACTGCGACATCGGCATTTCCGACAACCTGGTGCTGTACGGCCATCACATGAACAACGGCAGTATGTTCTCCGACCTGTGCAAGTATGAAAGCGAGGATTTTTACCGGGAACACAAGACCATCCGCTTTGATACTCTGGACAGCTTTGGCGAATATGAGGTGATCGCCGCCTTTAAGACGGTAGCCTACTCGGAGGAAGGCTTCAAGTATTACCACTTTGTCAATGCGGAGAGCGCCGGGGCTTTTGACGGATTTATTGCCGAGTGCAAGGCGCTGGCGCTTTACGAAACGAGCGTAAGCGCGGAATATGGCGACCAGCTTATCACCCTTTCCACCTGCGAGTATTCCCGGACAAACGGGCGGATGGTGGTTGTGGCAAAGCTGCTGGAGGAATAAGGGCGCGCCCGCCCTGGAAAGGAGGTGAAGCCCATGGGCAAGGGCATTAAAACAAGGGTGGCCGAAAAAGGAATTAAGGCCATTGACAAAGCGGCGGTTGCTTCTGAACGGATGAAGGAGGCGTATATCCGCACCAGGGATAATGCCGACCACAGCCTGTATGCGGCGGAAAGCTCCCCCGGCGAGTATGCGTCCGACCGCTTTTCCGCTGGGGTGGATAACGTCGCCCATGAAGCGGTCCACCAGTTTGATAAACAGGGCCGCAAGGGGGTTCAGACGACTAAGGAGAACATCTCCAAGGTCAAGGAGAATATCCAGAAGCGGAAAGCCGCAGCCGAACAGCCGAAAAAACAAGCGGAGAAGCAGGCGGCGAGGAAAACCCGGCAGGCGGCGGACAGGATCTCCGAGCCGGTAAAGACGCTCCGGCAGGAGCGCGGGGCCGTTAAGACCCTGGATCGGGGAAAGAAAGGCATTAAAACCGTGGACAGGGGCCGCAAGACCATCAAGCAGGCGTCCGCTACCGCCAAAGGGACGGTAAAAACCGCCAGCAAATCCATCAAGACGGCGGAAAAAACCGCGAAGGCCAGTATCAAGACCACACAGCAGGCGGCCAAAGCCGCCCAGCGGACTGCCCAGGCCACGGCCAGAGCCGCCAGGGCCGCCGCCCACGCGGCCCGCGCTGCGGCAAGGGCGGCGGTTGCGGCTGCAAAGGTTGCGGCCAAGGCCACCATCGCGGCGGTGAAAGCCATTATTGCAGCCACCAAGGCGCTGATCGCCGCCATCGCTGCCGGGGGCTGGATCGCCGTGCTGGTCATTGTCATTATCTGCCTCATCGGGCTTTTGATCGGCTCCTGCTTCGGCATTTTCTTTTCCGGTGAGGACAGCGGTTCGGGCTATACCATGCAGAACGTGGTGCAGGAGATCAACGATGATTACCAGCAGCAGATCGACACCACAAAGGCCAACCTGTCCCATGACGTGCTGGAGATGTCCGGCTCCCGCGCCGTCTGGCCGGATGTGCTTGCCGTCTATGCCGTCAAGACCACCACCGACCCGGATAACCCCCAGGAGGTGGCCACCATGGACGACAGCAAGAAAGCCATCCTCACGGATATTTTCTGGGAGATGAACCAAATATCTTCCCGCACGGAAACCAGGACGGAAACGGTCATCACCGAAACCGATGACGGCAATGGCAATATCGTGGAGACGGAAACCACCGTCACCCAAACCTATTTGTATATCACCGTCAGCCACAAGACCGCCGAGGAAATGGCAGAGCAGTACGGGTTTGACGAGGAACAAAAAGAGCAGCTTGCCGAGCTTTTGGCCGAGGAAAACCGCAGCCTGTGGAGCGCCGTCCTCTACGGCATTTACACCGAGGACGGGGCCATCGTCTCCGTGGCGCTCTCCCAGGTAGGGAACGTGGGCGGCGAGCCGTACTGGAGCTGGTATGGTTTTTCCAGCCGTGTGGAATGGTGCGCGTGTTTTGTGAGCTGGTGCGCCAACGAGTGTGGCTATATTGATACCGGCGTAATTCCCAAATATGCAGGGTGCGTCAATGGCGTACAGTGGTTCAAGGATAGGGGCCAATGGCTGGATAACAGCGCGGAACCAGCCCCCGGCATGATTATCTTCTTTGACTGGAACGATGAAAACGGGCAGGACGGGCTTTCCGACCATACCGGCATTGTCGAGAAGGTGGAGAACGGGCGTGTTTACACCATTGAAGGGAACTCCGGCGATTCCGTCCGGCAGAACAGCTACCCCGTGGGACATTATGAGGTGCTGGGCTATGGTTGCCCAGATTTTTAACAACCTAAAAAAGAAGAAGCCCAGCCGCACAGGCGGCTGGGTACATATCTATAACTCAAATAGCTTTTTAGACTGAAATCGGGTAGATACCAGCAACTCAATGTCATATTATTTCGTTTAATTTATGGCGAAACAAAGAAAGACTATTGACTTTTGCAGACTGCTGTGCTATATTAAAACCGTTGGATTGAAACCAATGGTTTTAAATGATGGAGGCACCCTATGGCAAAGCGTGTAGCAGGAGTAACGGAAAAGCTGATGGAAGCAGCCAAGCAAGAATTTCTAAAAAATGGATATGAGCGAGCCTCCCTACAGACTATTGCGGAAAAGGCCGGCTCCAGCAAAGGAGCAATTTACATTCGCTACCCGGACAAAGAGAGCTTGTATCGTTCCCTTGTACAGCCTGCCATGGATGATTTTTGTGGTATGATACAATCGGCGTTGCAGCAGTTTAACCAGTTGCCTGGAACCGAACAAACCAGTCAAATGTATTCTTTCTCTGATCAATGGTTTTGGGCTTCTGTGGACTATATCTACGATCATTTTGACGAGTTCAAGCTACTTTTGACCAGTGGAGAGAACAATACATATCAGGAATTTCTCCACCGGATTGTGGAGCTGGACAACCAATGCACCATGCGCTATATTCAGGCATCCAGGAACGACGCAATCTCCAGTGGCCGTCTTACGCCGGAACTGGGCCATCTGCTGTCCAGCGCCTTTTATACCGGAATGTTCGAGGTGGTCATCCATGATATGCCAAAGGATCAGGCGGTTGAGCATATCCAAAGGATGCGGCGTTTCTACACCGCCGGGTGGAGATCTATCTTCTTCGGAGATGGAGGTGAAAACCATTGAACGGGTGGATTGATAGGTATGGCTGGATTCACTGTCCTACCTGCGGCAACAAAACCCGCACGAAAGTAAATCCGGATACTGTTCTCAAACGCTTTCCGCTATTTTGTCCTAAATGCGGAAAAGAACACATCGTGGATGTGCAGGGACAAAACATTATATTATCAGAGCCAGACGCCAAGACGCAGAGCCGATGATTTACAGGATAAATCCTGTGGATTGTCGGCTTTTACTTTTGGCCAGCGGTTAGGTTTCGCTAACTTAAAGGAGGGAATTATATGCAGCGACAAAAAGATTCTGTAAATTTGATGACATTCATTAAACCGCATCAATCAGGCTTTTTGCTCTCTATTATTCTTGCTGTTATCAGCGTCACAAGTGGTATCGTGCCATATTTCGCTGTGGCAAGGATCGTAAATCTGCTGATTGGAGGTGAAACGAATTTTTCTGCTTATTTAACATGGGGAATTGTTGCCCTTATAGCTTATCTGATGAAGTCTGTTTTTCATGGGCTCTCTACCAGATGTTCCCACGAAGCGACATTCCATGTGCTTTCAGAAATACGACAGGCGATTGCGGATAAATTAACGCGTGTTTCTATGGGATATTTGACGGATACACCTTCGGGACGGCTGAAAACAACAATGGTAGAGCGTGTAGAGCAAATGGAAGTCCCTCTGGCACATATCATCCCGGAAATGACTTCTAACCTGCTTGTCCCCATCGCCATCATTATTTACCTGTTTGTATTGGATTGGAGAATGGCACTGGTATCCCTGATTACGATACCCATCGGAATGCTCTGTTACATGGCCCAGATGAAGGAATACCCTAAAAAATATGGTGCTGTTGTTCAGGCAAGTAAGTATATGAGCGCCACCACTGTGGAGTACATCAATGGGATTGAGGTCATCAAGGCGTTCAATCAAAGTGCTGCTTCCTATGGAAAGTTTACACAGGCTGTCCGCCAGAGCGTGGATCTCATGCTGGACTGGATGAAATCCACCCAGGGCTATTCTGCTCTGATGATGACGATTTGGCCGGCTGTATTGATTGGTGTATTACCCGTTGGATGCTTGTTCTATATGAACGGCTCTTTGTCTGCTCCGGACTTTATTACCATTGCCATTCTGTCTCTTGGCATTATGGGGCCGCTGGTTGCAGCTATTTTTTTGACGGATGATTTTTCTAAAATTGCTACTATCACCGGAGAAATTACTGCCGTATTGTCCGAGTCTGACCTGGATCGTCCGTCCCAGCGGAAAAATCTCAAAGGATTGGATATTTCTCTGCGGGATGTGACTTTTGCTTATAAGGATACGCAAGTTCTGAACGGCATCACCCTGGACATCAAGCAAGGAACAACAACGGCATTGGTAGGGCCTTCCGGCTCTGGTAAATCTACGATTGCGAAACTTATCGCCTCTTATTGGGATGTTGGAGACGGGCATATCACCATTGGAGGTGTTGACGCAAAAGAACTTCCTCCAGAGCAGGTAATGGATTTGATTGGTTATGTATCCCAGGATAATTTTCTGTTCAATTTGTCCGTCCGTGAGAATATCCGCATGGGCAGGCCAGAGGCAACGGATGCTGAAGTCGAGGCGGTGGCAAAAGCTGCGGGCTGTCATGAGTTTATCATGGGTCTGGATCACGGGTATGAAACTGTAGTAGGCGGCGCAGGTGGACACCTCTCCGGTGGAGAGCGCCAGCGGGTCGCTATTGCACGGGCCATGATGAAAAATGCACCCATTGTTATCTTAGACGAGGCAACTTCTTACACAGACCCAGAAAATGAGGCGGTCATTCAGGATGCCATAGGACGGCTAACTCATGGAAAGACACTCATTGTGATCGCCCATCGCCTGTCCACCATTACTGGGGCGGAACAAATTGCTGTGGTAGATCACGGAAAGATTTTGGACTCCGGAACGCATGGAGAACTGTTGGATCGGTGTCCGCTATATCAGCAAATGTGGGCAGCTCACACGCAGGCGCGAGACAACGATCAGATGGAAGGAGGTGCGGCGTATGTTTGACGCATATAAACGGTTCTTTCGATTTTCCGGGACAGAGAAAAGTACCTGGTATAAAGGTATGGCCTTTGAACTGCTGCGGAGCATCTTTGAAGCGTTACAATTTGTCGCTCTATTGATCGTGCTACGGGCGTTGGTGGAACAGAATATAACCGGGGCCACCGCATGGACAGCTTTGGGAATTATGGTGGTTAGTGTGGCTGGTGCCGCGCTCTGCTGGTATCTGGCCCACAATAGTGAAGGACACGCTAACTACCGAATGTGCGGAGAAAAGCGTATTCACATCGGTGAACGCATGAAATATATGCCGATGGGTTATTTCAACGCGCAGAGCCTGGGCAGTCTTACTGCGGCAGCAACCTCCACAATGTCCGATTTGGAGAGTATGTCTTTCGCAGTGATTGCCCGGACAGTTGTGGGTATGATTCGTACTGCGGTTTTTTCTCTGGCGATCATGTGCTTCGACTGGAGAATCGGTCTTGTATTCTTTGTTGGGATGCTGCTGTTCCTTTGGGTCAATTCCCGACTGCTCAAGAAATCCCGTGAGCTTTCCCCAGGACGATTGGCTGCACAGACTAAATTGGTGGATGCTGTGCTGGAATACATACAGGGCATGAGTGTGGTGCGCGCTTTCCACGGGGATAAAGCGGCAAAACAAACTCTAAACAATACCATCAAAGAAACAGAAAATCAAAACTTCAAATTGGAGCGCAAACGCATCCCCTACAACGTGCTGGAGCAGGTTGTTTTGCGCGTTACTTCTGTGTTGGCAATCCTGATTTCCATCTGGCTTTTCCTGCAAGGAGATATGTCGCTCTTCTCCTGTTTGATGATGGTGGTATCTGCGTTCCTGGTATATAGCGAATTGGAATCGGCTGGTGAGATGTTCTTTATGCTGCCGATGATTGATGCTTCCATTGACCGGGTAGAGGAAATTGATCGGGCACCCAGGATGGACGAGAGCGGCTCGGTTCAGGTGCCGAAAAGCCATGATATTTCATTTGACCATGTGGATTTCTCCTATGGAGATCGGAAAATCATTGATGATGTGAGCTTCACCATTCCAGAAGGCACGACTACCGCTATTGTGGGGCCCTCTGGTTCCGGCAAAACAACGCTTACCAGCCTTATGGCCCGGTTCTGGGATGTGAAAAAAGGCTCCGTGAAATTGGGCGGCATTGATGTAAAAGACTATTCGCTGGACAGTTTGATGAGCAATTTCAGTATGGTTTTTCAGAATGTGTATTTGTTCAACGACAGTATTGAAAATAACATCAAGTTTGGTAAGCCGGAGGCGAGCCATGAAGAAGTGGTGGCTGCGGCAAAAGCTGCCCGCTGCCATGATTTTATTATGGCGTTGCCTGATGGCTATGACACAGTGATTGGTGAAGGAGGAGCCACAATATCTGGCGGTGAACGTCAGCGGCTTTCCATAGCCAGAGCCATGCTGAAGGATGCTCCCGTTGTCATCTTGGATGAAGCTACCGCAAATGTTGACCCGGAGAATGAGGCGGAGCTTCAAGCGGCCATTGAAGCATTAACCGGAGGCAAGACCATTATTATGATCGCCCATCGCCTAAAAACGGTGCGCCATGCAAACCAGATTTTAGTGGTGGATCACGGAAAGATTGTTCAGCATGGCACTCACGAAGAATTGATAAAGCAGGGCGGGATCTATGGAGATTTTGTCCATTCCCGGAAATCGGCAGAATCGTGGCGCATTACTGATCCGAGAAAAGGCGAGGCCAATGGAAAATGATAGGGAAAAAAGTACTCACTAAAATTGTATTACTTTTGATTGTCTTGTTTGGGGTAACCATTCTGACCTTTGTCTACACAAACCTCTCCCCTGTAGATGCGGCTGAGGCATTGGCTGTGCGTCGTTACAGTCGGCCAACCGCGGAGCAGATTGAATTAGTGCGGGAAGAACTTGGCCTTGACAAACCTATCCTCCAGCAATATGGCTCTTGGTTGTGGAATGCCCTGCACGGTGATTTTGGAAATTCATACAACACAGGACGTTCCATTGTGGAGGAACTGACGGCATCCATACAGCCAACTTTGATTATGGCTGTGTTAGCACTTTTGTTTAGTACGGTAATCTGTATTCCCCTTGGAGTTTTATCTGCCAGCAGAAAAGGAGGTTTAGCGGATAAAAGCATCTACCTGTTCGGAATTATTTGTATGTCACTTCCAAATTACTGGATCGGTTTCATGCTTTTACTTGCTTTTGCCGTGTATCTCCCTATTTTCAGCATTATGGGGGCAGACAGTCTGAAAGATTTTGTTCTTCCGGCTCTGGCATTGGCTATCCCTACGTCGGCAGGAACCATTCGGGTATTTCGTTCTTCCCTGTTAGATGGATATAACAGTGATTTTGTATTATATGCAAGGGCACGGGGAGTATCAGAATGGAAAATTGCAAACATGGTAAGCCGTTTTGCGTTACCTCCGTTAATTACCATGCTGGCGCAGAGCTTTGGGTTTATGATTGCAGGCAGTTCTATGGTGGAGAGTGTGTTCTCCATTCCGGGTCTCGGTTCCATGTTGGTGACAGCATTAAACGCCAGGGATACCATAACAATCAACGCGTGTGTATTGCTCACTGCCGTTATCTTTGTCTTGGTCAATTTCCTTGCAGACTGCCTGAACACATTGTTGAATCCTCAAAGCCAGATGGGAGGAAGATCATGATTCGTAAAATTATCCATAGCCCTCAGGCTTTAATTGGACTTGCCATGATGCTGATTGTTTTTCTGGTGATGGTGTTTGCCCCTTTTTTGGCACCTAATGATCCTATGCAACTGAATGTGGCCCATAGTTTTGCTCCGCCAGATACACAATATCCACTTGGGACAGATGAACTTGGACGATGCGTTTTGTCTCGCTTAATTTACGGAGCCAGGGAATCTTTGAGTATTGCGCTTCCTACTTTGCTGCTATTGGCTATTATCAGTACCGTCATTGCAACCTTATGTGCTTATCTTGGCGGTATTGTGGACCGGGTATTTGAGGTGGTATCCAATATTTTTATGGCATTTCCGCCATTCCTCGTGGCAATTACTTTGGTAGGGCTTTTTGAGTCCAAAGTAACCAGCATCATCCTTTCCATTGTGATTGCTATGTGGGTGTGGAATGCGAGAGTGGTTCGCACCCATGTACTCCGAGAACGGAGTCAACCGTATGTCATCACCTGTAGAATGTCCGGGTGCTCAGAACTGCGCATTGTGTTCCGGCATATCATTCCGAATATTCTGCCACATTTGTTAGTGATATATAGCACAGGATTGTCCTCCATTATCATTATGATCTCCAGCTATGCTTTCTTGGGCTTGGGATTGGAGACCGGCACGGCAGAGTGGGGCGCAATGTTTGTGAACGCCAATAAACTAATGTTTAGCCATCCGGAACTGCTGGTCTATCCAGGTCTGTGCATTTTATTTGCCGCGGCTGGATTCAATTTATTCGGGGAGGCCCTGCGAGACCTCTGTGCTCCAAAGGAGGGATCATGATGCTCACGGTTAGTAATCTTTCCATTTGCACAAAGCGGACAAAAGAAGTCCTTGTACACTCCGTCAGCTTTTCTGTGGGCAACGGGGAAACATTGGGGTTGATTGGGGAGAGCGGAAGCGGAAAAAGTATGACCAGCAAGTGTATTATGAAACTTCTCAATCCCCGATTATTTGACCAAACTGGAAGCATCCAATGGAATGGGCGAGAAATGCTCACGGTGAAAATGAGCGAATTGAGAGACTATCGGGGGAGGCAAATCAGTATGATCCCTCAGAACCCCATGACCGCGTTTGCCCCAATGCTCAAGCTGGGAAAGCAGGTGGAGATGGGATTTTCACTGAAAGGCCAAACAGAGAGGATGACATTCCGAAAACGATTCGCTACTGCGCTTGCAGATGTCAATTTGCCTGATGCGCGAAAAATCCTTGGAAGTTATCCTCATGAATTATCTGGAGGCACACTGCAACGCGTTATGATTGCCCTCACCCTTCTTCAACGCCCGAAGTTGATTATTGCGGATGAAATTACCACTGCTGTGGATGCTGCCAGTGAGTATCTGATCCTGAATGAATTAGAGAAATTAAAAAAATCTGGCGTTTCCATGATCGTTGTGACCCATGACTTTGGCGTGGCCGCTAAGATATGTGACCGGGTGGCCGTTATGAAGAATGGGGAAATCATTGAAACCGGAAAAACCAAAGATGTCTTTACAAAACCGCAGCACGAATATACCAGGCAACTTGTTCAGGCCAGCGTGCTGTTTCAGGAGGAACTATGCTGAGAGCCGAACATATTACAAAACAATATTCATTACCTGATAGCGGACACACAGTTTTTGACGCCGTGTCAGATGTCTCTTTGGAACTAAAAGATGGATGCGTATCCTCACTTGTGGGGGAAAGCGGAAGTGGAAAAAGCACTTTGGCAAGAGTCTTGTCCTACATTGAGATGCCTGATATTGGAAAAGTGTTTCTTGGTGATTTGGAGGTCACTTCCTGTAAGCGGAAAGAGATTCGCTCTGTTCGAGGTAAGGTACAACTGGTAATGCAGAACGCCCTGGGTTCGTTGGATCCCCATCAAAGTGTTGCCGCCATTCTGGAGGAACCTCTACAACTCCTGTTTCATATGAAAGCCCAGGATAGGAGGTGTCGATGCCTGGAACTCATGGATATGGTCAGGTTGGAACGCTCCACCCTTTCTCATCGGCCTAACGAGCTTTCCGGCGGTCAACAGAAAAGATTGTGTATTGCACGGGCTCTGGCAACCCGTCCTCAATATATTATTTTTGATGAATCTTTCAGTGGATTGGATGTCACTTTGAAGAAAGAAATCCTGGGTTTTTTGAAAGAACTCCATAAGGAACTTCAGATTGGATTTCTCATCATCACCCATGACCTTGACACCGCAATGTATATGGAGGGTGGCATTCATGTGATGCGCAGAGGAAAAATTATTGAAACAGTGGAACAGCCACATCATTTTTCTGATTTTCAAGAACCCTATTCACAAATGCTTGTCAAGGCCGTCCGTTCCAAGCGACTGGCCTTACAATAAAAAATCAAAAAGGAGTGTTGTAAAATGAAAAAACTCTTATCGTTGCTGTTGGTCGGTGTTATGAGCGTCATGCTTCTTGCCGGTTGTGGTACTACCGGTGGCGGACAGGATAATCCTGATTCCGGTTCCGATGAAACAGAGAAGTCCATCTCTATTGCGCAGAGCGCCAATTTTTCTATGGGCTTTGCCCCCGGCGTTCAGTCCTATGAGACTACATATTACATGAACAACTTTTACGAGAGCTTGGTGGAATACCGTGACGGGGAATATCAGCCCTGCCTTGCCACCGACTGGACTGTTTCAGAGGATGGTCTTACTTATACTTTCTATTTACGAGAAGATGTGCAGTTTAATGATGGAACTGCTTTTAATGCCGAGGCTGTCAAGCTCTACTTTGACAATATGAAGTCAGTCATTGGAACCAGTGCAAACTATGGACAACTGGATATGCTAACTACAGAAATTACTGTAGATGATGAGTACACCGTTTCTTTCCATTTGAGTCGCCCATACTACAATGTTTTGAATGACCTTGCTATGGTGATGCCCCGCGGTATTCTCTCCGCTGCTGCTTTCAATGAAGATGGCTCTCTTAATACGGAGTATCTGATGACCCATACTCCCGGCACCGGCCCCTATATGTTCGAGAGTGTGAACGAAACCGCTACGGAATACACATTTGTGAAAAATCCGAATTATTGGGGCGAAGAACCGGATGTAGATCGTTTTACTGTAAAAGTCATCCCTGAGTCCAAGGTCGCCGCTATGAGATCTGGAGAAGTAGATTTTATTATTGGCTCCGACACACTGGATGCGAACTCCTATCAGGAACTTTCGCAAACAGAGGGGATCACGGGAATTATATCTGATTTCAACTTTGTGACTGAGTTTATCGCCCTCAATGATGAGATTGCTCCTTTAGATGACCAAAATGTTCGCACGGCCATCCAAATGGCGATCGATAAAGAATCCATCGCACAGAATATTTATGCCGGTCTGCGAACTGCGGCTAATTCGGTAATGCCAGCAGATATGCCTTATTGTGATGCAACTGTGACAACCCCGGATTACGATATGACAGGTGCAATCGCCCTTCTGGAGGATTCTGGCTGGGTAGACTCCGATGGCGACGGAATCCGCGAAAAGGACGGTAAGGTTTTGTCCTTTACCATTACATATCCATCCACGGGTGTATACGACAATGTGGTTCTCTTTTTCCAAAGTGCTATGGAAGAACTGGGTATTGAGATTAAAACTAACCCCATTGATCTAATGGCGTTCATGCAGCAGGTCTTTATGGAGGATAATTATGAGATAACAGCTTACATGAGTTATTGGTTCCCTTATGACCCCTATACTTTTGTAGCCAATATGTATCCGTCTACCGATTATTCAGATCCCAGCGGTATTTATTCTACTGACCCACAGGTTGCCAAAGCGTTAGCCACCATGAGCGATGAAGAAGCTAAAGCGTTGATTGCTGGACTGTATAATACAGACGATCCAGCAGTTGTCCAAGAAATCTTTACAGAGGCTTTAAACTCCGCCAATGAAAGCAGCGTGATTATTCCGCTCAACTATCGAAATGAATACGCTGTATTCAATAGCGATGTGATTGAGTCCTATACCTTTAATAGCATTCCCAACCATGTAGATGTTGCGGCAATTCACCTTAAATAAATATCATGTTTTTTTAAGTTCCACCTGTCTCATACCATTGTTCCTGCATATAACGAATGACTGTTTTTGTGGCATATCGGATGATGTAAATGAGGATACAATATTGTGATGAATAGGCAGGAATCTTTGAAATTGGCATAATGATTCAAAAAGGAGGTGCGCCATTGGCTTTGACATCATCTATGGAGGATTATCTTGAAGCTGTACTTATCCTTCATCAAAAGCACGGTAGCGTTCGCGGTGTTGATATAGCCGTACATTTGGGGGTTACAAAGCCTTCTGTGAGCCGGGCTGTCAAGGAATTGTCCAAATTCGGGCATATTATCAAAAATACCGATGGCACACTCTCCCTCACAGATTCAGGCTTGCAAATCGCTACACAGATTTATGAGAAACACCAATTTTTCACCAGGCAGCTCATCGAAGCTGGTGTCCCCAAGGATATTGCGGCGCAGGACGCTTGCAGGCTGGAACACGTCATCAGTGAACAAAGCTTTCAGAAGTTAAAAGAAGCGGCCTTCTCAGGCAGCCGGGAGGTGATACCATCGGACGAGTCGTGATTATGGAACTGGAGGATAAGGACGAAAGGACATTTGAAGATTTTCTTGCCTTTTTACAGCTTCATCCAGAATTGAAAACATGGGAAATCGGCCCGGAGCCGATCCTGTCACTTCCCGGCCTGCAAATCTACCCAGACCGCCGAAAAATCTATCACGGCCAGCAGGAAATTGAGCTGAATACCAAGGAGTTTGCCCTGCTCTGCCTGTTAGTGACCAATAAAGGGCGGGTACTTACTTATGGGCAGATGTATGAAAAAGTCTGGAAGGAAGAACCCTTTGGCAACGAACATATCGCGGTGGGCAGCCATGTCCGCAGTATGCGGCAGAAATTATATGCCATATATCCCAAACCGCCGTTTGTGATTTCCTGTATCCGGGATGTGGGGTATCGCTTCGAGGTTCATTCTTAGTATAAGGCAGCAGTCTAACAGTTTAGGCTGCTGCTTTTTCCTGTCTGTTTTCACTCCAACTCGCCAAAACCTTGCAAATGCCGATTTTTTATGAGATTTTCCCGCCGCATATTGTCTGAACTTGCGACTGAATTGTGTTCCATTTGCGTTTCTTGCTCATTTTATTTGCATTTCACCTATTATACTACCCCTATTAACATTTTAGTTTGGGGAAAGGTGGTGATCTCTGTCAGCTTGTCCCCATAAGGGGATAGCATGGAGCCAAAAAGAAAGGAACCTGGCGGTTGTCCGCCAACTGACGAACAAAAAATATTTTCCGTACATACCGCACTCCTCAAGGGGATTGCGGTATTTTTTTGTTCGACAGGCTTTTTCCTTTTCCCTGGGCCTTACCCATCATCCGCCAAAAGCCAACAGCCGAGCGCGTACACCAGAAGGTGTGCGCGCTTTTTCTATGTCGGGAAATGCAGATTTCTGTTATTTCCCGTTAGGACAAGCCAGCCGCGTTGCAGGGGGCCGCCGTCCGTCTGGATTTCTTCCCGAAATTCAGACGAAACGGAGGTACACAGCGTGGACGCTGGTAAAAAGAAAATATGGGTTCGCGGCCAATTTGTCGAGGTCACGGACGAGGTATATACCGCTTATATGCGGGGCGACCGGAAAATGCGCTACTTTGAGGCGGATCTGAAAAGCGAGCGCCCGGTTTACGGCAGCAACGGCGAAATCAAACAGGTTCTCCCCAGCCGGGAGGATTCCCTGGACAGGCTCATGGAAGAAAATGCCCGCCAGTTTGCCGCTGCTGCGGAGAGCGTGGAGGATGTAGTGATCCGAAAACTTGCGCTGGACAAGCTACATACCGCGCTTATGCAGCTTACCAAAGAAGAACGGGATTTCATTTGTGCCCTGTTCTTTGACGAGAAAACAGAAAGCGAAGTGGCAAAAGGCCTGGGCGTTTCCCAGCAGGCCGTCCACAAGCGGAAAAACCGGATACTCAAAAAGCTGAAAAACTTTTTTGAGTAAATAGGGTTGTTAGACCTCTCACTCAACGGCAAATAGAGTGAGAGGTCTTTTTTATCTCTCCCGGAACTTTGAAAACTGCATACCCATTCATCAGGCACATTCCCGCTGCTTTGGCGAAAGCCAAAGCCCAGGCGGCTGCTGCGCGGCGATCTGCCGGAAGAAAACAACGAGACACCACCGAAAAAGAAAATGCAGGTCTTTGGTTTGTTCTTCCCGGCAAGGAGCGAGAAACAGCAGGCTGTCAGTACCGGATGGCTCCCGGTACGGCCATGACCGGCAGCGGGGACAATGATACTCCCGTCCAGCCTAACGTCCGAGCGTTGAAGCGGCTCTATTTTGCCGTGATCCGTCGCAGGCAATGGGGGCGGTTGCGTGAGAACCACGCGAGGGGTGAGATTCCCCGTGGAGCTGGCAAGCCGCCAGCCGTTTGATGACTTCCCACCCGGTGCTTCGGGGCGTCGAGGACAAATAGGAGCACCTTTGAAATACTGGCCGTACAGCAGGACGGGCCAATGAAAACAGGAGAATGGTTTTATCTCTCCCCGGCCTTCATTCTGTTCTGCTGTGCGGCCTCTACATAGGCGGCCCATGCCGCCTAATTTTTCAAAGGGAGGTCATAAGACATGAACAGGACATATCTGCGCGGCGATATGTACTATGCCGATCTGGGCCGGGGAATCGGCTCCGAGCAGGAAGGCTATCGCCCCGTCCTTATTCTTCAGAACAACACGGGGAACAAATACAGCCCCACCGTCATTGTGGCGGCCATTTCCAGCAAAGTGGACGCCAAGGCCAAGCTGCCCACCCACTATCTTCTCCAGGCGGAAAACGGGCTGGAACTGCCTTCTCTCGTTCTTTTGGAACAGCTCCGCACCATTGACAAGAAACGGCTGGGCGCGTACATCGGACATCTGGAGGAAAAGCATATCCGCAAAATCAACCACGCCCTGGCGGTCAGCGTGGGGCTGATTGAGGAAGTTCCCGAAAACTTAATCATGTGCCTTTGCCCGGCCTGTGCCAATAACTTCTACGGCACAGGCTCTTATTATTTGCGCAGGGTTCACCCTGGCCGGGTGGAAAAGGACATTTGCACCTACTGCGGCCAGCGGCCCGGTTTTGACTATGAGGTTGTAAAGCGCCGTCAATGACCGGGGTACAGCACATGGAGATCGTATTTCACACTGGGAAAGACAGCGAGCAATCCCTGCGCCAGTTCGCTGAAAAACGCGCCGAGTTTTTAACCCGTGAATTGCGGGATTTGAACGCGGAAGAATTAAAAGCGTTGCTTTCCACATTGAAAGAGGATCATCGCACCTTTGAGCAAAAATGAGGATGTTCCTATAATAATGGAGAAAGGGTGGTTTACTCATCGCCCTGGAAAGGAGGATATTTGAATATGAAACGCAAGGCAAGAATCCAGACGGGAATCGATGATAGATTGGTGGCCATATATGCGAGAAAGTCCCGTATTACGAATAAGGGGGACAGCATTGGAGTTCAGTTTAAGCAAAGCGCCGACTATGCGATCAATCAGCTTTCCCTACCGGAAGATTACGAATTTGCCCGGTATGAGGACAAAGGTTTGAGCGGCTACTATTCCGACCGCCCGGATTTTCAAAGGCTGCTCCGGGACATTGAAATGGGGAAAATCAAGGCTGTGGCCTGCTACAAATTAGACCGAATCAGCCGGAAAACTTCCGATCTCATGCGGCTGCTGGAATATTTCGAGCGCCATGATGTGACACTTTTGGTCTGCTCCAACAATATCAATACGCGGATCAGCACATCCAAAATCATCATTCAGGTGCTGGCCATTATCGCAGAATTTGAACGCGATATTCTCACGGAACGTATCCAGGATAACTTGATGGAGCTGGCGAAAGATGGGCGCTGGCTGGGTGGCAAAACACCGACCGGCTTTTCTTCCCAACGTGTGACAACGGGAAGTGGAAAAAACAAAAGTGCCATTAGTTTTCTTGTCCCTGTGCAGGAAGAAAAGGAGATTGTGCTGGAAATCTACGGCACCTTCTGGGAGACACGTTCTCTCTTGCAGACGGCAAATATCATCAATGAGAAATATGAAACGAAGCATGGCGCGAAGTTTACCACATCCACCATCCGGCTGATACTGCGGAATCCAATCTACTGCGTGGCAGATGAATATTCCTACAACTATTTTCTGGAGCATGACGGAAACCTGTTTGGCGAACCGTCCGACTTTGATGGTCAGCATGGGCTTACAGCTTATAACAAGACCGACCAGATGAAAGTTGAGGATGAGGATTCCACCTTTTTCAATCCCAAGTTCTCACAACTTCTTACCAGGAAACCCATTAGTGAATGGATTGTTTCCGTGGGCCGCCATGAGGGATTTATCAGTTCCCGGAAATGGGTGGAAACACAAAATATGCTGGATGAGATTGCCGAAAAGTATAACCGGCCTCATAGAAAAACCAATGCTTTGTTGTCCGGCTTAATGTATTGTCCGATTTGCGGAAAACGGCTGCGGGTGCTGCCGGAATCTAATCGCTGGACGAATGGCAAGCCTCGATTCAAGTACGCCTGCCCTGGTGTGCGGGCAAAGGAGTGTACCTTCAAAGGGGTTGAGGGTGTAACGCTGGATGAATTTGTTATCCACTCACTCTCCAGCCTGCAAGAAGAACATTCCGACTATTACCGGCAGCTTTTGGAAAACAGGGTTGCCAGTATGATCCGCACCGATCAAAGCGAGAAAGAGTACCAGGAAACCAAAAAGGCTATTGAACGCTTAAATGCGGATATTGCCGCACAGGTACGAAATCTGCGTGAAGCAGACGACGCCCTTAAACGCTTTATCCAGGATGATATAAAGGAATTGACGGACGAGCTGGCAAAGCGCGAAGCTGCCCTGCGCCGAATGGAAGATACACAATCTGAAAATCAGTATCTCATCCATGAACTGAATGGCATGAAAAAAAGGCTGCTGTCCTTTGAGGAGTTTGCAAAGGGCGCACAGCCTGAAGCTCTGTTTACTTTGGTTCATTCGATTGTTGACCGAATTTATATTACTACTGATGGCACCAAACAGAAATGCCAGGTGTATATCAAAGGCTGCGCCACGGAGGATTATTCCGACGTACTCGGCGCAGCCGGGTACATAGAGGAAGAACCCCTGTTACCGGTGGCGTCGTATGTGCCGCCGATGTGTGATTTAGATTACTATAGCATTTGCACCGAAATATCGAAGAAAAGTATTTTATGGAGAAAAAGGAAAAAGATAGGAAGAATGCTGAGAACACTATGTGAATGGAAAAGGGGTAAGATAGTAGGAGAAGAAGTATGTATAGATCACATACATATGTTGGTAGAAACCCGACAGAATATTCCGTATCGAGTTTTATGGGACACATATATAAGAAATACGCCCGGCTTTGCCGGGGGATTTTTATTGTGTACGGAAAATTGTAGTGGACACGGAGGGTATGTACGATGTGATGAGATTGCACGGAATTTTCAAACAGTGGGGAAATTATGGTTAAGAAAGATATGGTTAAGAAAGATAGGGAATAAGGAGAGAAGCGGAGGGTGGTGATTGATGGGATAAGAGAAAATGAACGAAAGAGAAGGACGCGTATGTATGTAACAAAAGATAGGGAGAGTGTTTAGCAGAAAAAAGGAGGGGCAAAGTAGAGAGCGGAATGCAAAAAAAGAGAGAACGTAGAGGAAAACTATCTGGATCAGTCCCCTATGAGTGCTGGCATTTTGGAAAATATTAGCAATTGAGTTTTGTAGGATATACAAAGGGGAACATGTATCGATGCAGCATAAGTAATTCAGTGAATGAAAATGTGCGGTTTGAAACTAGCAGCAGAAGGAATATTTTTTAGAAGCGATGAAAAAAGCGAAGCATAACGGGGAAGGGCCGCAGGATAAGATTGGGGGAAACGGGTGGGTATTTCAAAGGCAAAAAGAGGTGATGTATGAAATAAAGGGAGTAAAGAGATATATGATAGAAAGATATTAGAATAGAGATGGATGCAAAAGAAAATTGTGATGTACGAAGGTAAAGTGTGATAGGGAATAAGATTTTGAAAGCGGCTTAAAAGGGGTTATATAATAGAAAATACCGTAAGGGATCGCGTTTACATAAAAACATTTCCAAAAGAGAAAAGAGAAGTGTGGGGAATAGGGCGGATGTTGTGTAGGGGAGAAAGATAGAGCGAGCATAGAAGAATATGCGCGGAGTTTAAGAGGAATAGGGGAGAGATTAAATCATGAAAGAGGTAGATAAAAGGAGAGAAATATGTGGTAAAATAATAGAAAACAGCGTAAAATGACGGCGGTTGAAAAAGAAAAAAACAGAACGTAAAAAATGAGATGTGAGGCAAAAAAAGCCTTGCATTTTTTGATGTGTTAAGGTATACTCTATTAGTCTCTGTATGCGTATGTGTACGGAATAGGGAAGAAGCGGAAGGTTGCCGGCATCGGCAAAGCCGGGTAATTTCCGTGGACCAGGCCCGAAAATCGGGCGGCGAGCCCCACTCGCCGCGGGTATCCATAAAAATGGGCACACACGGAAGCGTGTAAATGGGGTATCGAAAAAAGGAGGAAAAAAATGCCGAGCCAAAAAATTCGTATTAAGCTTAAAGCCTACGATCATAATCTCATCGACCAGAGCGCCGAGAGAATCGTAGAAACTGCCAAGCGGTCCGGTGCCAAAATTTCTGGCCCGATTCCGCTGCCGACGGACAAGGAAATCATCACCGTTTTGCGTGCAACGCACAAGTATAAGGACGCACGGGAACAATTTGAAATTAAAACGCATAAGCGCATTATCGATATCCTGGATCCCACGTCCAAAACAGTTGATTCTTTGATGAGACTGGATCTTCCGGCTGGCGTGGATATCGAAATTAAGCTTTGATGCAGTGCTGGAGGTGACGGACGTGAAAAAAGCAATATTAGCAAAGAAACTGGGCATGACTCAGGTGTATGCGCAGGATGGCACAGTCGTCCCGGTGACGGTGCTGCAAGCGGGTCCCTGCTATGTTGTGCAGAAGAAGACAATGGAAAAAGACGGCTATGAAGCAGTGCAGCTTGGTTTTGATGCGGCACGCGAAAAGCTGTTGAACAAGCCCCAGAAGGGCCATCTGGCCAAAGCGGGCGTGGGCATGCTGCGCAGCCTTCGCGAGTTCAAACTGGAAGATGCCGCTTCCTACGAAGTGGGCCAGGAAGTGAAAGCGGATGTGTTTGCTGAAGGAGATCGCGTGGATGTAAGCGGGACTTCCAAGGGCAAGGGGTTTGCCGGCGTAATCAAACGCCACAACCAACACAGAGGCCGCATGACGCATGGCTCCGGGTTCCACAGAGCACCGGGTTCCATGGGCGGCGCTTCGAGCCCGTCTCGCGTTTTCAAGAGCAAAAACCTGCCGGGTCATTTGGGCGCGGTGAAGGTGACAACCCAGAACTTAACGATCGTTTCGGTCAACGCCGAGAAAAACGTCATTCTTGTCAAGGGCGCAGTGCCCGGGCCGAACGGCGCGCTGGTGAGCGTGGTCGATTCGGTGAAGAACTGAGCCAAGGAGGGAATTCCAAATGCCGAAGGTTGATATCCTCAACATGGAAGGCAGCGTTGTGGATTCTTTGGAGCTGAACGACGCCGTATTTGGCATCGAGCCCAACCATAATGCGCTGCACCAGGTTGTGAAAGCACAGCTGGCCAACAAGCGCCAAGGAACGCAGAGCGCGTTGACCAGATCCGAAGTAAGTGGCGGCGGCATCAAACCGTGGCGCCAAAAAGGCACAGGCCGTGCCCGCCAGGGTTCTACCCGCAGTCCGCAATGGCGTCATGGCGGCGTTGTGTTTGCACCCAAACCGCGCAGCTATCGTCAGGATGTAAACAAGAAAGTAAGAAAGCTGGCCATGTGCAGTGCGCTGTCCGCGAAAGTGGCAGACGGTACGATGGTCGTGTTGGATCAGATCGGTTTTGAAAAACCGTCTACCAAAGCGATGGTCAAAATGTTGGATGCGTTGAAAGTGAACGGAAAAGCGTTGGTTGTATTGCCGGAGGGCAATGTGGAAGTGGATCTTTCCGCCCGCAACATCCCCGGTGTAAAAACCACGGTAACCGGCACGCTGAACGTATATGACATTATGAAATACGACCACTTTGTCATCACCAAAGACGCTGTGGTTAAGGTGCAGGAGGTATACGCAAAATGAGCAATGCGCATGACATCATCCTCCGCCCGGTGCTGACGGAAAAAACGTATCAGGACATGAACGAAAAGCGTTACGCTTTCATCGTGCATCCCGATGCAAACCGTACAGCGATTAAGCAGGCTGTTGAAGAAATTTTCAATGTAGAAGTAAAGAAGGTAAACATTGTGAATACCTTGGGCAAAATCAAACGCCAGGGTATGACCAAGGGCCGCAGAGCTTCTTTGAAAAAGGCGTATGTGATCTTGAAAGAGAACAGCGCGCCGATCGAATTCTTTGAAGGCATGGCGCAATAAGCGCAAGCAATAACGGGAGGAAACGGAGTATGGCAATCAAGAAATACAAGCCGACATCGCCGGGCCGCCGTTTTATGACAGTCACTGATTACAGTGGCTTGAGCAAAACAGCGCCTGAACGTTCGTTGTTGGTCGATTTGAGAAAATCCGGCGGGCGTAACGCTCATGGCCGTATCACCGTGCGCCATAGAGGCGGCGGAAACAAGAGAAAATACCGTATCATCGACTTCAAACGTACCAAAGACGGCATTCCCGCCAAAGTGGCTACGATTGAATACGATCCGAACCGTACCTGCTTCATTGCGTTGATCCACTATGCAGACGGCGAAAAGAGCTACATTCTGGCTCCGATCGGCCTGAAAGTGGGCGACACGGTGATGAGTGGCGAAAACGCGGATATTATGCCGGGTAACTGCCTGCCGATCCGCAGCATTCCGCTGGGTACTGTGATCCACAACATTGAACTGCGCGTAGGCACCGGCGGACAGATGTGCCGCACGGCCGGCTGTGCAGCGCAGTTGATGGCAAAAGAAGGCAAATACGCACAGGTGCGTCTCCCCTCCGGGGAAGTTCGCATGGTGCCGATGGATGCCCGTGCTTCGATCGGCCAGGTTTCCAACGAAGACCATGAGAACGTAAACCTGGGTAAAGCGGGCCGCAAACGTGTGCGCGGCGTGCGCCCGACGGTACGCGGTTCTGTAATGAACCCGGTAGACCATCCGCACGGCGGTGGTGAAGGTAAAGCGCCGGTGGGCCGTCCCGGACCGATGACCCCCTGGGGTAAACCGGCACTGGGCTATAAGACCCGCAAGAAGAATGCTCCGACGGATAAGTTTATTGTACGTCGTAGAGGCAGCAAGTAAGAAAGGAGGATGGCATAATGTCCCGTTCAGTAAAAAAAGGACCTTTCGTACAAGAAAGATTGCTGGCGCGTGTGCAGCAAATGAATGAAAAGAACGAGAAGAAAGTCTTGAAGAGCTGGTCTCGTTCCTCCACCATCTTCCCTGACATGGTAGGCCATACGATTGCCGTACATGACGGCCGCAAACATGTGCCTGTCTATATCATTGAGGATATGGTCGGCCACAAGCTCGGCGAATTTGCACCGACCAGGACCTATCGCGGCCATGCCGGCAGCGAAAAGTCCTCCTCGTCTAGATAAGGGAAGGAGATTGACATGGCAACGCGTCAAAAAGAAAAAGCGGCTCGTAGAGCAGAAACTCGTGACAGACGGCCGAAAGCCGTTGTACGGTATGCAAGAATCGCGCCGAGAAAAGCGCGCGCAGTGATCGATCAGATCCGCGGCAAATCCCTGGCAGAAGCGGAAGGCATCCTGATGCTTTCTCCCAGAGGCGCGAGTGAAATTGTGTATAAACTGATAGAATCCGCCGCGGCTAACGCGGAAAACAACCTGGATATGGCGCGCGATACGCTGTATGTGGCTGAGATTTATGCCGATGGCGGCCCGTCGCTCAAACGTTATCGTCCCCGCGCTCAAGGGCGTGCGGCCGGTATTTTGAAGCGCACGAGTCACATCACCGTCATCTTGGATCAGGTTAAGTAGGAGGGTGTAGTATGGGCCAGAAAGTTAATCCGCACGGTTTCCGTGTTGGTGTAATCAAAGATTGGGATACGCGCTGGTTCGCAAATGGCAAAGCCTTCGCCGATAACCTGATCTCGGATTATGAAATCCGTGAATTTTTGAAAAAGAAATTGTATGCTGCCGGCATTGCAAAGATTGAAATTGAACGCGCAGCAGGCAAGATTACCGTGAATATCCACACCGCAAAACCGGGCATTGTGATCGGCCGCGGCGGCGCAGGCGTGGAAGCGTTGAAAAAAGAGTTGAACAAAGTTGCTGGCGCGCCCTGCAATATCAACATCATTGAAGTGAAACGTGCTGAAACCAACGCACAGTTGGTAGCAGAAAACGTAGCACAGCAGCTGGAACGGCGTATTTCTTTCCGCCGTGCCATGAAGCAATCCATCGGCCGCAGCATGAAAGCGGGCGCCAAGGGCATCAAAATTACCTGCGGCGGTCGTTTGGGCGGTGCGGAAATTGCCCGCAGCGAAAGCTATCATGAAGGCAGCATTCCGCTGCAGACGCTGCGTGCGGATATCGATTACGGATTCGCCGAAGCGCATACGACCTACGGCCGTATCGGCGTGAAGGTTTGGATCTACAAAGGCGAAGTGCTGAATGCGCGCAAAGCGCGTCCGGCTGCCAAGGAAGGAGGCAGAGCCTAAGCCATGTTGATGCCTAAACGTGTGAAACGCAGAAGAGTACATCGCGGACGCATGAAAGGGACCGAAACCAGAGGCACCGTTGTTTCTTACGGTGAATATGGTTTGCAGGCTCTGGATCCGTGCTGGATTACTTCCAACCAGATTGAAGCAGCCCGTGTTGCCATGACCCGTTATATCAAACGTGGCGGGCAAGTATGGATTAAGATTTTCCCGCACAAGCCTGTTACCCAAAAGCCGGCTGAAACCCGAATGGGTTCCGGTAAAGGCGCACCGGAGTACTGGGTTGCAGTGGTACGTCCCGGCCGTGTAATGTTTGAAATCGCCGGTGTACCGGAAGAGACCGCCCGCGAAGCGCTGCGCTTGGCTATGCATAAGCTGCCCTGCCGCTGCAAATTCGTGAAGAAGGGCGAAGATACTGCCGTAGGTGGTGAAACGAAATGAAAGCGAAACAACTGCATGAAATGACGACCGAAGAGCTGACCAGCAAAGTGGCGGAACTCAAAGGGGAATTGTTTAACCTTCGTTTTCAGCTCGCTACCGGACAGCTTCAAAATCCGATGAGCATTAAACTGACCAAACGTGACATCGCAAAGGCACAGACCATCTTGCGTGAACGTGAAATCAAAGCCGCTGCTGGCGGCCAGGCGTAAGGAGGGCTAAAAAGTGGAACAAAGAGGCCATCGCAAAACGAGAACCGGTATCGTCGTATCCGATAAGATGGATAAGACGGTCGTGGTAGCCATTGCCACCCACGAAAAGCACCGTCTTTATGGCAAAACCTACAAGAAAACCACGCGCTTGAAAGCACATGACGAAAACAACACATGTGGCGTAGGCGATAAGGTTTCCATCATGGAGACCCGCCACCTTTCCAAGGACAAAAACTGGCGCGTAGTAGAGATTATCGAAAAGGCCAAGTAAGAGCCAGAAAGGGAGGACAACGCCATGATTCAACCGCAAACCAGGTTGAAAGTTGCCGACAACAGCGGCGCAAAAGAAATCATGTGTATCAAGGTGCTGGGCGGCTCGTTCCGCAAAACCGGCAACATCGGCGACGTAATTATCGCCTCTGTGAAAAGTGCTGCGCCGGGCGGGGTCGTCAAGAAAAAGGATGTTGTACGTGCTGTCATCGTTCGTTCCTCGAAAGGGATCAACAGACCGGACGGCTCTTACATCCGCTTTGACGATAACGCAGCGGTGATTATAAACGACCAAAAACAGCCTCGTGGAACCCGTATTTTCGGACCAGTGGCCCGGGAACTCCGTGAGAGAGACTATATGAAGATTGTTTCTCTTGCGCCCGAAGTGCTGTAAGGAGGATGGAACATATGGTCAAAAAATTACATGTACGGAAAGACGACACGGTTGTTGTAATTTCCGGCAAAGATAAAGGCAAGCAGGGCAAAGTGCTTCGCGCGCTGCCCAAAGCAGGCAAGATCGTTGTGGAAAACGTTAATGTTGTTGCTCGCCATACCAAACCGAAAGGGCAGGGCGATCCCGGCGGAATTATCCGCTCCGAAGCGCCGATCTATGCTTCCAAGGTGATGCTGGTATGCGATAAATGCAGCAAAGCAACGCGCGTTTCTTACAAGATTCTTCCGGACGGCAAGAAAGTCCGCGTTTGCAAAAAATGCGCGGCTGAACTTGGCTGAGTGCCACAAGGAGGGTAAGTAAATGGCCGAACAGGCAATGCCTCGTTTGAGGCAGAAATACCAAGACGAAATCGTTCCGGCGCTGATGGCTAAGTTCAAATATACGAACATCAATCAGGTGCCGAAACTGGAAAAAATTGTTTTGAACATGGGCCTTGGCGACGTGAAAGACAACGCCAAGGGTTTGGAAGCTGCTGTGGGCGATTTGGCTACCATTGCAGGCCAGAAGCCCATTGTGACCAAGGCACGGAAATCCGTTGCTAACTTCCGTTTGCGTGAAGGCATGAACGTGGGCGCCAAAGTGACGCTGCGCAGCAACCGCATGTATGAGTTTACCGATCGTTTGCTCAACATCGCATTGCCGCGTGTACGCGACTTCCGCGGTGTTTCCGATAAATCCTTCGACGGAAGAGGCAACTATGCGCTGGGCATCAAAGAGCAGCTGATCTTCCCGGAGATCGAGTATGACAAGGTAGACAAAGTCCGCGGTATGGACATTGTATTTGTCACCACTGCAAAAACGGACGAAGAAGCCAGAGAGCTGATGGCGCTCTTCGGCATGCCGTTTGCCCAGAACTAAAAGGAGGAACAACCTTGGCTAAGAAAAGCATGATCAATAAACAACAGCGCGAGCCAAAGTTCTCTTCTAGGGCATACACCCGCTGCCGCATCTGCGGCCGCCCGCACAGTGTGCTTCGCAAATATGGCGTTTGCCGTATCTGCTTTAGAGAGCTGGCCTATAAAGGACAGATTCCAGGCGTGCGCAAGGCAAGCTGGTAATCGCGGAGAAGGAGGATACAACATGGTCGTAACAGATCCCATTGCCGATATGCTGACCCGCATCCGCAATGCGCTGGTCGCACGGCACGAAAGCGTAGAAGTCCCCGCGTCCAACATGAAGAAAGCCATTGCGCAAATTCTGCTGGATGAAGGATATGTAAAAACGGTTGAGGTCGATGAAGAGGGCCCGCAGGGCACCATCAAAATCGGTCTGAAATATGGTCCGAACAACGAAAGCGTCGTTACGGGATTGCGCCGTATCAGCAAGCCTGGCTTGCGCGTATACGCTCGCAAAGATGAAGTTCCTAAGGTGTTGGGTGGCCTTGGTATTGCCATTATCTCCACCAGCAAAGGCGTAATGACCGATAAAAACGCCCGCCACAATCATATTGGCGGAGAGGTATTGGCGTACATCTGGTAAGATGTGTCGCCCACGGAGGTGTGGTTATGTCCAGAATTGGCAAAAAGCCGATCAGCCTGCCCAATGGGGTAAGCGTCACGGTGGAGCAGGGCAACACCGTACGCGTGAAAGGTCCCAAGGGCGAGCTTTCGCAAAAGATCCACAGTGATATGAAAGTATCTGTGGAAGGAAATGTAGTGACGGTAGAACGTCCTACGGATGAAGCAAATCACCGTGCGCTGCACGGTTTATCTAGAACCCTGATCAACAACATGGTAATCGGCGTTTCCGAAGGCTACAAAAAAGAGCTGGAAATCGTTGGCGTAGGTTATCGTGCGCAAAAGCAGGGCAAAAAACTGGTATTGAACATGGGCTACTCCCATCCGGTTGAGATGGAAGAACCCCAGGGAATCACGTTTGATGTGCCGAGCCCGACGCAGGTTGTGGTAAACGGAATCGACAAGCAGTTGGTAGGGGAAACCGCCGCCAACGTGCGTAAGGTTCGTCCGCCGGAACCGTACAAAGGCAAGGGCATCAAATATGCTGACGAGCATATTCGCCGCAAAGTCGGCAAAGCCGGTAAGTAAGGAGGGACGTGCAGCATGATTAACAAACAAGATAAAAACAAAGTGCGTGTAGCGCGTCACCGCCGTACTCGCAAGAACATCAACGGTACGGCTGAATGCCCGCGGATGGATGTATACCGCAGCAACAGCCATATCTATGTGCAATTGATCGATGATGCCGCAGGAAAGACGTTGGTTTCCAGCTCCACGCTGGACCCGGCGATCCGTGAGCAGGTAAAAGAGCTGACCAAAGTGGAAGCTGCCAAAATGGTGGGTAGCCAGGCTGGCAAAAAGGCTTTGGAAGCCGGCATCAAAAAAGTCGTGTTCGATCGCGGAGGCTATCTGTATACGGGCCGTGTGGCCAAAGTGGCAGAGGGCGCTCGCGAAGCCGGACTGGACTTTTAAAGACGGAGGGATACAACAGTGCGCATTGACACAACAGGCTTAGAACTGAAAGAAAAACTTGTTGCCGTAAACCGCGTTGCCAAAGTAGTTAAAGGCGGACGTAACTTCCGCTTCACTGCGTTGATCGTAGTGGGTGACGAAAACGGCCTCGTAGGCATTGGCAGCGGGAAAGCAGCTGAGATCCCGGAAGCGATTCGCAAAGGCACCGAGGATGCAAAACGCAACCTGGTGCGCGTGCCGATCGTGGGCACCAGCATTCCGCATGAAGTCAAAGGTAAGTTTGGCAAAGGGCTGGTATTGCTGCTCCCTGCTCCGGAAGGTACCGGCGTTATCGCTGGCGGTCCTGTCCGTGCGGTTTTGGAATTGGCCGGCATCAAAGACATTCGTACCAAGAGCTATGGTTCCAACAACCCGGCAAACTGCGCGAAAGCTACGCTGGAAGGGCTGAAAATGCTTCAGACGGCGGAACAGGTTGCCAAGCTGCGTGGAAAATCCGTAGCGGAAATTTTGGGTTGAGGAGGGTAACATCAGATGAAACAACTGAAAGTAACCCTGAAGAAAAGCACCATTGGATGCAATCAATCCATGAAAGACACGGTTCGCTCGCTGGGCTTGGGGAAAATCAATTCCTCTGCGGTCCACAGCGATACCCCTTCCATTCGCGGGATGATCTTCAAGGTCAAACACCTGGTGAGTGTGGAAGAAGTGGAAGCGTAAGGAGGAGACCCAATGAAGCTGCATGAGATTACGCCTGCACAGGGCGCAACCCGCGCACAGAAACGCGTGGGTAGAGGAACCGGTAGCGGCCACGGCAAAACCTCCACAAGAGGCCATAAAGGGCAATGGGCCCGCAGCGGCGGCGGCGTTCGCCCGGGCTTTGAAGGCGGCCAGATGCCTTTGACCCGTCGTTTGCCCAAACGTGGTTTTACCAATATTTTTGCCAAGGAGTATGCAACGGTTAATGTCCGTGACTTGAACTGCTTGGAAGACGGATTTGTTGTAACGGCCGAATCTTTGAAAGAACGCGGCCTGATCAAACAGATCGGCGATGGCTTGAAGATTTTGGGCCATGGCGAATTGAACAAAAAGCTTACTGTGAAAGCAACCAAGCTTACGAAAACTGCCCAAGAGAAGATCAACGCTGCCGGCGGTAGCGTAGAGGTGATTGGATAATGCTTGAAACTTTCAAAAATGCATGGCGTATAGAGGATTTGCGAAAGAAGATCCTCTATACGTTGATCATGCTCTTGATATACCGAATTGGCACGTCGTTCATCCCGATTGCGGGGATGGACGTGGCCGCTATCAAACAGACGGTGGAAGGATCCGATATTCTCGGATTTTTGAACATGATTACCGGCGGTTCGTTGGCGGGCTTTACGATTTTTGCCGTCGGTATTTCGCCGTATATTACCTCCAGCATTGTTATGCAATTGCTGACATTTGCCATTCCTGCGCTTGAACGCATGAGCAAAGAGGGCGGGGAAGAGGGCCGCGAGAAGATTAAGCGCATTACGCGCTATGTCGGAGTGTTGTTGGCGCTGATCATGAGCATTGGTATGGTCATGAGTTTACGGAGCTATATGATCACGACGGACCTGCTTTCCAAGATTACGATGATCTTAACGTTGACGGCAGGTGCATGCATAGTCATGTGGATGGGTGAAAAGATTACGGAAAAGGGGATCGGCAACGGTGTTTCGCTGATCATCTTTGTCGGGATCGTGGCCCGTCTGCCGGTGACTGTCTGGAGTTTCTTGCAGAATATTTTTGCTGGTGAAGTAAATGCTTGGGCGCTGGTGCCCATCGTTGTCATCTATGTGGCCATCGTGGCGGGCGTTGTGTTTATCGATTGCGGGGAACGCCGCATTCCGGTGCAATACGCCAAGCGCGTGGTGGGCCGCAAGATGTATGGCGGGCAGACCACCAACATTCCGATGAAGATAAACAGCGCGGGCGTTATGCCGATCATCTTTGCGGTGACGCTGCTGCAATTCCCCGGAATGATCGCAAGCTTTTGGCCGCAGAGCGGGTTTGCGCTGTGGTGGGGCCGTTGGATGAACTCCGCTACGGTATGGTATAATATCATCTTTGCAATTTTGATCGTAGCATTGGGTTATTTCTATAACATGGTGACGTTTAACCCGGTGGAAGTGTCCAAAAACATTCAGCAATACGGCGGTTTTATTCCGGGCATTCGTCCGGGCAAGCCGACCAGTGATTATTTGGCGAAGATCTCCAGCCGCTTGACGATGTTTGGCGGGCTGTTCTTGGCGGCGCTGGCAACTTTGCCGGGCCTGATTGCGGGATTGGTTGGAACCAATATTATGGCGTTGACAGCAACCGGTATTTTGATTTCCGTATCCGTTGCGTTGGAAACGTCGAAACAACTGGAATCTCAAATGCTGATGAGGCATTACAAAGGATTCCTCAAATAAGGGAGGTAGCAAGATGAACCTAGTATTCTTAGGCCCTCCTGGTGCAGGAAAAGGCACCCAGGCGGTAGGCGTCTGTGAAAAATACAACTTGCCGCATATTTCCACGGGTGATATTTTGCGTGGGGAGATTAAGCAGCAGACAAAACTTGGCTTGGAAGCCAAAAAATATATGGATGCCGGACAACTGGTGCCGGACGAAGTGGTGATTGGGATTGTTGCTTCCCGCTTAACGCAGCCCGATTGCCAAAACGGTTTCCTGTTTGATGGATTCCCGCGGACATTGCCGCAGGCAGAAGCGCTGGCGGAGAAGGTGGAAATTCAGATGGCCGTAAATATCGACGTGCCAGATGAAAACATCATCAATCGCCTGAGCGGACGCCGCGTGTGCAAATCTTGCGGCGCTACCTATCATGTGGATAACCACAAAGGACAGACCTGCGACAGCTGCGGCGGCGAACTGATCCAGCGCACGGATGATGCGCCGGAAACCGTTGCCAACAGGTTGAAGGTATATCACGAACAAACCAGCCCGTTGATTGATTTTTATCAATCCAAGGGCGTGTTGAAATCCGTTGACGGTACGCGCAGCATCGATGAGGTGTTTGCAGAAATTTGTGCCATCCTGGACAAGGAATTTAGCAAATGATTAAGCTGAAAACGGAAAGGGAAATTGAAATGATGCGCCAGGCCGGCGCCCTTGCCGCGCAGGCAATGGTTCTGGTCGGCGAATCAATTCGTCCCGGCATGACAACGCAGGAGGTAGACGATATCTTCTGGAAATTCGTGCGAGCGCACGGAGGGAAGGCCTCGTTTTATCGCTATGGCGGTTTCCCGGGGCATATCTGCATTTCGATCAACGATGAAATTGTGCATGGCATTCCCGGTGATCGTGTGATTCAGGAAGGGGACATTGTTTCGGTGGACCTGGGCGTGGAATTGCACGGCTATCAGTCTGACATGGCAAAGACCTTCTTTGCGGGCGAATGCTCTAAGGAAGCGCATCGGCTGGTTGAAGTGACGGAGCAGAGCTTTTATGAAGCGCTGAAATACTGCTATCCCGGCAAGCGATTGGGCGATGTGGGGCATGCGGTGCAGGCGCTGGCGGAAGCCAACGGCTTTTCCGTGGTAAGGGTATTGACCGGTCACGGCATCGGCAAAGAGCTGCACGAGGATCCCGAGGTGCGAAATTACGGCAAGCCCAACACCGGTGAGGTGTTAAAAGAGGGCATGGTAATTGCCATTGAGCCTATGGTCAACCAGGGGACGCACCGTGTGTATGAATTGGATGATGATTGGACGTGCGTAACGGCGGACGGAAAATTATCGGCACACTATGAACACACGGTTGCGATTACCAAGGACGGACCGAAGATTTTAACCGCTTTGCCGGAGGAAGCATAATGCAGGAAAAAATTTCTCTGGGAAGTGTGGTAAAAAGCAAACAAGGACGAGACAAAGGCAAGTATTTTATGGTATACTCATACGATGGTTGCCAATATGTGAACCTTGTTGACGGTGCCTACAGAAAACAGCAGGCGCCGAAACGAAAAAAAATAAAGCATATAGACCAGACGGGGGCTGTTTTGGAGACGTTGGCTGCAAAGCTGCAGGATGGCACGCATGTGTTTGATGCAGAGATCCAAAAAGCCTTGAAAGAGGCGGGCTTTTCTAACAAGGCCGCGGAGATGCAAAAGGAGGGCCAACTTGTCCAAGAGTGATGTAATTGAAGTGGAAGGCCGTGTGACGGACGCGTTTCCTAACGCCACGTTTGAAGTGGAACTTCCAAACGGTCATAAAGTTCTGGCGCATATTTCCGGTAAACTGAGAATGCATTATATTCGCATTTTGCCGGGCGATAAGGTAACCATTGAACTCTCGCCCTACGATCTTTCCCGCGGACGCATTACATGGCGCGGCAAGGGTCGATAAGTTGTAAGGAGGAATCACGATGAAAGTACGTCCTTCGGTAAAACCGATGTGCGAAAAGTGCAAGATCATTCGCCGTCACGGCAAGGTAATGGTGATTTGCACAAATCCGAAACATAAGCAAAAACAAGGCTAAAAGTCCTCGCGTGGGCGGCTGCAGGGAAGAATCCCACCACGCGTTTGTATACATTGAATATATCCGGGAGGTGTTCATACACATATGGCACGTATTGCAGGGATCGACTTGCCGAAAGACAAGCGAGTCGAAATTGGGCTGACGTATATCTACGGCATCGGTCGTAAAACGTCCCAAAAGATCCTCGAAGCGACGGGCGTGGACGCGGACATCAGAGTACGCGACCTGACCGAAGAGCAAGAGGCGCTTTTGCGCGAATATATTGATAAGAACATTAAAGTGGAAGGCGATTTGCGCCGTGAAGTTCAGCTGAACATCAAGCGCTTGATTGAAATCGGCTGTTATAGAGGCATTCGTCATCGTCGTGGGCTTCCGGTTCGCGGACAGAGCACGAAGCAGAATGCACGTACCCGCAAAGGTCCGAAAAAGACCGTAAGCGGAAGAAAGAAGTAAAGGAGGGAGTAGAACAATGGCAGCACCGAAGCAGAAAAAACGTACCACGAGCCGTAAACGCCGTGAGCGTAAGAATATTGAGCGAGGACAGGTCCATATCCACTCCTCCTTCAACAACACCATCGTTACCATCACCGATACTCAGGGCAATGCGATTTCCTGGGCATCCGCTGGTGAGATGGGCTTCAAAGGCTCTAAGAAATCCACTCCTTTCGCTGCTCAGACCGCTGCTGAAACCGCAGCAAAAGCAGCTATGGAACATGGCCTGAAAACCGTCGAAGTTTATGTTAAAGGTCCCGGCTCCGGACGTGAAGCTGCGATCCGCGCCCTT
>ENA-ORSA01000689-ORSA01000689.1-human-gut-metagenome-genome-assembly--contig:-NODE-689-length-34507-cov-19.748287_pt1 | contig 34507 bp, 30 predicted proteins | sample MGYA00242179_ERZ509142 | MGnify/ENA primary metagenome ERZ509142 (study PRJEB26280, sample SAMEA2338659) | human gut metagenome | biome: human gut; feature: human-associated habitat; material: faeces... | reverse complement strand
GATGGCGGTTCACCAGCGTCAGCTTGATGCCCGCGTCGATGGGCAGGCTGTTGAGGACGCCGCAGTAGCCCAAAAACAGCTCCATTTGTTTCTCTGGCGAGGCTACGGCGTAATTGACATCAAAAAAACGCCAGGTCTTGGAAAACCTGCCGCTTACACGAAAGATACCGTCTTTATAGATGCGCTTGATGGGTATGGACTGCTGCACGCTGCGGGGAATGCGGAAAGCATCCCGTTCTGTGCTGCGGCCCTTGAATAGTTTTCTCACTTCTTGTCCTCCTCCCAAAGGTCGTATAGGTAGTTTTCGCTGTGCCACAGCCGCCGACCGGCCAGCAGAAAGTTGGTTTTGCACCATGCCCACAGGAATTGCTCCAGCGTCAGGCCGTTGTAGTGGAAGAAGCCTGCCGCCGCCATAGGCGCAGCGCCCACGATGCACAGCCAGCCCAGCGTCTCGCGGTCTAATACGCCCCGCAGGGCGAAGTACAGCCCAACCGCCGTACCCACGGCCAGCAGCGAACAAATTAACTGCCGCGCTGTCAGGCCGAAGTAGACAGTCTCCTTGTAGCTGCGTATTTCTTTGTTGATTTTGATTTCCATGTGTTTTCTCCTTTTGGGCAAAAGAAAAGCACCGGAAACCGGTGCTTTTCGGATGATTTCTACTACGATAAACTATGATTGTCCAATACCCTTAGATCATCATATCCAGCTAATACATCATAATCTCTTTGCTCAATGTACTGGCTTATTCGGTCAACTTCTTGATTCAACTTATCTTGCACCCATTCCCTCGTCCTTTGACATAATTGCATTAAAACAGATATTGTGGCATCATAATCGAATTTCCTTTGCATTCTTGGATAAGCAATTCCCATTACTTTACGATCCTCAACATTCAAAACAGCACCCAACTTCGCCGCTTTGAAATCATTCTCGTCATGAGCAAAATATTTATTTCTCATGGCAATGAATTTGTCATGGCATCCTATCGGGTCATCAGGTAAACCTCGATAAACCTTTGGCGCATCTAACTGAGATCTCCCTCCATTTTGGGAGGGTGAGTAACATTTTGCATATTGGATTACAGCCATGCGAAAAAAGCACTGGCGCTCTATTTCATTGGCCGTTTTGGAGCATAACTGTAAGTATTCCAACGCATAGTACAAATCTATATCAAGCAAAACGTATGAATATAGCATTCTGAATTGCTTTTCGCGTGGAACTTCAACATATCTACTCTTAAACGGCAGCCCTTTTAAAACAACTACGCCAGATTCATCGATTTCGTACTTATAGTTGTACTTCCCCATAGTTTTTAACCCCTCATATCCTCTTCTGCCGCTTGATTCTGTTATTATTTTCGCATATCTATCGCGCAGTGTCAACACTACCTCACATCCCGAACATCTCCCGTACCACGCAGTCGGCACCCTTTACCAGTCCTACCAGCACCAGCATATTAAAGATGACCTCGCCCAGATAGCCCCACACCTGCGTGACTACCGAGCCACCGCCCAACACCACCGTGTCGCTGGCGGCGAAGGCCGAGAACACGATACAGGCCAGCACGATCACTGCGCCCTCCAGACACACGCCCGTGTAGCTTTTGAGGAAGGCACGTCCCATCTGGGACGTGCCCTCTCCCGCAAAGGACGCCAGCGCCACCGGCGACAGCGCAGCGTACAAATAGAGCTTGAAAAACCGACCATACACGGTGAGGATCATCAGAAACGCCAGCACCGTAATAAGCAGACAGCCCAGCAGCGTTACCAGCCACAGCGGGATGCTGGCGAGGAAGCCCACGTCCTCAATGGCCGCTGCTATCTCCGCAGGCAGTGACACGGCTGCTCCGTCGATACCGCCCACGCTGCCGGCAGCGGTGGAGATGATACCAGCGCAGACTGCAAAAATGTCCACCATCAGGTCGATGCCGTAGGTAACAGCCAGCTTCGCCATGACGAAGTAGATAAAATGCCGCAGGACGTGTTCAGGCCGCTGGAAGTCCCGAAAGCTGGCGCTGCTGCGGAAGATGCCGATGGCCAGGAACAGCACCAACAAACCGTAACCAATGCCCTGCATAGCTCCGTTGACGGTCTGGATCGTCTGCCATATCGTGCCGCCCTTAAACGCCTGCGGCGATTGGGTCAGCAGCGACCACATCTCTGTCAGCTTGTCATTCCATACATCAAAGGCGTAGTTGAGATTGTCAATGATCCAGTTGTTGTCCATGGCTTACACCGCGCCGATCAGCGTCAGGATCTCCTTGGCGAAGGTAATAAGCAAGCCGCCGAACAGGCGCAGCAAGCCCTGCGTCCGCTGGCTGGCGTCGTGGCTTTGGATGCTCATGCCCACCTGCACGATACCCCAGCCAAGAATGATGATGCCGATGGCCTTGATGATGGAAAAAATAAAATCAGACAGGTTGTTGACGATGGTCAGCGGATCACCGCCGGTGGCGTAGACCGGCACAAGGCAGCAGAGAGTGAGTCCCGCGCCTGCACACACGGCTCTTACAATGGTGTTAGGTTTCTTCAATTTCATATTCGTCCTCCAAAAATGTATAGTCGTCCAATGTGTGGAATTCGTAAGGCAGGTCGGGCAGCGTGTAGTCCGGCACAGGCGGGTTGTGGATGTAAGGCTTCGCCCGACCGTCCGCCGTGCGGCGCACATTGGGATGCTTTTTGATGTTATACTTCTTATCCCGCACCGGCTTTTCGCCGCGAATGAACAGCAGCGCGTCATCGGTGGGCAGCATCCGTATTTCGTCAGGGGTCATCAGATCGCGTCCGGTCTGCTGAAAATTCACAGAGCTTGACCCGCTGCGTCCCTTCGTCTGCCCGCGTGTGCGGGTGTGTACTGTCTCTTTCCCCAGCAGCTTCGATACAAATTCCAGTGATGTGGGCTCGTTGCCGCCACCGAGAAACAGGAGGGTATCACAGTTGCCGATGATACCCTCCCACTCGTCCTTATACAGTGCCTTTATGCTCTGAATATTCTGTACGATGATGTTGATGCCGATATTATAGCTGCGGCAGGTAGCCAACACCTTGGGATAGCTGTCCGGCTGGGCAACGTTGGCCCACTCATCCTGTATCACGCGGACAGGCACAGGCAGCCTCCCGTTATACCGCTCGTCCGCCCGCAGATAGAGCTGTTGAAAGCACTGGGTCAGCAGCATACTGACCAGATAGTTCATGCTGCCGTCGTTGACGGGAATAACGCAAAAGATTGCACGCTTACGCTCACCCAGCGACGGGAAGTTCATCTCGTCGGTCTGCATCATGGCGGCATACTGCGGAAAGATAAACGCTGCCAGACGCACCGATGCCGTCACAAGAATGCTTTTTGCGGTCTTGCCCGCCGCCTGCTTGTAAACCTTATATTCCCGCACGGCGATATGTGACGGGTCGCGCTCCTCCAAGGTTTGGAACAGCAGATCCAGTGGACTTTGGTACTGTTCGTCCTCCTCCATGACTCGCGCACATTCCAGCATGAACATCAGCATTTCAAAATTCTGTTCCTCCACAGGTGCCTCATAGAGCAGATACAGCATCAGCGCAGAGTCCAGCGCGATCTCCGCCTTTTCCCAAAACGGATCGTTGGATGCGCCCTTGGGCGGTGTGGTGTTTTTCACCAGATTGTCCATGAGCTTCAGCACATCCGGGTCGTCCCGAATGTAGGTGAAGGGGTTATAGCCGTCCGATTGCCGGGGATGGATGAGGTCAAATACCTTAATGTCGTATCCCTCGTCCTTCAGAAGATACCCGGTGCTGCGAAGCATCTCGCCCTTGGGGTCAACGATCAAATAGGAGCAGTTGACGCTCATAATACCGGGCTTGCAGAAAAAGCGGGTCTTGCCGGAACCGCTGCCGCCCACCACCAAAATATTGAGGTTGCGCTGGTGCTTATAGCCGTCCAGCCCTATGGAAACGTGCTTTGTCAGGATAACGTTTTTACCGTTTGGATCGGCATACTGCTTGTTCAGTTCACGAGCGCTGCCCCATTTGGCCGAGCCGTATTCCTCACCTGGGCGACGGTTCTCGTGGTCAAAATAGTAGAGCGTCACCGCCAGGCCATAGCATACCAACGCGCCCAGGATGCACCTCGGCGTATACGCTGTCCACCGCAGCAGGTCGGGCCGCCCCAGCAGTAGGCCGAAACGCTCCATGAGCGCAAATAGATCTGTTCCCGCTTCATAAGAACGGGCCAACACCATCGCCATGTAAATGACCGGCACAGCGAGAACAGCCCATACCACAGGGTTTATCTTCTTCATGGCATTTCCCTCTCGCAGTACACCACATAGCGCTGCTTGCCGCCGCTGGCATAGGGATGGCAGGTCAGCAGCGTCAGCAGGTCGCGGCCCTGCTGTATCTTGATTTTATCCACCTCGTGGGGCTGGATGATTTGAATGTCGGCCACGGTATAGGTCAGTGTTTCCCACAGGTTTGTCAGCGTAACGCTGTCGCCCACAGTCAAGCGGTCGATGTGCCGAAAATAATCCGCGCCTTTCCATCCTCGGTGTCCGGCAATGATGCAGTTGGTGTTATCCCCGCCGATGGGCGTGGAGGTATTACCCAGCACCGCCGCACCTGCGGCAAGGTGGTCATCGGACGCGCCTAAGTAAATGGGCATGGTCAATTCCATAGCCGGTATCTCCAACACGCCTATGATCTCATCTTCGATGCCGTAGGCAGTCAAGTCGGCGGCGGGTTCTTCGCAGGCTTCCAGATCAATAAGACGGGATTGCTTTTCTGCGTAAAGCTGGCGGTTATACTCTTGTAGAGCCGCCAACAGCTCAGGGTACTGCTGCTCCGGCTTTCGTTCTTCAAGGAAGCTCTGCACGGCCTCATCTGTGTCGGCTTGCAGCCTTTGTCCCGTGAACACCGGCCATAGCATCACATAGATGCCCGCCACGGCCAGCAGTGCCGCCAGTACAAAAGGCGTCTTACGCATGGCGTTTCCTCCTCATTAAGAAGTATCCGCCGCCTGTCACAGCCACCGCGCCAATGCCAATGGCAAGACCAGTGAGGTAGTGCTGTGTCCACGAGGAAGTGACCTTCTGTGTTTCGGCAACCTCCGTTTCCTGTTCTGGCGTATAAGGCACACGATGCCCTCGTACCAGCAATCGGTGGGTGTTGATGCCAAACGGCGTGCAGGTCACCAACGTTACATAGTCCTTGCCATCCTCAATTTGCAGCAGGCTCGTGTCTGTGGGCAGTACCGTGTGGATGGCGTCCACCTCATAAGCCAGCACCTCACCCAGCACATGGATGTAAAACGTGTCGCCCTCTGTAAGCTGGTCAATGTCCGAAAACAGCTTGGAACTCGCCATACCACTGTGCGCCGATAGCACTGCGTGGGTGCTGCTGCCGCCTACCGGCAGAGATGTGCCGACCACATGGCCAACTGACTTTTCCAGCGTGTCCGCGTCCGTGCCGTGTTGTATCGGCAGATATATGTTGATTTTAGGGATGTCTACATAGGCCATGACGCCGCCCACCGTGAGCTGCTGGGCATAGGCCAAGGGAGGGGCGGATGCCCCTCCCTCAGTGATAGTTGCGCCGGACAGCATGGCGTTGTACTGCTCTGCGGCTTCACGCTGGGCGGTCAGCTCGGCATCGTCAGTGTCTTTGATGGCGGCGGTGTAGGCGGTTTCTACATCGGAGTGGTACTTTTCACTTAAAAGTTCTCCCACCAGCGGGTAAAGCAGAAGCCCCAACGCCACAATGCCGCAAGCCGCCGCCAGTAGCCATCGTTTCACTGCTCGCTCTTATGCTTACGGCTGCGGATCACGATAAACGCCGCCGCACCCAGCAGCGCCACGCCGCCGACAGTGAACATCCACGTGCCGTAGCCGCCGGTCTTGGGCAGGTCGAAGCCGGGGTTGTTGACCACGGTCAGCGGCACAATGGCGTTGCCCTCCGTCATGCTGGCATCCTTGCCGTTGACGGTGGCGGAGGCGGTCAGCAGCTTGGTACCGCACTTCTCGCACTGGCCGCTCTCGGCGGTCTTGATAACGATTTTGACCGCATCCTTCAGCAGCACATAGCCCTTGTCGGTGGCAGTCTCGGTCAGGGAGTAGGTGTCGTCCTCCAACCCCTTAACCACAATGTGACCACTGCTATTGGGAACGAAAGTGGTGGCATCAGACTTCTTGGCGGCAAAGCCCTTGGCGTAGTACACGCCATCCTTCAAGTCGGCAATCACGAATACATCATCGGTGTCGTTGTGCAGTCTAAACTTCACGTTCCGCACGTTGCCGCCGTTGTCAGAAAACTGCTTGAGGACGTCAATGCCGTAGGTATACACATGGCAGCAGTCCTTGAGGGTGTCAAAGTAGGTCGTGTTGGTACGCTTCCACGTCAGTACGACCTCGTTGGGATTGTCGGTATCGCCCATCTTGGCGTCGGCAGTCAGGGTTGCCGCATAGGTGATCCGCATGGTGCAGTCGGAATAGCCGCGCTTCACGCTGTCGGTATACACGGTGGCCGCCTCGTTGATCTCCGCCAGACCGGTATCGGTCATGCGGATGGTCATGGTGTTGGCGGTATCATCGTAACTCACGGTAAATTTGCCGGAGTTCACCGCCCAGGTGGCGATCTTGCCGGTGCAGCCAGCGTCCTTGAAGAACTCGATGACCACGTCGTTCTTGTTGTAGCGGATGCCCTTGCTCAGCGTGTCCACATAGGTGTACTCGCTCAGAGCCGATGCCTTGGAGGTGATGGTGGGCAGAGTGCTGATGATCTGATAGTCCACAACATCACCCACGGATGCGGTAGCAGTATGCTCGTAACCGTCCTTGATGTCGGTCAGGCTGCCGGTGTTCTTGCCGGTGGAGTTCTTTGCTTCACGCACGGTCTTTTCGAGGTCGGGGTTGCCGGTCTGGTTCTTGGGATAAACAGTGACATCGTAGTTCCACGCCGCGCCGTCGATGGTGGTCATGGGCAGGGACACGAGGAAAGGATTGCAGGTGGAGGTCACGTTTTCAGGGACTCTGGTCTCTACCACCAAATACAATCCCTGCTCCATATCAGAAGCGGAGGTGTGTCCGGTGGCATCCGTTTCGGGCATAGCCACGCCGCCGTTCTTCACGGCGGTCTCCAGCGCATTTTTCACGGTGGTGGCATTGGCAGCCAGCGCGGTGGACAGCTTGTTGTTCAGCATATCGCTGGTGAAGTAGTTGACGCCGTTCTCAGTCTTGTAAGCGTCTGCGTTGGTCAGGCCGATGGCGGACAGCACGGCGTTGCTGCGGTCACTATTGTCAAAGCCATACAGCACACCCACCTGACGCTGACCATCCAGCAGTTCATTGTTCATGGCGATGTCGGCAATACGGAGGTATGTGAACTCTACGCCCTGAATGGCGTACTTGCTCAGCTTGTCGATAACCGCGTCGTCATGCAGGCCGGTGGAGACGTAGGACTCAGCGTCCCACGCGCCGTCTTTGCCGGCCTTGGTGATGTCGTATTTATAGATGGAAAGGGATGTTTTCTTGCTGGTGTCGATGATCGGCTCTGCGAACGCTGTGGTGATGAGGCTCAGTGCCATAACAACGGCCATGAGCATGGCCAATACGCGATGGATCTTTTTCATTTGGTTTTCTCCTTCATAAAATCAGATTTTTTGCAAAAATAAACACCCGCCATGAGAGCGAGTGCCGCAAGCAGGAAATAGGTTGTAAATCCCATACCGCCCGTGAAGGGCAGCACGAAGCCTGCATTGTTACAGGCGGTGATGGTAATATCACAGTTGCTGCTGTCCAACGTTCCTGTGAACAACGGCTCGGTCAGCAGCGTGTACCCTGCGGGAGATTTGGTTTCCGTCACACGGTACTGCACGCCGGTTTTAAGATTCTCCCACTTGGCGACGCCTGTACTGTCGGTGGTAATTTTACCCTTCTCCGTCCACGTCTTACCGTCTGTGGAAGTCTCCAGCAGCAGCTCCGCACCGGCAAGAGGTGCGCCTGTGGCATCCAACTTGCGGACGGTGATGCTGCCCTTTTCCTCCACAATATTGACCTTGAAATGAATATACGCCCATACGGGGTCGGGCAGTGAGGTCAGCGCCGCACACGCCTGGTAGCCGCTGCCGTTGCTGGGCTCCAGCAGCACAGCCTCTGTACCCTCCACATCCAGTGCGTAGCCGTAGTCGCTGCTGATATAGCCGTTCAGCTGCGCCGCTGCGTCCTTTGTGGCCGTCACGGTCAGTACATTACGCCGCTGGCTGACGGTTACGCCACTGATATTGGTCCGGAAATAGTACTGCGACAGCACGCCGTTTGTGTCGGTGGCCGTGCCGGTGTATTTGCTGCCGTCCCATGTCAGTGTGATGGCATTAGCGTCCGAAAGCTGATTGCGGTACTTCACCGCGAAGCTGGGGATCTTGCCGTGGTTCATAATGCGGTCAATGATGATGTTGTACGCCACCGCCACGTCGTCGCCCGCATAGTGGAACAGGTTGGCGCAGGTGGTGTCATACAGCGTGTAGAGATACACCGGGCTGCGATAGCCGCACACGAACTCCCACACCACCGCCTGCGTCGCCAGCTGCGCGCAGTCCGGGTGCATATTGAAGCCGTAATTGCCGCCGTAGCCGTAGGCCATAGCCAGTGTCACGGCATACCGCTGATTCCACGTCAGATCACTCCACGATGTGGAGGAATACTGCAAATCGCCGCTGGCCGAACGCACCTCCGGCTCCATGCAGTAGGCCGGGACAGTCTCCCCGGTGTCGTTCCGGGTGAAATACTTGAGCTTGTTGCTGGTGTACGGCCCCCACTGGGACACCGGCGATTTGTCCTCGTGATAGCGATATTCGTTGCCGCTGCTGACGGTGCCTGTGACCGTGGCTGCGTGGGCGGTCACGATGGACAGCCCCATGACAGCCACCAGTAGGCACACAAGTGTCAGCAGCTTGGGAATGGTTTTCTTCATAGCGTTCCTTCCCCCCAACGCAAAAGGCCGGCAGCTCACGCTGTCGGTCTTTTGGTCGGGTATTCAGTTGGTTTATCCGTACAGCACCACCACGATGTATTCGTCCGATGCCGCGTCGTAGCGGACGGTGCAGTTGAATCGCGCATACGCGCTGACCGTCTCTGCGCCGTCCATGGCGGCGAGGCAGGCGAAGGTGGCGTCCACATTGCCCTTTACGGCGGCGGTCAGTGCCGCCTGTCCGCCATTCTCCGCCAGCCATGCCACGCTGTCCGCCGTGCCGGGGAAGTAGCTGGAGTCGGAGGTAGTCATGCTGGTGTCGATGGTCACGCCGTACTGCGCTCTTGCGTACTCGTTACCCGCCCGGACAGCCTCCGCGATGGAGTAGATGTTCCCGCTGGCGGCAGGCTTAGGCGCAGGGGCAGGTTCGGGCTTAGGCACATCCTCCTGTTTCTCTGCTGGGGTAGGTGCAGGTGTAGGCGTAGGAGCAGGTTTGCTCTCCGGTGCAGGCGCGGGCATCACCGGTTCTTCCGGTGCAGCGGGCGGTGGTGTTACCTCCATCTTACCGGAGGGTGTCTCGGCGCTATTGGCAAGTTTCGGAGTATCCTCGCCGCCTGCGGGCTCGGCCTCCTCGGTATCCTCCCCAACGAGCAGGCTCTCGGCATTTTCCTGCACCTTGTCATCCACAGGCGCGATGGCCGCTGTCGCGCTCTGCACTGCCGTCACCGGCAGCATCGTCGCTGGGGAGCTGTCCCCCGTCTGCCCACAGGCCGTGAGCAGCAGGAGCGTCCCCATCATCAGGGTCATGAGTTTCTTTTTCACGATAGTATCATCCTCTCTTTTTAAGATAGTACCATTATGTGTCCACGGCTATTTGCCGTCAAATTTTTACCTATCGCTCCATGCCCTGCTCCTGCTTTTTCTCCTGCTGCTGCGGTGCAAGACCGCGCTGGATGCTGGCACGCTGCGCGGAGAAGGTCTGCTGGAAATCAGCAATAACCCCCATTCTGTCACGCGCTTCTAGTCCATCAAACATTTCCACAAGCCCTACAGGCTTAGGTCTGTCGCAGGGAACGCCATAGCTGCGGCAAAGCATATAGCTGACGCTATCCGCGCCCAACGCACAGGACTCACGGCTGTAATAGGGGAAGTTCCCATGATCATGAATACCCGCATGGACGATCTCGCGGCTCAAGGCACGAAACGCCGCGCTGTCCGAAATATACCCGCTGACAATGATCTGCTGTTGGCTGGGGTCATACAGTGCGTCCTGCCCACGGGCGTCACCGGTCACAATGGGGACGGGCGACACCGTCAGAAGCTGGTACAGTGCCTTGCTCATGGCGTCGCTGTTGTCCGTAAGCTGATTTTTCACCATCTGACCGCGGCCTGCGGTCTGGGAGATGTCGAACACACGCCCCACCTTGTAGCCGCGGTATTGCCGCCCGTCCCTGACGTAGGTATCGCCCACGCGGATCTTCATACCCACCTCCTCCCGCATGACATTGCGGTTCAGCCCGTTCCATCCTTTAACGCTGTTGAACACTGTCACCTCCGGGTTCTGCTCCATCGCCAGCAGCACATTGGACGCGCTGAAACGCGGATTGTCCGCCTGCACATCCAAATAATGCAGGAACGCGCCGGCACTCTCCGTCACACGCAGTGCGGCGGCGTCATTCATCTCGTTAAGGCTGTCGCGCTCATCTGCCTTCCGCTGCTTCCATTCCTCGGTCTACTGCTCCTTCTGCCGGATCAATTCACTCAAATTTGCCATAATAATCTCCTATCTCTGTTCATGCTCCGGCGCGGCAATGGTTCTTCCCTGCCGCGCCATCTGTTCGGATACCTTCTTCAGCTCCAGCATTTTCGCCCGCACGGATGGCTTATCCATCTCGGTAGACGTTCTGGCACCATTCCCGCGCTCTCTGAAGCTGCTCTCTGACCGAGCGCGGGGATTCGCTTTTTTTGCGGTGTCATCCTCCCGTACCGGCGCAGGATAGCCCATCCGCTCAAAGATGCGGTTGATCTGTCGGGCGTCCTTGGCTTTCGCCATGATCTCCACTGTGCCGGTTTTCTCCACCCGATTGATAATGGGGTAGAACAAAACACCGTACCGCTTGCTCTCCATTTGGAAGCCCCGCAGATCCTCCTGTTTGACGGAGAATATGGCCAACTCCTCGCCGTCCTGGATCAGCCGCTTTAGTCCCGTCTTACCGGACAACTTAGGGTTGTCCTTGGCTACTGCCATCAGCAGAGCCGCCAGATTCTTTGCGCCCAGCCCCGCCAGCTTAACAGCACTCTCCGTGATCTGGATGCTCTCCCGCACCACCATATCGGCGGTTTCACCGTTGGTACTCACGCTTTTGCGCCTCCTTTCTCATTTCTTCCCGCCGTTCCGCCTCGGCTTGCTGCACCTGCCGGGATACCAAAGGCACATCCTCCAGTATCCTGCGGCACAGAGCAAGCTCCCTTCGCTTTTCCCGCAGTGCGGCGGTCTGGCGGTCGATCTCCGCGCTGCACTGCGCTTTGTACGCCTCATCTTCTGCATCTCTCCTTTCCCGATATAGTGGTTTTCTCTGCTGCTCACCGTCGTATATCTCCCGCTCAAGGGCGGCGATCCGCTGCTCCAAATCCTCCACCGTGGTCATGCCGTTCGCCCACAGATACCGAAACTGCCGGTCATAGCGTTCCAGTCGGACGACCTCCTGCCGCACGGAAAAAGGGACGCGCCGAAAGTGCTTCTTCCGATACGTCCCTCGCAGCAGGTACAGGTATCTGAGATACAGTGCCTGAAACCCTTTTATCTTCCTTTGTGTCCCTGTGGGACGCCTACCTTTGATGCGATACCGTCTGCCCGTATGCGTAAAGGTATGTGTCGCCAGTGTGCTGCCTTCGCGCTGGGCGGCCAGCCGTCTGCGGATGTCCTGCTCCGTATACCCGTCACCCAGACTATCCAGCCGGATCGCCCGCTTGCCGCCCGGCGGCAGCACGGTCACATATTTACGGCTGGGGGCGTTCCGCACCACATCCCCCTCCCGCCGCAGGAGCATCAGAAACGTCTCGTATGTATACGCCTCTCCGATGATGCGGTCAATATCTGCGCGAATGGTGCTGCGGATCGTGGGCTTGCCGTTCTGCTCCGCCTTCCATTCGGCGTAGTGCTTTCCTTTGCCCTGTGGCACGATCACGGACAGGTCGTTTTCACGGCACAGGACATCCGATATGCCCCGCACATCAAAATAGTAGCTGCCGGGGCTGCTGTGATATTTCTTACCGTCCACAAACGACACAGAGTTCACCACCACATGATTGTGAAGATGCGCCTTATCCAAGTGCGTACCAATGACCGCCTCATACCGCTTGCCAAACAGCCTCTCGGCAAACGCCACGCCAATGGCGTGAGCCTGCTCCGGCGTCACCTCGCCGGGCGCAAATGATTGGATGAAATGATACCCCACCACGCCGCCCAGCTTGCCGAATCGCCGCTTCGTGGTCTGCATCTCGGCATAGGCTGTTTCACAGCTCTCACAGTTAAGGACCGACATAAAGAAATGCTGTTCCGTTTTCTCTGGATTTGCGGCACAAGTAATACCCGTATCCAGCGTAGTCTTTTCTCCGTTGACAGCATAGTTTACCCGCTTATCCAGTCGGTCACGGATGGCGATGATCTTCGTAATGGCCATTCTTAGAGGGCTTTCACCGCCTGCCAGAGCATCCCCTGCACCATCTTGATATGCGCTATGTCCTCCATACGGACAAAGCCGCTGGCATTGGCCACCTTAGCGATTTGGTTGATGTTTACGGCCATGCCGGATAACTGCCGCAGCAGCTCCGTCAGCTCACCGGGTGGACGGGGACGTAGTTCCGCGCCCACAATAAGCCTGCGGATCACCGGCTCCATTTTCAGACCGCTATCCGTGGAGAGCTGCTTCAAATGTGCGTACTCTGTGCTATTCAGCCGCAGAGAGACGCGCTTTGCAATTTCTCTCATGTGTTCTACTCCTTCCGTTTTTTAATGGGGGTTTTAGGGGGCTTTGCCCCTTAACAAGCGCGTTTTGCTGTCAAAATGCTATGCTTGCCAGGACAGCGGCGCTCTGCGCCGCGTCCTGCAATACCTGCCGAAGAAAGAAATCAGCGGGCTTCGCCGCGCTGCGCGTCACGCCGATACCGCAGCAGATCATTGTAGTCTTTTCCCCGCACCGGTGGTCTGTCAATGACCTCGTATCCTCTCAGCAGCTCTCGCAGCAATACCGCCGACATCCGTCCCGGCGCATCGTTGTCCAGACACAGCACAATGCGGGAGATATGTGGTGCAGTCTTTAGGTACTGCGAAAGAGGTGGCGGCAAGCCCCGCCCCTTCTCTGTGGAGACACCTCCCAGCGACAGTGTGTTTGCCTTGCGCCAGTCCCTCCCCCGCTGCTTCAGCAGCGTCAGGTAGGAAAGGGCATCAATGGCGCTTTCAAAAACGCACAGGGTAGGGCTGTCCCCCGGTGTCATCGGCACTGCGAAGGAATACCGCTTGTCGCTGCCGGCCACCTCGCCCACAAAACGCTTGTCTTGCAGCGTCCCCCGCTGCATGGCGTAGGCCGGTCTGTCACCGGCAAAGCCTACGAATACGCAATTATGGTACTGTTCCGATTCATAGAGCAGGCCGTGTTTGATGCAGTGGTTGATGATCTCCGGATCGATACCGCGCCCACGCAAGTATGAAAAAACACGCCGGTTGTCGGCGTGTCTGGGCGGCAGAGAAAATGATTTTGTTGGGCGTTCTTTCCGGCGCGGCGGTTCTGTCAACGCTGCGCCGCCAGCGCTCAGGATGCGCTGCACAGCATCCGGCAGCGACAGCTTCCGCACAGTGGTCAGATAGTCCAGCGCACTGCTGCCGCCAACGCCCCGTGACCACCAATACCATTCCCCGTTGGAGATCTTCAGGCTGTCATGGCTTTTGGTGGCATAAGTATTGCCTCCAACGCTGACCAGTTCATCCGGTTCACAGCACCGCAGATAGGTCAGCAGATCCATCTCACGGGCGCGGGCTAACTGCTCTGGCGGGATAAACGGCATAGGACATCACCTCCTTTTTCCGTGATCATCTCCTGTTTTGCATCTGTTGAAATAGACGGAGCTAAAGACAGCGGGCTGCAATATAGCCCACTGCCTTTAGCTGTTTGGCTGCTTTGATATTAAATGCTGGCCGCAGTCAAGGCATTATCGCCTGCCTTAAAATCGCATTGCTTCGCTATCCTCCAGACCGTGCTGGAAGAACATGATATAGTAGATGGGGATATAGATGATTTTCCCCTTCGTAGAGACTGTTCGCTCATTGGACACAACAAAGGCTTTCTGAATATGATAGTCTTCATTCTTCACGAAGTTATTCAGCGCACTGTGGATGGTATAGTCCTTACCGGACTTTACTTCAATGGGGACGGCGGATAAGGTGGCATAATCGTCAATGAGGAAATCTACTTCACCTTTATGGCGATTATCATAATAGAACAGTTCGTAACCATGCGCGATAAGCTCGCTGGCTACGACGCTTTCATAGACGGAGCCGAGATTGATGCTGGCTTCATCGTCCAGCACAGCTCGGATGTTATTGCCATAAAGGATGCCGGTCAGGACGCCCACATCATTCAGGTATAGCTTCAGCAGGTTTTTCCCTGTGGACTCGACCAGAGGGAATACTGGGTTAGAGATAGCCTGAACATTGAGGGCAATGCCTGCACTGATCAGATACTCGAACTCGTCTTGATAATCTGCGAAGGTCTTCCCCTTCTTATTTTCTATGCTCTGTGCCACGACACGCTTTTTCTTATTCTCCATGTTGGAGGGAATCAGGTCATAGATGCGGCAGATCTTCAGCTTACGCTCCTCGTCATACTTGGATGCGTCGGCGGCATAGTAATCATGAATCTCCTGTTGAATCTCACGGACGAACTGAATGTTGTGATTTTCCAGATAGGAATTGACTGCATCCGGCAGACCGCCGACCAGCAGATACTTCCGAAAGTAGTCCATCATTTTGTTGTGGGTCGGCTCATCCAGGGCTTCCAGTCGTTCAAACTTCTTCCGCATGGCAGACACGGCAAACTCGTTCAGCCCGTTGGCATAGAGGAATTCCTCGAAGTCCAGAGGGAACATCCGAACTTTACGGATGCTTCCCATGGGGATCGATGTTGTCTGCGACAGAGTCACCCCCAACAGGGAGCCGCTGGCAATATAAGTGAATCGATCATCTTGGGACAGAAACTTCAGCAGCGTCAGCAGATGAGGATATGCCTGGATCTCGTCGATAAAAATCAGGGTGTTGTCTTTCTGCTTCATCTTGCTGCCTTCCAGCATACTGACTTGTAGGTAGAAGTCCTCGACGGTTTTCGTTTCGGCAAATAACCGTGGGCCGATGGAGTCCTCCACCATGTTGATCTCGATGAAGTTTTCAAACAGTTTGTGTCCTACATGTCGGATGATATAGGTTTTTCCGACCTGACGCGCACCGTCTATCAGAAGGATCTTCTTTGAATCGCTTTGCAGATGATCTTCGATAAGAGATTCGATTTTCCGGAACAGCATCGTCGTCCCTCCTTGCAATGACTTTTCAAGAGGATTATACACCGCAAAGAGCAACTTTTCAATATAATTGTGTCGAAGCTGTTGGCACTTTTCAAAGACACAGATGATGAGGTTTTCCCTGATTCGTCGTCATGCCCCTTGTGACAAAACCACACTTTTCCAAACAGGGAACTTTCTGCATTAATGAGCGCCCGTTTTGTTCCCTATTTTTATTTCGTGAAAAAGGGAACTTCCGTGCAGAAGTTTCCTTTCCCGGCTGCGCGCCCCGCAAGCATACGCAGCACGATCACCATGCGCACCATACCAAGGTCTACGGTTGCTGTCAAACTATTTCACCTTGCCAGCCCCGCCCGCATACGGTGCGCGTAGTTTTCCGACGACTGGCGGAAGATTACTCCGTTAGCTGGTGAAAGGAGTGCGCTACTAAAATGCAAAAGCGCAGGCACTTACCTGCGCTTTTGTCACGGATTTTTTTGATTGTTACGCATTGGCGCGCTGAAGATAAAACTCACTCTCCGCGACGCGGATTACAAAATCATACCCCAGCCTGTTCGCCTTGGACATATTGATATTGTAACGCTTGCTGACCTGCCGCAGATAAGCAAAATATGCTTTATCCTCCTGTGTAAGCGGCGCGACCCACCCTGTCTGGGCGGCGTGATCTTCTATGCGCCGGAGATATTCAAGCTCTTTCTGATCCATTGTCACGCACCTCCATAGTAAAAGTTGACAAAATATCCTCTGCCGCGTCTTCCCATATCACCAAACGATACGGATCGTATGACGCAACCTGCCGTGCGCCAAATTTCTCCATATAGTAACTCAGGAGCTCACTGGTTTTTGCCTTGAATATCAAAACCCCGTCAAATCCTGCATCCAGCGAAATCTGTATGGCGTAAGCAAACAGTGCCTTTGCAATCCCGACGTACTTTTTCGATCCGCTCTCTGAATGGAGAAGATTAGCGTTGCTATGGTGGGCATTTTCAAAAGTACTTTACCACATTTAAGGTCAAAAAACAAGAGCTCTCCTGTATTCAAAGTGCCCGCAGTCCTTACCTCTCCGGCGCATCTTTCTTCCGAGCTTTTCTCTCCTTCTCCCTGCGGATCGCATCGTTGGCGCAGCACTCTATGCTGCTGCGGAAATTGTCCATCTCGCTCGTCTCACGTTTTATCCAGTCGTCGTATAACTCCGCCAGCGGATGCTCAAACCGCAGCAGGGCGTTGAGCTGCTGCGGTGTCAGGCCGGTTTCCTCCTCAAAAAGCATCAGGAAATTGTCGCGGCAAGCGATCTCATAGGCGTGGGCAATAATATCGTCCGCCGTTTGCTCCCGCAGCTCCGCAAGGAATTGTTGGTTTTCCTCCTGCATCCTCTGATACAGCTTTTCCTCCATCATTTCTTTTGTCATGATACAAACCTCCGTATTTCCGAATGTATAGTGCTATCTCGCCAGTCCTGCCCGCATACGGTGCGCGTAGTTCTCCACGCTGTACCGCCGCATATAGGCGTTCTCACTGGGCGCGGCGCTGTCCAGGTCAATGCCCTCCAGCCGGTAATCATCGGGCCGCAGCACTTCCTCCACTGGGATCACGCGAACACGCGCCCTGCTTTTCCACTCGCCGCCGAACACACCGCCCACGCTGTGAAATCCCCGATCACCGCACACCCACAGCAGCCGCTTGCCTGCCGGTATATTGCCCAAAGGCTGTTTGAGAACGACTACGGAACGCGGCTCTGCGCCAGCCACCCGATAGTAACCGGCCTGCTCCGCCTTCTCGTATGTGCGTATCAGCTTCTCGAATTTCCACTGCGGTTCAATATAAAGAAAACTCTCCTGGTATCCCATATTGACCTACCTTTCTAACTCTGTCGTTTTTCTTGTCGGAGGCTGCTGGCTATTATCCGGTGCTTCCGTTTCGGCTACGACCTCCGGCTCACGCTTGTCCATATTCAGCAGGGCGTTCAGTTCCTCCAACCGCGCCAGCTTTGTTTGCAGCTCCTCCTCACGCGGAAATGGCTTCAACACCTCCACCTTCGCCGTTTCCATCTGGTTATGCAGATCACTCAGCTTTTCCCGGCAAGCTTGCTCCTTGAGGGGCAGCGATTCCAGCAGATTATCCATGCGCTGGATATTGCCGAACACATCGGTACCCAGCGTCACCACATGGCGCAGCTGCCCGATCATGGTCAGCCGGTATTCCTGTGAAAAGCTGTCAAAGGACAGTTCCAGCGTCAGTCCGCGGTAAGAGCCGATCTGCATCGCCTCCGGCGTCAGCATATTCTGGCATAGCAACAGCAGCTCCGCGCCAGCCGCCTTTTTCTCGGTGTAGACCTTACCCGCCAGCGTCATGGGGGAGAATCCGTCCGCGTTAGGCGCGGTGTGCTCCTTGACCGCGGCAATATCCGCGCCGTACCCAGTGAGACGTTCCTGCGTCTCAGCAAGAGACTTGGGGAACGTCTTGCTGATGGCATCCTCCAGTGCGTACCGCTGGCTGAGGTGACTGCTTTTCAGCAGCTTCAGCTTCGTCACTTCAATGTCCAAATCCATTTTCTCTTTAATGAGCGGGTTGCCGCTGGCCAGCGCCTTGATCTCCGCATAGGAAAGTGCCTGTTCGTCCACATCCTCAGCAGAGCGCACCGGCGACTTGCTGGTCATGATCTGCGCGATGAATTTCTGCTTTCGCTCCACCAGTTGGTAGAGGTAAGCGTCGAATGTACCCTCGGTGACGTAACTGTAAATGTCCACCTCGGCATTTTCGTTGCCCTGCCGGATGATGCGCCCCTCCCGCTGTTGGAGATCTGCGGGACGCCACGGGCAGTCCAAATGGTGCAATGCCACCAGCTTCTGCTGGCAGTTGGTTCCGGCTCCCATGCGCTGTGTGCTGCCCAGCAGCACCCGCACCTGACCGGCGCGCACCTTGGCGAACAGGTCTTTTTTCTGCGCCTCCGTCTTAGCGTCATGGATATAGGCGATCTCGTTTTCCGGCACGCCCATTTCCACCAGCTTACTGCGGATGTCGTCATAGACACTGAAAATGCCTTCACTCTTTGGCGTGGACAGGTCACAGAAGATCATCTGCGTGGAGTGCTTTTCCGCCGTGCGCCGCCAGATGTCAAACACCGTCTCCGCGCACTTGACCGCTTTGCTCTCCGGGTCGGCGGGCAGCATGGGGTTGATGAGCCGCTGGTCTAATGCCAGCTTCCGGCCATCGTTTGTGATCAGCAGCATGTTGTCCACGCTGCTGTCCACCTGCTTGTTGCGTACCTGCTCGGCACGCTCCGCCAGTGATGCCACCATCTCCTTTTGATACTCGGACGGCTTCAGGGCGATGTTGTGGTAGTGTGCCTCCGGCACGGGTAGGTTCAGTATATCCGCCGTTTGGATGTCCGCCACATTTTTGAATACGGAGATCAGCTCCGGCAGGTTGTTGAACTTGGAAAAGCAGGTCTTGGCACGGTAGCCCGTCCCCTCCGGGGCAAGCTCAATAGCCGTGACCGTTTCGCCGTAGTTTGCTGCCCATGCGTCAAAATGCTGGAAGCCTTGCTCCTGCAATGCTCCCATTTGCAAGTACCTCTGGATGGTGTATAGCTCCACCATGCTGTTAGAGATAGGCGTACCGGTGGCGAACACCACACCCCGGCCACCTGTGATCTCGTCTAAGTACCGGCACTTCATGAAAAGGTCGCTGGACTTCTGTGCTTCCGTCTGCGCGATACCGCTGACATTCCGCATTTTGGTATAGAGAAACAGATTTTTATAGTAGTGGCTCTCGTCGATGAACAGCCGATCAACGCCCAGTTCCTCAAATGTGACCACATCATCCTTCCGGCTCTGGTCGTTCAGCTTGTCCAGCTTATTCTGCAAGCCCTTGCGGGTCTTTTCCATCTGCTTGATGGTGAAGTTCTCCGCATGGGCATTTTTTGCCTCCTGAATGCCCAGGATGATCTCGTCCATCTGCTGCTCCAGGATAGCCCGCTGCCGCTGGATGCTGACGGGTATCTTCTCGAACTGGCTGTGGCCGATAATGACGGCGTCGTAGTCGCCGGTGGCGATGCGTCCGCAGAACTTCTTGCGATTTTTTGTTTCAAAATCCTTTTTCGTGGCCACCAGCACATTGGCGGCAGGATAGAGCTGCAAGAACTCGCTGGCCCATTGCTCGGTCAGATGGTTCGGTACCACAAAGAGGGATTTCTGACACAGCCCCAGCCGCTTGGATTCCATCGCCGCCGCCACCATCTCAAACGTCTTCCCTGCCCCCACTACGTGTGCAAGCAGGGTGTTGCCGCCATAGAGGATGTGGGCAATGGCGTTCACCTGATGCTTCCGCAGGGTGATCTCCGGATTCATGCCGCTGAAATTGATGTGGCTGCCATCATATTCACGGGGCCGGTTGCTGTTGAACAGGATGTTATACGCCTTGCAGATCTTCTCCCGTCGTTCCGGGTCTTTCCATATCCACTCAGAAAACGCCTCCTTCAGCAGCTCCTGCTTACCCTGTGCAATGGCTGTTTCCTTTTTGTTGAGCACCGCCACACGCCGCCCGTCCGTATCATACTGATAGTCGAAAATGCGGACGTCCTTCAAGTTCAGACTGCTCTCGATGATGTCGTAAGCACTGGCCCGCGACGTACCATAGGTGCTGTACGCCTTGACATTATAGCTATCCTTGCTCTTGCCCTCGATGCGCCACTCGCCGGTAATTCGGGAGTAATGCACCTTAATGTCCCACCGTGCGCGGCGGGGCGTGTCCAGCGTCTCAAAGATGAACTGCCGGATATACTCCGGATTCAGCCATGTGGCACCCAGCCGCACGGAGATCTCACTGGCGGTCAAGTCCACGGGCTGCACCTTCTCCAATGCCTCCACATTGGGAAGGTACTGCGGCTCCGATTCTGCTTTTGCCCGCACCTCTGCCAGCTTCCGCCGCACGTTGCCGGACAGGTACTCGTCGGCGGGCAGGTATTTCTCGCCGCCCCTTTCCCCGTAATCAGGGTTCAGAAAGACGACGCCCTGCAAGTCTGCGAACAGGGTATCCTCGTCCTTGCCGGTGAGCTGCCCCATATACGCCATATCCACACGCGCCTTCTCCCCGATGGACAGGGCCAACGCTTCCACCGCCGTATCTACTCTTTCGGCAGGCCGGTGGCTGCGGATGGTACGCTTGGTGAACAGGTCGGCTTTCCGCTTCAGGCCGCCCTCCTCGTCCAGCACCTCCAGCGAACACAGCAGGAAGTAGGAGCTATCCTGATCAAAGGCGATGGCGTTGCCCCGTGAGTTGATAAGCCCGTAGTCGTGGGTAAAGCGGTCATAGAGGTCGTTCAGCTTTGCTTGCTGCTGGCGTATCATGCCATCCGGATAGTCCTCCGTCTGGTATTCCAACAGCGTCCGCACACAGTCCCGCAGACCGATCATGCCGCGGATACGGCTCTCGGCAGTCTTGGACACCTCCACCGGATTCATGCGGCTGTCCTCACGGTAATAGAGCTTGTCATTCACCAGCGTATAGGAGAAATTGCGGACGGTGGGGTCTGCCGCGATGGATTGATCTTCTCCCTCCAGCTCCTCCGCCCGGTCGTAGGCATTGATCTCACCGTGGATATTCTGCACGGCGTTGGCAAGGAGGCTGTCCAGCGGCTGCTCCGGAAACGGCACACAGGTGGGCTCCGGGCCATACGGTCCCGATACCATTTTCATCTCACCCAGCACCATATCCGGGTGGTCGATGAAATAACGGTTCATGGTGATACCGTCGTCATTCGTCCCCAACTGCACCCAGTCTGGCTCAATGTCCACCATGCGGTCACGTTTTTGCAGGAACAGAATATCCGATACCACCTCCGTACCCGCTGCCGCCTTGAAGGTATCGTTGGGCAAACGAATCGCTCCCAACAGCTCCGCCCGCTGGGCGATGTACTTCCGCACGTTAGAGGTGCGTTTGTCCATGGTGTAGCTGGAGGTAACGAACGTCACCACGCCGCCCGGCCTCACCTTATCCAGCGTCTTGGCAAAGAAATACTCATGGATGGACAGATTCAGCCGGTCATAGCGGCGATTCTGCACCTTGAACTGGCCAAAGGGAACGTTGCCCACAGCCACGTCAAAGAAGTTGTCGGGGAAGTCCATCTTTTCATAGCCCCGCACGGAAATACTGCTGCGTGGGTACAACTGACGGGCGATGCGTCCGGATATGTCGTCCAGCTCCACGCCGTAGACCTTGCTCTCCGCCATGCCCTCCGGCAGCATACCGAGGAAATGACCGACGCCGCAGGCAGGCTCCAGCACGTTGCCCTGCCGGAAGCCCATCTGCCCCAGCGCGGCGTAGATGCTGCGGATCACCACAGGCGGCGTATAGAAGGCGGTCAGCGTGGATTCCCGCGCCGCGGCATATTCCTCCTCAGTCAGCAGGCTTCTCAGTCCCTCGTAATTGATGTGCCTTGGGTCAAAGCAGTCCGCAAGGCCACCCCAGCCCACATATTTGGCCAGCACCTCCTGCTCCTCCGGCGTGGCAGGACGGTTCTCCGCCTCCAACTGCTTTAAGAGCCGGATGGCCGCCACATTGTTGGCATACCGCTGACTGGGCGGTGCTGCGCCCAAGCCGTCGTCAGTAATGCGGTAGCTGACGCCGCCCGCGAACAGCGGGGCGGCGGCTTCCAGCCGTTCTTTTTTTCTCGGCAAGGTAAACGCAGGCGGCATAGCCGCCTGCGTCGGTTCCTCTGGCGGTGGGGTTTCTTGCTCCTGTGCCGGTTCCTCCGTGACCCCCACTTCCCCGGTGGGGGTTATGGGTGTCGCTTCCCGCTCCGCTTGCCGTAATCCGCTGTCGTGCCGATGGTTAAACAGGCTGAACGTGCCGTCAACGTATTCCGAAAGCTGCCCCTTTGCCTGCTGGCAGGAATCATAGTGCCGGTCTCCCTCGTCCATGCCATCCAAATAGGCTGTCAGGGCTTCCAGCATTTCCGCCGCTTTTGCCTTATCCGCCAACTGCTCCTCAATGACGGGAACGGCGTCATAGTAGTCCGCGCCCTTGGGGTACGGTCGCGGCGTATCGTCCGGTGCATCCGAAAAGCCGAAATACACTGTTCGCGCCAACTGCCGCCGTTCATATTGCGGAATTGCGGCAATGGCATCCTCGCCGGGGAAACGCTTCTGCGCGATGAGCCTTTCATACTCCTTGACCACATTTGGAATGCTCAGCTTGACTTCATCATACTGTTTCCCGGCATATTCCCGCTGATAGGTCAGTCCCTTAGAACTTCTCGTATAGTCATACCCGTCGCGCCCGCCGCCGCTGTACTCTCCAAAACGGCTTTTGATGAATTTCTGCTGCTCCTCCTTCGTGTGGGGATAGCAGAAAAAGGCATACACGTCCAAGCGGCTGTCCACAGACTCCGCCAGGAAGAACTGGTCTATCTCATCCTGCGTGATAAACATTTTGCACCGGCGCAGAAAATCCGGCTGCGCGGTAAAGCTGCGCTCCGGCAGGTCAATTCCGTCCAGCACCACGCCGATTCGGTGTGTATTATACTCAGACAGCCGAAAGCGCATGATGCTACGGTTCTGCTCGTATGCGCGGAGGAAATCGTGGTATTCCTCGGCCAACGCCGCAAGGCCGCCCTCACTCTTGGCAAAGGCCACCATATCCTCGTCCAGCTCCGGATAGCCCTTGCGCTGGTCGTGGATGGCCAGCGTCTGAGGGAACAGGCCCTGTGCGCGGCTCCCTTGGGTCAAATCGCGGGCGGTCATCAGCAGGGCGTCACCCATCTCAAGCAGCACCTTGTCCTGCGCCTGCCCCAGCTCTGGTGCCGAAAGGTACGTTCCCGCCTCCAGCAACTCCAATATTCGCACCGACGCCTGCTCCCACGTCACCGTGGTGCGGCTGTGGCCGGTGCGGATGCTGTCGCCCTGCGCCAGATGGATACCGTCCTCCATGAACCACACGGCATATTTCTTGCCCTCATATTCAATGCCGCGCCCGTTCTCCGCGCCAAACTCACGACGCAGGAAAGCAATACATTCCGCTTCCGGACGCTGGCGCATATAGAACACCGCGATCCGCTCCGCGCTGCCGCGGCTGTTGCCCGCCGTATACAGCGTCTGGTCGATAACCGCCTGCGGCACCGTGCGGGTGGGGAACAGCTCACCCGTTCGCTGCGTCTCCGGCACTTCATAGACCGCCGTGCCGCCGTTCATACCAAAGAGGGACATTTGCTCCGCCATCACCGGCGCGTTCTGCAAACCCAGCTTGATCTTATACGCGCCGCGCTCAATAAGGTTTTCGGTCATCTCCGTGACCACGCCCCATGAAAAAACGGACTCTACCGTGCGGGAGAGGTAGCTGCCCTCCCACATTAAGAGTCCGTCTTCTTCGGCGTGGTAGCCCACCCGGACTTTGTCCGCGCCGGCCAGCACCTCCACCCATATATCGTTGTAGCTGTTTTTCAGAAATTCCGTGCGTGTCGCAATATCCCTGTTGGCTTGGAAATACGCGAATATCTCCTGCCGCGTATGCTTGCGCCCGCCATCATCCAACAGTATCGCTTCAATGAGGTGTTCATCCAAAAACGCCGGAAGCTCTGCGCTCCCGGCGTTTTCGTCTGTACTATTCAGCTGTAGATCAGGTCGTTCAGCACCGTTTCCTCCGCGCTGTGCTTCAGGTTGTTCATCAGCCCCGTCCAGCGCTGGGGATCGGCGGCTTTCAGTTCCTCCGTCACGCCCTCGGCCTTCGCCATCTGCGCCACGGCCCGCGTCACCATCCGCTGTGCCGTCTCCTGGATATCCGCCAGATGCGCCGCCAGCTGGCCGCCGGTCTTGAGATTCGTATACAGCACCCTGCGATGCTTCTTGATGTACTGCCTCCGCAGCTCCGCGTACTTGCCCAGGTGTGTTTCCGGCTCCTGCGGCATCAGCAGGTTCGGCAGGCGAAAGCCCTCCTGTGCTCTGTAGGTCACTTCCATGTTCCGCGCTCCTTTCTTTTTCGGCGTTTTTTTGCGCTTTGCCTGCATCATAGCCGATTTGGGCATCCTTTGCAAAAAACTGTTCCCGCTGTGCCTGCATCACTGTCCGGCTGATCTCCCGCAGACCCATCTCGGCAATATCGCTGGTAGCGATGCCCAGTGCGTTGATAGTGCTGGGTGTATCGAAGGAATAAATACCCTCAAAATCCTCCGGCAGTATGTAGGCCATGGCAGGCAGGGAAAGGCGGGTCATCAGCATATAGGCGACGCTGCTTTGCAGTGCCCGCCTATATGTGACCTCCACATTCAGCGCGTCCAGTTCCTCCAGCATACTGCCGCCGCGACAGTCCAGCAGATCCCGCAGGTAGTCCTGCACATTGTCCGCCATGGCGTTGCGGCTGGCGGACAGTATGGCGTCCGGCAATGTGTCCTTTTCGGCCAACGTACCGAAGGTAGCCTCCAGTGTCTCTATGACCCGTTCCGTATAGCCCGCTTCCATTGACCAGATGGGAACAGGCCGTGAGACGGGCGTGGTGTGGGTATCCGTGATGTCAAAGTAGTGCTTCAGCCGTCCCTTGCCGTAGGCTTCATCCATGACAGCAATGCCGGTAGCGCCCGTATTGACCCACCGGCCAAACTGCCGATTCCACTTTTCCAGCTCCAGCACCGCCGTGGCGTCAGGTCGCTGGGCATAGATCAGGACTTGCTCGTCGAACGGACATTTATAGTTATAGCAGGCTGAGCGCAAAAAGCCCGTCCAGCTCTCATAATCGCCGGTCAGCTTTGTCAGTGTGCGGCTATATAACTCCGTGATAAATTGAAATTTACTTGCCAAGGCATTGCCTCCTTCCTCAAAAATGTTGGGAGTATTAAATCTCGATTACCGTGCTTCGCCCCGTTCTTTCAGCTTTTGCAGTCCCTTCAAGAATCTCGGCACTTCCTGAAAGCCCACAGCATCCACATAGTAAGCATTTCTCTTGCTGCCGCGCTTGACCACGATCACATCGCTCTCAGATAGAGAGCGCATTTGTCGGTAGAAAGGCCGCGTATCCGCATTGTGCTTCCGATATAACTCCTCCAGCGTCATGTTGGGGGCCAACACCCCGGCAAAGGCTTTGCGGTAATGGGTAGCACGCAGTTTTCCCTTGGCACGCTCATATCGCATAAAGGCGTAGTCCACCTTAGCCACGTTGTCGATCTGATATATCTCATAGCAGCCCGCGTCCGCTGGCAACAACTTTGAATCAAGCGGCTCATACACCGTGCCTGTCCGCTGCGCTACCTCCGCAAACTCACAAATATGATAGACCTCGCTGCCGATCAGCGTATGGCAGTCGTCGATATAGGTGCAGGGCCTTATCACGCTGCTGCCATCCATCCGCGTCATGACGATGCTGGCGCCATCTGGAATATAGAACAGCGTATTGTACTCCGCATCAATAAAGCGAATCCGGCGTTTGCTCTTATCCGGCTCCGGAAAGGCGATAACGCCCATGATATTTACCGGCTCACGGTCTGTCACCTTTCTCCACCCCGTTCCTTTTTCTGTGCAGTCCGGTGCTGCTCGTACTCTTCCGCTTTTTCTTTGGCCCAATCAGGCAGCTTTTCACGGTCGGCGATACCGAGAATATCCGTTCTGTCCCACCGGCATCTTTTGCCGGAAAACAGGTCTTCAAAATAAACTGCACGTCCACGGGAGCCGGGAGAACAGCCAAAACCACCCAGCGCATACCCAAGCTGGCAGTCCGCAGTGCGATACTCCGGTGCAAGGCTGGCAGGGCGGATGATCACCAGTTTTCCTTCCAAGGATTCATCCGAGCATGGCAGGCAATATTCCCGCCCTAAAACAGTTACAGGTATTGCACGTTCCGCCTGAAATGCCCTCACCTTCTCTGTCTGCTCCCGCAAGCGCTGCAAGAACACGTCCATGATCTCAACATAGCTCTCACTGCCGATGGCCTCCGAAAAGCGCTCATTGCCCAAAAAGTCATAATCCTGATAGCAGGTCATATAGGTGGTGTCTGTCGGATTATATCCGATCAGCATCGTCATGCCGCCCATACGAATGGACTGTATGATTTCATAGTCACCGGCTCTGCGGGGAGTTGAAGCCTTCTGCTCTCTGTACCCAAGCTGTTCAGCTTTATCACGCAGTATGAGTCCCTTGAGATATGTACCCTGTTCAGGCTGCTGCTCAAACCACTCCCGCGCCTCACCGTCGCCAAGGGAAAATTGAAGGGTAAAGCGTTTGATCCTGCTGCGGTATTCATCATTTTTTGCTTTCCGCTTCTGATAGTTTGTCATCGTTCCTCACCACGCTCTTTTTTCTTACGCTTCCGTTCTTTTTGCAGCTCCTCCAAAGAACGCGCCGGTTTCCCATCAAAGGAAACGAGAATATTGGAGGACGGCGTCCCTCTCAACATCGTTTCAACCGACTCATCCTCATGCACTATCTGTTTCTTTTTCATTTCGGCCTCCTTTTCCTCGCACAAAAAAACAGAGATCTGAGCATCCTCTGCCGCAAATCTCTGTTCCAGTCTTTCTACTGTCCAGTCCTTTTTGAATTGCCCCAAAGGGTTATGGCCAAACTGTTCAATGGCTCGTTGATCCATCTCCCGCAGCTTTTGCCACAGTTCCGGATGATGGTGCCGCAGCTTACGCAGTTCACCTATTCTTTGGAGCGGGCAACACCAGCAGGAGCAGCGGTGGTATATCTCATAAAGGCCACCCCAATCATACCCACGGTCATAGCATATTTTCAAAGCCTCCGCTTCTGTAATGTCCCAATCCACCAGTGGGTATTGTTCATTTTTGATGCGCTTCGGCTCGTCTGCCGCGATACCGACATAGTGGAGCGCCTGATACGCACCCTTGAGCCGGTTGACCTCTTTGTTGATAAGATGCGTCTTGAGCTGACCGGTACACCATCGGACTTTGACCCCGGGCCAGCCGTTGCCGTAAAGCGAAACGCCCAGCTTTTCCCTATTCTCGATAGAAGATGGCTTTTGCTTTTTCTCCTCGAACATCAGGTATTCAAAGCCTTTGGGATGACGGAGCGTTGTCAGATGGATACCGCGCTCACGATAGAGATGCTCGTCCAGCTTTGCCAAATGTTCGTACATCTCTGGAAACTCCATGCCGGTATCCGCTGTCAGCACCATGTCGATGGGCATCCTCCGTTCCAGCATGAGCAGCAGCATGGCCGTACTGTCCTTGCCGCCCGAAAGGGATACCGCGTGAAATATCCGCTTGTCGAATCAACTCACCTCCGTCCTGTTTTTCTGCAAGCAGTTATACTTATCTTTCCGGCTCCGTCTGCCTTTTCGCCTGATGCCGGTCATTTTTCTGCTGTTCCCTATGAGCCTTTTCAAACGGCTCCCGCTGGTAGCAGTAACAGTAGAACTGGTAATCACCCTTGACCGGCGTACAGCGAAGCATATACACATACTGCTTCGTTTTCACCATGAAAGCGCATGACGGAAGCAGAGTCCCCTTGATGGCGCAGCTTCTCCCGTAACGGTCGCAGCAGCGCTTCATGGTGTCAAAATCCCGCAGCGGAGAATCTGGCTGCTCCCGCAGCCAGTTCACAGCACGGTCAATATCCGCCTTGAACGCCGGTGTGTTCAGCGCGTCATTTTGGTGAGGCCACCATGTCGTGAAAAACTGCTTCCCACCGCTGCCAAAATCGCCCCGCAGATGTCCAACGCAGCCCACGGCCTTGTCCTGCTCCTCGCCGCGTGAGAAATAGAGGTCGTGCAGAGTCTCATCATTGACGCTGTAAAAGTCGATGACATTCTTTTCGCTGATGGGGTATTTCTGCTGAAATTCTGCAAGTGTGCGGCAACCACCGTCCTGGAAGGAAAGGCTGTCGCTCGCCAGCGGAATCCAGCCCTCCACAGGAAGTTGGAACGGCTCACGGGTAAGAACAGTACCACAATAGTTGACCAAGATGCTCCGTGACAGTGTTATCGGTTCGCCCCAGTCCTCATCGGCATGGCGCATTTCATAACGGTACACGCCCTCCGGCACAGTTGTCCTGTCAATGCGGCACTCCGTAAACAGCGCAGGCTTTCCCAAAATTGTGACCTCCTGATAGGTCAACTTCTCCGCGTCATGCCTCACCTTTCTTCACCTCGCTCCCTTTTCTGTGCAGTACGGCTCTGCTCATGCTGTTTATGCTGCTCTTGCTGCTCTCGGTATTTGCTGCCTGCTCGTTCGCAGAAGTCCTCGATCATCGCCGCACGGTCTGCGCCGTAATGTCCCCAGAAGAAGTTGGGCGACCCATCTCCGTCGTTCTTGCAATTGCGCTGCCAGGTAACGAACGGGGCCGGTGCTTTCGGGTGTTCGCCCAAAACAAACTCAGAATTCCCAACACGCACCCGCGCCGTGATCTTATAGTCTGCGTTGATGATCTCACCAATGACGTAGCTGCCGCTTTCCAGCTCCATGATGTAGCTGCCGTTCTGTGCCTGCTGCGCCTTCACCGGCATGGCAGGTACACCGCAGACCAGATCCGGCTGCATGACAAACTGTGACCTTGCGCCCAGCAGCTCCTTCGGAAGCGCCGATACCGGCAGATATAGTTTTTCTTTCCCCATGACCTCATATCGCAGCAGAAAATCGTCCACCGGATAGTAGATGCTCATAACAGGGTCTTTGATATGGCCCTTCGCCGTCGTCGCGTTCACATATCTGGCGTTGTCCAAATACCACTGCGGGTCTGCCCCCGGCAGGTTCCAGCCGAACATGGAACCTGCACTCATGGCGGCCTCCTGTATGTCAGAAATGCCCCGCCGCCGATTATGCTCTCGAGCGATGTTCTGATTTTCCTCCCGCTTTCCGGTGTCCCACTCGGAGGCGTAGTAGCCACGCTCACCCTTCCTGAGAATGATGAGCTGCCCCGTAGAGGGCAGCGTGGATAAGCAGAAATCGGGCAATTCATTCCTTCGCATAACCAACCTCCTCACCGTGCCTGTTCCTGCTGCCTGCGGCGATGCCAGCCCTCCAGCAGCTTGATGATGACCTCCTCCATCTGCTTGGGGGTATAGCTGGCAGGAAAATACTTTTGCAGGCGGTCGTTCCGCAGCGTCACCTTCCGCTCCAGCGGCTTTTCCTCCCGCATAATGAGGTCGATGATGTTGTTCTCCAGCTTCCCCTCCGCGCTGATCTGCTTGAGCCGCTGGGCCTGATCCACGGAGGGCGACACCTCGTCCCGCTCCATGAGGAACTGGAGATAGGTCTGTTCTTTCTCGGTCAGGTGGGAGATGTAGTCGGCTGCCGGAACGAACTTCAGCTTTCCGGCGTCCACCGCCTCCATCAACGGCGGAATCAGGTTTGTCAGGCGGATATAGCGTTGGACTTGCATACGGCTTTCATTCACCTGCTCCGCCAAAACCTCCACAGAAAACCGCCCATTTAACTTCTGCCCAAGTTGGGCAGAAGTTAAATCCGTCCGCGCGCCCTGCCGCTTCATAGCGTCCAGCTTCAGCTTATACGCCTTTGCTTTCTCGCTGGGCAGCAGGTTTTCCCGGTTGATGTTGTAGTCCACCACCAGAATATCCGCGTCCTCGTCACTGTAATTGCGCACGATGACCGGGCGGTTGTCCAGTCCCACCACCTTGGCGCAGTAATCGCGCCGGTGGCCGGATATGATCTCATACCCGCCCTCGCTGCGGGGACGGACGATCAGCGGCTCGGCAATGCCGGTGCGCTCGATGCTGTCCATCAGCCGCACCAGATCGGCGCTGGGCCGGTCTACGGAATACGGCTGCCGCGCATAGGGAAATACCTGCTCCGCCGGCACGATCTGTACCCGCTCCTGCCGGTCGGCACTTCTCTCTTCGTCTGTTTTGAACAGGTCATCGTACCGGGTCAGCTCTATGCCGTTTAATTTGTGGGCCAAGCTGCAACACCTCCTTCGTCAGCGCGGCATACGCCTGTGCCGCTTTTCCCTCTGGGTCATGCTCATAAATGCTGGTTCCTGTGACGCTGATCTCCGCCACGCGGATAGAACGGGGTATCTCGCTGGCGAATACTCGGCTGCCGTAGTTCCTGCGCAGTTGCTCACTAATTTCCTTAGCCAGCGTGGTACGGCTGTCCATCATGGTCAGCAGGATACCGTCCACCGTCAGGTGGGGATTGATCTGCCGTTTGACGCGGGCAATGGTACGCATGAGCTGTTCCAGCCCTTTGGCGGCCAGATACTGCCCCTGCACTGGAATGATAACGCTGTCCGCCGCTGTCAGTGCGTTGATGGTCAACATTCCCAGCGAGGGCATACAGTCGATGATGGCGTAGTCATAGGCCGATGCCACCGTGGACAAATACTGCCGCAGCGCCGTTTCCCGACTCATGATGTTCACTAGCGTTACCTCCAGCCCCGACAGCTCAATGTTGGCGGGGACAAGATCAACCCCGGACGCATGGTGCAGGATACCCTCGCCGGGTGCGATGGGTTCCTCGTTGACGGTCTTTGTCATCAGGTCGGACAGTGTGGGGGAAATCTCGTCCGGCTGCCGCCAGCCCAGCATTTGGGTAAGATTGCCCTGAGCGTCGGCGTCCACCAACAGGACTTTCTTGCCCTGCTGGGCAAGGCCGACACCCAAGCTGGCAGCTGTGGTGGTTTTCCCCACGCCGCCCTTCTGATTTGCCAGTGCGATGGTTTTCAAAAGCACACCTCCATTTCGTGCAACAAAAAAGATCCTTCCGGCTCCTGTACTTTACTGTCGTTCTATTTTTAAGTGGGAAAAATCGCGTTTCTACATATTTTTCTTGACTTAACGTTTTACAAGCGCTAAACTGTCAATGAGGTGATCCACATGAAACGCAAAGTCGAAGCGCAGCTTATAGCGTGGAAAAACAAGTCCTCTGAGCGTCAGCCCTTATTGGTCAATGGGGCCAGACAGGTAGGCAAAACATATATTCTTCGCAAATTCGGCGAGGAACAATTCAAGAACGTGGTCTATGTCAACCTGGAGACAAACCTGACCATCGCCTCCTACTTCAACGATAATATTGCCCCCGAGCGTCTGCTGCGTTATTTGGAAGCCTCCACCGGCGAACGCATTATCGCAGGGGAAACGCTTATCTTTTTTGATGAGATTCAGTCCTGTGAACGTGCGCTGACATCGCTGAAGTATTTTTGTGAGGAAACTCCGGAATTTCACATTGCAGCAGCGGGCAGCCTATTAGGCGTCGCCATCAACAGACAGCACTATTCTTTCCCCGTTGGAAAGGTCGAAACGATCACCATGTATCCTCTGGATTTTGAGGAATACCTATGGGCTCGCGGTAAGGAGTTCCTCGCTTCGGAAATACGTTCCGCCTTTGAGACGATGACCGCCCTGCCTGACGCACTCCATGCGGAGGCAACTGAGCTGTATCGTGAGTACCTGCTGATCGGCGGTATGCCCGCCAGCATCAATGCCTTCCTCAGAAGCGGCAGCTTTTTGGATGTCTCCCTGGTGCAGAATGAAATACTGGACAACTACATCGCGGATATGGCCAAGAACGCCAGTAATGCCGACAGCGTGAAGATCCGCGCCTGTTACAATTCCATTCCGGCGCAGTTGGCAAAGGACAACCGCAAGTTCCAGTACAAGGTCGTACAGAAAGGCGGCAGCGCCTCCCTGTTTGGTGCATCCATCGAATGGCTGTATCTGGCGGGGGTCGTGCTGAAATGTCAGCGCATCAGTCAGGCATTTGAACCCATTTCTGTATATGCGGACTTGTCGGCTTTTAAGCTATACATGGGAGACGTGGGCCTTTTGACCGCAAAGTCCGGGCTTTCCCAGCAGACCGTTTTATCCGGCGAGGGGAACACTTTCATGGGCGCTGTCACGGAAAACTATGTGGCGCAACAGTTGGCCGCAAATGGGCATGACCTCTACTATTGGGAAAGCAACAACACCGCCGAACTGGATTTCGTTCTGCAAAGTGGAAATCAAGTCATGGCCATTGAGGTCAAGAAGGGCGAACACGTCCGCTCCCGCAGTCTCAATCTGTTCATCGGCACCTATCATCCCTCCTGTGCGATACGCCTGTCCCTTAAGAACTTTGGGGAAAAGGATGGCCTGAAATCTGTCCCTCTGTACGCAGCCTTCTGCATTTGACGCTCATCCAAACCAAATCATTACGAAAATAGCTGTTCGGCAATTTGTGCCGGACAGCTACTTCTCTACCCGCTTCCGCCGCTGAGGTCATGGCCCACCATCAGTGCGTAGTGGTTATCCATGGTCAACGGCGCGTTATACAGCGCGGTCAGCAGATATGGCTTCACATGGCGCACGTCGGTAGTATTTTCCCTGATCCGCTCCAGTACATACAGCAGATGCGCGCCGGTCAGCTTCAGCAGCCTTGAACGCACTACCTCCGCTGGCAGCTCCTCGCCCGCCACGCGGATGGTAGACTTGGCGGAGCATACGGTGTCCAGCATCAGCTCCACCAGCTCGTCCAACCGTGCGCGATCTACTTCGGTATATCCCACAAGGTAGTTGTAGTCCACATTGGTCATGATCTGCGCTCGGTAGCTGTTCCTTCTCTCCAGCTCATCCTCCTGTGCAAACTTACGCTCTCGAAGGAATGAAGGGAAGGATTTTGTAAGATCCGTATTTAATTCTTCTTTACTTTGTTCTTCTATATTTAATTGCGCGGGATTTTCCTGTTCAGGTTTTTCCAAGACAGGTTTTACCTGTTCTGGAAAAGCCCGTTTAGGTGCGTCGCCGGTATTTTCCGCCTGAACGGGATTTTCCCGTTTAGGTGCATCCATCCCCCTCGGCTGCTCCAAAATGGTATATTCGATGCCGCCCAGCGTACCGTCTGCGTGGCGATCCCGTGCCCGCACAATGTACCCAGCGCCCTCCAGCTCCCGCACCGTGGCACAGATGCTGTCCACGCCATCCTTACAGATGCGGGCCAGCCCCTTGGTGGTGTAGTCCCAATCCTCCGGCAGCGACAGCATCAGGGACAGCAGCCCCTTGCCTTTTAGCGAAAGCGACTTATCCCGCAGATGGTGATTTGACATGACGGTGTAGTTCCGCGTTTTCTCCACCCTGAATACGGCCATGGGTGTGTCCTCCTCCCTTATATTTTTATATAGAAAAAGAGACGGTTCAAACCGTCTCTTTTTACCTTCCTATTTAGTCATCTATGTCACTTTCCCCGATTTCAGTTCCAAAAGAATTTGTCACCGGAGTAAAGTTCTTCCTGTCGAACACTTCGGATTTGCAAGCTGCAAGGTAGACTTCTTCCGTAATCAATTTCCTTTCCCACAGGCTCTTCAACAGGGCTAATGCAATGTCTCGGTCTGCTTCTGTCATAGGTGTTCTCCTTCAGAATTGGTAGTACCCCAATTATAACATATCGTGCCTGATACGGACAACCTGTTTCCACTCACACGTTGATTTGCATTTTCTTGAATTCTTTTCAAATAAGATATATATCACAAGAGGAAACTAGCTCTCGCCGGTTTCCTCTTGCTTGTTGTCAAATTTCAGAGTTAAATTGTTCCAAAGCGCCTTTGGATTGGTGGTCATCGGCCACGATTCTGTCTAATATTTGTCTAATAGCAGCCCCGATTTTGGCACCAAATTTGCCAATATCAGGCAATACTGCCGAATCCCCCGCAACAAGCAGTTCGATAAAAAAGCCTGTATTCATGCGGGTTTGCGGGCATTTTGAAGCACGGCGTACTACACGGCACGACCCGAATGTTATAACTCCTAAGCGTGGGGCCGGAGGTTCAAATCCTCTCTGGGACGCCAGAAAGCACCGCTGCAAGCCTTTTTTTAGGGTTTGCAGCGGTTTTTTGTTCCTCCTTCTCCCGGTAATTTCCCTTCCGTTATGCAAAAGTGGGCTTATCCTAAATGTGCAACCGCCCATATACTTATAGTCGCAGGGAAATTTATGCCGACAAAAGCGAACCATCCTACCACGCTGCACGCTTCCCTGTTTCACCGCTGCCCTAACTGCTCCGTCACGGCAAAGTGGTTTTTCTCATACCGGATCAGCCCGTCCCGCTGCATGAGGGACAGCTCGTTGCTCAGCGCGCTGCGCT